>Ga0209207_1000163_pt1 | contig 49034 bp, 52 predicted proteins | sample SaghotsprinmetaG_FD_184140 | JGI IMG/M metagenome (GOLD analysis project Ga0209207, IMG submission 184140) | Hot spring microbial communities from South Africa to study Microbial Dark Matter (Phase II) - Sagole hot spring metaG (SPAdes) (version 3) | ecosystem: Environmental > Aquatic > Thermal... | reverse complement strand
CACGGAGCTACTGTACCACGATAGTGTTGCAGTCTCCCCTTTGGCTACAACTGCCGCGCCTTGACTCCAACCGGCTAACGCGAGGTTGGAGAGTGCGGCGCGAATCCTCGTTCAAAGGCGGCTCCCCGCACAAAGCCTTCTAACCCAGCATTGGCTAGGCTGACGGCACTGCCTCCGGGCATGGTTTTCTGAGCCAATACACCGGAGCTAACGGTAATCGACCCCTGATCCGCGACTGCGTCGAGGCCGTAGCGAATCACATTGACTTACCCCAGTAGTTTATTCTGCACGCAAAATTGAACCTCGTCCGTCAGGGTGGCGAGCGGCTTCAGGCGCGTCTCTCCTGCAGGGCAGATGATCGCATCTAGGGGTTGGATCTGCTGCAATAACTCTTGCACTGTGGCAGAGTTAGTCATATCTACCGCTAAGGGATGGCTGTGACGACTCGCCGGTAGCACTTCGTGCTCCGGCTCAAGCTGCCTCACAATTGCTTGACCAATGGTACCTGTTGCACCAATCACTAGAATACGCATGGGGAAAGGCTCCAAATAGAACTCGCAGATAAAGTGTTAATCTTTCGGATGGAGAATCAAGGGTGATGCCAACTCCATGTCCTTGAGTGCCACTTCCCCCCATCCTAGCCGCTGGCTGATTCTGCGGCGCATTGGCCAAATTACCCAGGTTTTGGCTGCCTTTGGCAATCAGTTGCTGTGGGATCGACTTTGGCAGCGACATCGTCCGGCACAGCAGCACCGCCGTGCCCGCTGGTTAGTACAGCAGTTACTGGTACTCGGGCCGACGTTTATTAAAATTGGCCAGTTTTTGTCCACGCGGTTTGATCTGTTGCCCTTGGCCTACATTGAAGCCCTGAAAACCCTACAGGATCAAGTGCCGCCGTTTGACTCCCAACAGGCGATCGCCCTCATTGAACGCCACCTTGGTCAACGGATTGAGGATTTGTTTGCTAGCTTTGACCCCACTCCCCTAGCGGCGGCGAGCCTAGGGCAGGTGCATCGTGCTCAGCTTTTTAGCGGTGAAGCGGTGGTGGTGAAGGTGCAGCGACCCAACCTAGAGTCGCAGCTGTATTTAGATTATGTGGCGATTGGCGAACTCATCCGCTGGGGCGATCGCTGGCTACCCTTTTTGCGCCCCTACGATCTCAAGGCCATCTACGAAGAGTTTTTTAGTATTTTATTGCGGGAAATTGACTACCTACAGGAAGCGGCAAACGCCGATCGCTTCCAGGCGAATTTCCGCCACGACCCCCACATTCATGTGCCCAAAGTGTATTGGACCCACACCTGCCGCTATGTACTGACCATGGAGTACGCACCGGGCATTCGTATTGACAATCGCGCCGCCATTGAAACCTTGGGTTTGGAACCGCGACTCATTAATCAGCGGGGGATTTGCTGCTACCTCAAGCAGTTACTGGTGGATGGCTTTTTCCACGCGGATCCACACCCGGGGAATTTAGCCGTTAGTCAGGAGGGGGATTTAATTTTCTATGACTACGGCATGATGACCGAGGTGCCCGCCCTCAATCAACAGCAGATGGTGCAAACCTTTTTTGCCGTCCTCAAAAAGGATAGCGATCGCGTCATTGCGGCCCTGATTGAACTGGGACTCGTAACCCCCGTGGCCGATATGACACCGTTACAGCGGATTATGCAACTCATTTTAGATCGCTTTACAGAACGTCCGGTGGATCTGGCCGCCTTTGGGGAATTACAGCAGGAGGTCTATTGCCTCTTTGAGCAGCAGCCCTTCCGCTTACCCGCCAAAATGACCTATATTCTCAAATCCTTGACCACCCTCGATGGCATTGCCCGCAGCCTCGACCCGCAGTATAACCTCACCGCCGCCGCCCAGCCCTTTGTGAAGCAGTTAATGCAGTCCTCGAAAGGGGGGTGGCGGGAACTGCTGCGGCAAACCCAGACGCTGATTAATCACCGCCTGCAACACCCCAGCCGCCTTGAGGTGCGTCTCCAACAACTGGAGGAACGCCTAGCCCGCGGCGAGCTACAGGTCTCGGTGCGCAACCCGACCAGCGATCGCCAACTGCGCCGCATTGAGCGCTTACTGGTGTGCCTCCTCTACTTGGGGTTGAGTGGCTTCACCCTGCTGGCGGGGGCGATCTTATGGCTTGCCCACGCCCCCGGGTTGGCGATCGCCTGCTTTACCTTGGCGGCGCTAGCAGGCTTAGGACTGCTACGCAACTGGCTGCGCTTTCTTTGGTTGCAACGGCTACCGTAGGCCCCGATGGCGCAGTAAGGGTGCTGTGCTTGGCTGCCGCCCGCGGAAGGCCTTAAAGACCTCCATGGGAGGACAACTGCCCCCCAAGGCCAAGACGGTATCGCGATAGCGCCGCCCCATGGCCGTAACCGCCGCCTCATTGTCTAGCCCCGCCTCCTCAAAGGCGGCAAAGGCATCGGCACTGAGGACTTCCGCCCAGAGGTAGCTATAGTAGCCCGCGGCATAGCCCCCCGCAAAAATATGGCCAAAACTACACAGGAAAGCATCTTCGGGTAGAGGCGGCAAAACGGTTGTCATCTGAGCGAGGCGATCGCGCACCTGTTGAGGGGTTTCACCCCCCTCGGGGCGATAGCGGTGGTGCAACTCCATATCCAACAGACTAAAGTGCAACTGCCGCAGCAGGGCACTACCAGCGCGGTAAGTACGAGCCGCCACCAGTTTTTCGTAATAGTGCTCGGGCAGGGGTTCCCCCGTTTGATAATGCCGCGCCATACCAAACAGCGTTGGCCGATGGTAGCACCAATTTTCCATAAACTGGCTTGGCAACTCCACCGCATCCCACTCCACATTGTTAATGCCCGCAGCACCGGCATCGTCCACCCGCGTCAGCATGTGGTGTAACCCGTGACCAAACTCATGGAAAAGGGTCTCCACCTCACCAAACGTCATCAGGCTGGGCTGGCCATCCACTGGCGGCGTTTGATTGCACACTAAATAGGCCACCGGTAAGCGGGTGCGCCACTCCCCTTGCACCCGGTACTTGGCACGCCCTAAACAGTCATCCATCCACGCACCACCGCGCTTTTCTGCTGGGCGGCTGTAGGGATCAAGGTAAAAGTGGGCAATCGTCAGGTTATTTTCGTCCAGAATGGCAAAAAAGCGAACATCGGGATGCCACACCGGCGCTTGGCCATCGGCGGGGACAACCGTGACCCCAAATAATCGCTTGACTAGGCCAAACAGCCCCTCAAGCACCTGCGGCAAAGGAAAGTAGGGGCGCAACTCTTCATCGTTAAAGGCAAAGAGGGCTTCCCGCTGCCGTTCTGCCCAGTAGGCCATATCCCAGTGCTGAAGATCATTGGCTTCGGGTGCCCCTTGGCTAGCGGCAAAGGCTTTGAGTTCCTCAAGCTCCCGCGCTGCTGCCCCGTAGCTGGCTTGGCGCAGTTCCTCCAAAAGGGTTTCAACACTGGCAACACTGTCGGCCATTTTGCTGGCAAGGCTGAGTTCCGCATAGGTGTCAAAGCCCAGCAGCTTAGCTTCCTCTAGCCGCAGCGCCAAAATGCGCTCAAGGATGGGGGGGTTGTCCCACTCGCCACTGCTGGCACGGGAAATGTACGCCCGATACACCTGCTCCCGCAGATCCCGCCGTTGGCTGTGCTGCATAAAGGGGCCAAAGCTGGGAAAGTCGAGGGTAATGTGCCAAGGCCCCTGCTCTGGCGTTGCGGTGGCCACCCCATCTTGGCGAGCGGTTTGGGCGGCCAAGGCCAACAGACTCGGGGGCAGTCCCGCCACCTCATCGGGTTGAGTGAGTTTGAGACGAAAGGCTTTGGTGGCATCCAGCAGATTGTTAGAAAACTGGGTCGATAGCTCCGCCAACTCTAATTGAATGGCATTAAAGCGTTCCTTGGCCTCACCGCTAAGGCTCACGCCACTGTGCTCGGCATTGCGAATCGCCGCTGTTACAATCCGTTGGCGCGCTGGCGGCAGCTCGTTGAAGTCTGGACGGCTGGCAATGGCCTTAAACCCCTCGTAGATGGGGCGCGACTGACCCAGTCGGGTGTAGAACTCCACTACCTGCGGCTGTACCTTTTCGTAGGCTTGGCGCAGTTCAGGACTGTTTTTTACCCCCGTTAGGTGGCTAACAATCCCCCATGTCCAACCGAGGCGATCGCTCAGACGTTCTAGGGGTTCAACCAACCCCTCCCACGTGGGGGTTAGGGACTGCTCAAGCGCCTCCAAATCGTGGCTTAATTCCCTCAAGAGGTGTTCAACCGCCGGTTCAACGTGGCGAACATCAATCTGATCAAACGGCGGAAAGCCGTCACCGCGCAAGAGTGGATTTTCAATGTGAGGGGTGGTTGCCGTAACCATAGGGATAACGTTTCTCGAATACCGATAGGGTTAAATTTATCTTTTCATCATAGCCGATCGCCCCTTCTGGTGCCGCTCTCAGGGCATGAATAGCCTTGGCTGAATAGGATCAACTGTTCCCTTTGGGGGAAAACGATACCCAATAAAAGCCTTCAATGTGCGAATTCAATGTTTGGCAAATACACCTGTATGCTTTCTAGGAGCATACGCTTATCGTTGCTAATCCCTTCTTCTGTAGCCTTCGTTAACTGGTCTAAGCTAAATTCCCAGTCCAGATTGGCGGACTCCTTGCGGAGCCACCTGTCGGCAGACATCTCAAAAACAGCACGGCTGCCGTCATTGAGACGATCCTTGATAGATCCCGACGTTAACACGGCAGCAAAGACAGACTGACGTTTGCAAGTGGTAGGTTGTATGACCATGGTTGCTCCTGCTACCCCCCCAAAGAAGTGCTCCATTACCATAGAACTGGGCAGCCGCCTAACAACTTGACAAGGCAACGAACGTTCACTGTTTTTTGACAAGTACAGTTGATGGCGATCGCACCCGTGCCGCCTAGGTTTTGACAGGTTCTGAAAGGAGTGTCCAGTTAGCAGCAGGAAAAACATGATGGAAAGCAAACACCCTCTGATTTTACGGGCAGCGCAGATTGCAGCGAATGTCCAGACGTTTTCTCACCCTTGGAACCCAAGGTCTGAACTATCTGGAACCTATCTCGGGCGTACAGTGGGATTAGAGCGTACGGGAGTTAATTTTATCAGGGTTGCTCCCGGTAAAGAGTCCTTTGTGTATCATTCCCACCATTGCGAGGAAGAATGGATTTATATTTTGTCGGGTCACGGCGTTGCAGAAATTGATGGGGAGGAATTTGAGGTTAGCTCGGGAGATTTTATGGGGTTTCCCACCCCCTCGGTGGCTCATCATCTCAGAAATATCGGTCATGACGATTTGGTTTATTTAGTGGGAGGAGAAAATCTGGACATCGAAATTGCTGAGTTTCCCCACCTTGGCAAGCGGATGCTCCGTCGTCAAAATTCGGTGGAGATTTACGATATTGCTGATGCCAAGCCCTTTGGGGCATGAGATGCCCCTGTGTGATCCTCTAGGTAGGGTCAAAGAATGATTTAAGGCTGTTGCCTTCCTCCTCCTCACTGCATTGGATCGTGCATTGGATCGTACATTTTTATCTCTGAAAACCAGTAGCGTTTTTTCAGCAGAGGTTGGGAGCAGCATCGGATGCAGCAACGATACTCTTGGCGACCAGTACAGCGGGGGGTGGCACTCGTCATTGTCGGTGCCGTTAGCCTACTGGTTGGGCAGCCTAGGCCGCTTGCGGCTAATACAACCCCCTTGATCACCGACCCAAGGGTCGCCCCCCTGCGCCTAGAAATTAGTTTATCGCGGCGGCAGATCACGCTATATCAAGGGCCGGTGCGCCTGCGTACCTATCCTGTGGCGGTGGGGCGACCGGGCTGGGAAACGCCTGTTGGCCAATTTCAAATTCAGGAGATGATCCGGGATCCGGCGTGGAAGAACCCGTTTAATGGCTCGGTGATTGCTGGCGGCCATCCTCGCAATCCCTTGGGGCGGCGCTGGATTGGCTTTTGGAGTGATGGCAAAAATTGGATTGGCCTGCACGGTACCCCTAACCCTGACTCGATTGGCCACGCTATTTCCCATGGCTGTGTGCGGATGCACAACCGCGATATTGAGGAACTCTTTGAGAAAGTGCGCCCGGGCATACCCGTCATCGTTGTGCGTTAGAAGGGGGTGACTAGGCTGGCTCCAAAAAAGACGACGGCAAGGGCATCTACTAGGCCGTGGAGGACAACCCCTCCCCAGAGGCGCTGGGTGCAGGCAAACATCAGGCAGTAAAAGAGGGATGCAAGGGTGGCCAAGGCAATGTAGATGAGGCGGTAGGCCACCACGGGTAGCTCTACGCCGTTGCCGGGGGTGTTGCCCATGTGGACAATGCCAAACAGCAGCGCACAGGTGAGAATGGCACCCCAAGCCATGCTAAAGGGGTCGAGGCGATCGCCCCCCCACTGGCGCAGGGTATCGCGGACAAGAACCATTAAGCCACTGCGAAAGAGAACCTCCTCAAAAATACCAACCCGCATCGAAAACAGGATGACATAGACCAATACTTGGGATACGTGGGGAGCAAGGTTAAATTGACTGAAGGGCAAAAACCCTAACAGGCTGCCTAAGGGGACAAGTGTGGCTAAGGCAACGGCCACCATGATTGCCAGCAGGCGGGCATCCTGCCAGCGGGGTTCAAAGCTATAGCCAAAGTGCTGCCGCCCAAGGCGCGTGCCAAACACGACCGCCAGGATAAAGAGTTGGACGGCAATAAACGGGCCAAAACGAACGTAGGGGGTGGAAAACCAGTACAGCGTGAAGATGCAGACCGCCGCTAGGAGCACATCCTTCCCTTGCAGGCCTGCGGCAGGGGATGAGGCGCGGGATTGGCGGTGCTGCCAAGCACACCAGCCGCATAGGACTAGATAGATGGGCGCAAGGATAAACCCTTCGGTTCTGTAGATAGCAAAGGCGGGGGAGATCAACGAGCTATGGCTCAGGAGCAAATACATCGCCGCAAGGCTGACCCATCCCCAGCGCACAGGAGCAGACGTGGTGCGATCGCGCAACAAAAAGGGCACCCGCAGGGCGGCTAAAGAACCGAGCAGAAAAAACAGCAGGTTCAGCCACCATGGCTCCGCAACAATCAACTGAGAGAGAACCCGCCGCCAGCGAAATAGCTCCCCATGGGGTAAATGGTAGGCTACGACAATATACAGCAGCAGACTGAAGACGAACCGCCACTGCCAGCGGCGTGCTACCGCCTCAAGGGAGCGCCAGCGATCGCTGACCGGGGTTGCCCACCACAGCACCGGAAAGCCACCAATGAGAACCACAGCGGTCGCTTCAACCGCGCTTTCTAGGAGTGGCCATGGTTGCTCTGCCCAGTAGTGCAGATAAAGGAACTGTGCCCAAAACCAGAGGAGACAGGCCACAACGGCGGTGCGGTGTTCCCGCTGGCCATCAAGGTTGCTGGGGCGTAAAAACGATTGCGGTGCGTGGTAAAGCCAGTAGTAGAGCTGAAAGAGGGGATTAGGGGTCATGCCAGCACTAGGGTAACCGATGAGGACTGGGGTAGAGTTATAATCAAAGCCTGTCGAAACTCTGCCCCCTGTGTTTTTGCCCTGCGTGCAGGCATTTTATTCTTCTTGCATTGGCTGCCGTTTGTCATGACTACCCCCACCCTTGACCGCACTGTTTTAACAACGCAACTGACTGACCTAGAAAGCAAGGCCTTGAGCGCGATCGCCACCGCTGCTGACCTTGATAGCCTTGAGCAATTACGGGTTGCCTACCTAGGCAAAAAAGGAGAACTGTCCCAAATTTTAGCCCTAATGGGCAAACTTCCCGCAGGCGATCGCCCCCACATTGGCACCTTGGCCAACACCCTCAAAGAAAAACTGCTGCAAACCCTTGAGGAGCGCCGCCACGCCCTACAAGCGGCCAAGATTGCGGCTCAACTAGCGGCAGAGAGCCTTGATGTAACCATGCCGGGGGTCTTTCGTCCCCAAGGGCACCCTCATCCCCTCAACAGCACCATTGACCGCATCATTGATATTTTTGTGGGTCTAGGCTACACCGTGGATGATGGCCCCGAAATGGAGAGCGACTACTACAACTTCGAGGCGCTGAACACACCGGCGGATCATCCGGCGCGGGATATGCAGGATACCTTTTACCTGCCCGATGGGAACCTGCTGCGCACCCACACTTCCTCGGTGCAAATCCGTCACATGGAACTCAACGATCCTCCCATTCGCATTGTGGCTCCCGGTCGCTGTTACCGTCGCGATACCGAAGATGCCACCCATGCTGCTGTCTTCCATCAAATTGAAATTCTGGCCATTGATGAAGGCATTACCTTTACGGATCTGAAGGGCACCGTCAGCACCTTCTTGGCGGAACTCTTTGGTGATGTGCCGATTCGCTTTCGTGCCAGTTACTTCCCCTTTACGGAACCCTCGGCGGAAGTGGATGTGCAGTGGCAGGGGCGCTGGCTGGAAGTGATGGGCTGTGGCATGGTGGATCCCGCAGTCCTCAAAAATGTTGGCTACGATCCAGAAATTTATACGGGCTTTGCCGCTGGTTTTGGGGTAGAGCGGTTTGCCATGGTGCTACACCAAATTGATGACATTCGCCGCTTTTACACCAGCGATCTCCGCTTCCTGCGGCAGTTTTAGGGGGCGCAACCTTGAGTGAGCCGCGTCTATTAGCCGTCCTAAACGGTAAAGGAGGAGTGGGCAAAACCACCACCGCGATTAACTTGGCTGCCACCTATGCCGAGCAGTACAAGGTTCTCCTTGTGGATACGGATCCGCAGGCCTCCGCTACTTGGTGGTTTCAGCGCAATGGTCAGGCCATGGGCTTTGATTTGGCGCAGGAAGTCAACCCCAAACTGCTCAGCCATGTGCGCAAGCTCTCGGGCTATGAGCTAATTGTGGTGGATACGCCCCCCGCCCTAGCCTCTAGCGCGTTGGCGGCGGTGGTGCCGATCGCCGACTATTTGGTACTGCCCACCCCCCCCGCCCCCATTGATTTAGCCGCCCTCATTGAAACGGTCAAACAGGTGGTACAGCCAGCCAATGTCCCCCACCGCGTCCTGCTGACCCGGGTGGATCCTCGCTGCGTGGCTGAAGCCCTTGAGGCACAAAATACCCTGTTGCAGTTGGGGGTCGCCGCCTGCCACTCCTTTATTCGCGCCTACAAAGCCCACGAACGGGCGGCTCTCGATGGCGTGCCCATCACCCAATGGAAGGGGAAACAGGCCAAGGAAGCCCAAGCCGACTACCGTCGCGTTGCCGAGGAACTACAGCGAGATTGGAGATAAACGGCATGGAACACCAGAACCTGAGCGATCTGCTACGGGCAGAGGCAGCCAAACAAGCTAACCCTCGCCCCAAGCGCAGTGGCCACCCCACCAAAGCAGAGTTGGAAGCCCAATTGGCGACCATGACGGCAGCCTTGAGTGCTGCCCAAACCGAGGCCACCGCCCATGCAGATGCATTGCTTCAGCTACAGCAGGAACTACAGGAGTGGCGCGATCGCTACGACCAGTTGCAATTAGACTTTGAGCAACTCCAGGCCAGCCACACTGAGCTACAGGCAGAATTTGAAGAGGCCAAGCAGGTCATTCGCGAGCTAACCGCCCCGCACCCCTACCGCTTTGAAGACGTTGGCTTTAAGCCCCTTGTGAACGAGATTCCCACCCCCAACCCCGACGCTTCGCGCCTAGGGGATGCCGAAATTGGCTGGTTTGATTAGCCTTCGCCCCCGTTCGCCTCGTCTGCGGTGGCGACGTAAAGATTATTGCCGCTTAGGAAATACTTTGTAATAACTTGGCAAGAGGGCAAAATTCTTAAGGATACTAGGAGGTGGCGTTACCTAAGGCACAGTTGTGGCATATCCCTTACACATTGCCTTTGTCTGGCACCAGCATCAGCCCCTTTATAAAAGCTGTCGTACAGGTCAATACCTGCTGCCGTGGGTTCGCTTGCACGGCACCAAAGATTACTTAGACCTCATTCTGGTCTTGGCGCAGTACCCGCGCCTGAAACAAACTGTCAATTTAGTGCCATCGCTGATTCTGCAACTGCAAGACTACGCCAATGGAGTGGCGCTGGATCCCTATCTAACTTCCGCCCTCACCCCCGTCGAGCAACTCACGGATCAACAGCGCTGGTTTATCATTGAGCATTTTTTTGATGCCCATCACCGCACGATGATTGATCCTCATCCCCGCTATCGCGAGCTTTACGAACAGCGACAGACGGAAGGGGCCGCATGGTGTTGGCAGCACTGGCAACCCCAAGACTACGGCGACCTGTTGGCCTGGCATAACTTGGCTTGGATTGACCCCTTCTACTGGCAGGAGCAGGAGGTGGCAGCTTGGTTTGCCCAGGGACGCAACTTTAGCCTGAGCGATCGCCAGCGTATCATTGCGAAGCAGCGGGAGATTTTGCGGCAAATTGTGCCCCAGCACCGCGCCCTACAGGAGGCCGGCCAAATCGAAGTCACGACCACCCCCTACACCCATCCCATCCTTCCCCTCTTGGTGGATACCGATGCGGCCAAGGTGGCGGTTCCGGAGATTGCCCTACCGCAGCAGCGGTTTCAGTACCCCGAGGACGTGCCACGGCACCTGCGGCGATCGCGAGTGCTCTACGAGCAGTGCTTTGGACGGCCACCGCGGGGGCTATGGCCCTCAGAACAGTCCGTCAGCCCGGCCATCTTACCGACCATTGTGGAGCAGGGGTTTGAGTGGATCTGCTCCGATGAAGCCGTCTTGGGCTGGACGACGGGCACCTACTTTCACCGCAATGAGGCAGGGGTAGTACAGGAAGCGGCGGTGTTGTACCAACCCTATCGGCTCACCACCCGCAGCGGCGACTTAAACATTATCTTTCGCGATCACCGTCTTTCGGATTTAATTGGCTTTACCTACAGCGCCATGTCACCGGCAACAGCCGCCGCAGATTTGCTCCAGCAGTTAGAGGGGATCCGTCAGCACCTGTTAGCCCATGAAAACACCGGTGGCACCGCCCTTGAGCAGCCGTGGTTGGTGACCATTGCCCTCGATGGCGAAAACTGCTGGGAGTACTACCCACAGGATGGGCTGCCCTTCCTGAATGCCCTGTACCAAGCGCTCAGTAACAGTGCCCAATTTGAGTGTGTCTCGGTGGCGGAGTATCTGCACCAGCATCCGCCCCAAGCTGTCCTAGCGGGCGAGTCGCTCCACAGTGGCTCTTGGATTGATGGGAATTTCTGTACCTGGATTGGCGATCCCGTTAAAAACAAAGCGTGGGATTATTTGGCCGCCGCGCGGCAAACCCTTGAGCACCACCCTGAAGCGACAGAGCGAACCAACCCCGCCGCTTGGGAAGCCCTCTTGGCGGCAGAAGGCTCAGACTGGTTTTGGTGGTTTGGTGAGGGGCACTCCTCCAACCATGATGCCATGTTCGACCAACTCTTTCGGGAGCACTTAATTGCCCTGTACGAAGCGTTAGCAGAGCCTGTGCCCGAGTACCTCCACGAACCGCTGGAAGTGCACGAGGCCAAGGATAGTTACCCTCCCCAAGGATTCATTCACCCCCAAATTGACGGGCGGGGAGATGAGCAGGACTGGAATTTTGCCGGTCGCATTCAACTGGGCAGTAGCCGCGGCACCATGCATCGCCAAACGCTACTCAGTCGGCTTTGGTACGGCGTCGATCACCTCAATATCTATCTCCGTTTGGATGCCCCCGCCCAAAAACATCCCTTTGGCGATGAGATCAGTACCGTTTACCTGTGCTGGTACTACCCGAACATGGTGACCTACAATAGCCCGCTCTCCCTTAAGGACTATCCCAATGAGCCGCCCCTCAATTACCTGTATCACCACCAGCTTGTCATTGACGTTGAACAACAGGCGATAACCTTTAGCGAGGCGATCGCCCACTACCAGTGGCAACGCCAAGAAACTCATGCCCAGTATGCCCTAGACACCTGCCTAGAAATTGCCATACCATGGGCGGATCTCCACCTGCGGCCAGACTGTGGGCTGCATCTTCTGGTGATTTTGGCGCAGGATGGCTATTACTTAGATCATTTTCCCCAAGAGCAACTGCTGTTTTTAACCACACCCTAGTCACCGGCAGCGGTTTGGTGAGAGGATGGTTTCAATCTCGTTGCCCAGCATGATTGTGTCTCACCGTTGTTCTCATCGCTGCTAATGGATACCATTCCCATTCTTGATCTCAAGGCACAGTACCAGAGCCTGCAAGCAGAAATTGATCGTGCCGTTGCCCAAGTGCTGGCATCCGGCCAGTTTATCCTTGGCCCAGACGTTCAGGCCTTTGAAGCTGAGGTGGCTGCTTATTTGGGAGTGCGCCATGCCATTGCAGTGAATTCCGGTACCGATGCCCTTGTCATTGCCCTACGCAGTTTAGGGATTGGCAGTGGCGACGAAGTGATTACCACCCCCTTTTCCTTTTTTGCCACGGCAGAGTCCATTAGCTTGGTGGGGGCGCGTCCCGTCTTTGTGGATGTGGAACTGGACTCCTTTAACCTCAATCCTGCGGGTATTGCGGCTGCCATTACCCCTCGCACCAAGGCGATTATGCCTGTCCATTTGTTTGGCCGCCCTGCCGCCATGGGGGTCATCTACGAGCTAGCGCAGCAGCACCATTTGGCCATTATTGAAGACTGCGCCCAATCCTTTGGTGCCCGCTATTGCCCTACCTGTGGTCACTGTCAGTGCACCAGCGCAACCCAAGAGAGGCTGGCCAATCGCTTTACCGGCACGATTGGCACCATCGGGGCATTTTCATTTTTCCCCACGAAGAACTTGGGTGCCTATGGTGATGGCGGCTTAATTACCACCAACGATGATCACCTAGCGGCTCAAGCACGGATGCTGCGGGTGCATGGCTCACGGCAGCGCTACCACCACGAAACCCTAGGGTATAACTCCCGTCTCGATAGCCTGCAGGCAGCCATTTTACGGGTGAAGCTGCCCCATATTGATTGCTGGAACCACCAGCGGCGGCGAGTGGCGGCGACCTATAACCGTGAGTTAGCGGGCATTGCCGGACTGGTTACGCCAGAGGTGACTAACGGTCATGTGTTCCACCAATACACGGTGCGTGTCCTCAATGGCGATCGCGATCGTTTGGCAGCCTTTCTCAAAGCCGCCGGCATTAGCTCAATGATTTACTACCCTATCCCCCAAGATCACTGTCCCATGTATAAAGGCCAGTATCCCCCCAATCCTGTGAGCGATCGCCTTGCAACAGAAGTCCTGAGCCTGCCCATTTGGCCAGAGTTAAGCGATGCCACCATCACCCACATTGCGGCAACCATCCGCAAATTTTTTGCCGCCTCTTCTCTGTCAAGCTAAACTATTTCCAGTCACCGCTCGTATCATCCATGCGATAAACTAACAAAGAAAAGGCGGATGCAGAAGGAGAGAAAGCTTTCTCGATAATCAATGCTATGAACAATAAAAACATTTATCGTCTTGTTCTTGGGACGGCACAGTTTGGCATGAACTACGGCATTGCGAACAAAACGGGACAACCTTCGACTGATGAGATAGCTAAAATTCTTAACCTCGCTCGACATCACGGTATCCACATGATCGATACAGCCATTGCCTACGGAGACAGCGAAAAAAATCTAGGTGAAGTAGGTCTTGAAGGATTTGAAATAGTTACTAAATTGCCAGAAATTCCTGATAATACAGATATAGAATCTTGGATTTTAGCAGAAGTACAAAGTTCTCTAGCTCGCTTAAGGGTCAAGCAACTTTATGGATTACTTCTTCACAAGCCCCAGCAGATAAATACTAGACTAGTTGAAAATATCATAAATACTTTGGGAATACTAAAAAAAGAAAAATTGGTCAAAAAAATCGGTGTTTCAGTTTATTCTCCCGAAGAGTTAAGCAATATTTTAACTAGATTTATTCCAGACATAGTACAACTACCATTTAATTTGATTGATCAACGATTTTTATGTACTGGCTGGTTTGATAAACTACAAGAGCGTAATATAGAAGTGCATAGTCGTTCTGTGTTTCTGCAGGGTTTGCTACTTATGCCCTACCAAGAGGTCACACAAAAATTTAATAGATGGCATCAATTATGGAATACATGGTTTGATTGGCTACAAGCTTCAAAATGTCACCAATATGTGCTTCCCTTTGCTTTGTACTGAACTTTCCTCAAATTCACAGAGTCATCGTAGGGGTAGATCACTCCCAGCAGCTACATGAACTTATTGAAGTCCTCCTTCATACTTCTCAAATAAAAGACTTTCCCATGCTCGCTACAGATGATATAGAATTAATCAACCCATCTTCATGGAGCTTAAAATGAATCAAGATAAAAATTTTCAAACCCTTGACAAAAACTTGAAAAATTTAGTAAATATCTGATGAATTTATGACATATATTGAAACCAGCCGACTGGTATTTACAGAACTTAACCTAGATGATGTTACAGATAAATATTTGAATTGGGTAAATGATCCAGAAGTAAATAATTACCTAGAAACTAGGCATCAAAAACATACGATTGAATCCCTTCGTCATTATGTTAGAGCTATAATTAAGAATCAGAATAACCATTTTTTTAAAATCATAGTAAAGAATACGCATGAACATATTGGCAACATCAAAGTAAATATCAATAACTACAATGTAGGCAATATTGGAATTATGATTGGTGTTAAAAGTTACTGGGGCAAAGGAATTGGAACAGAATCCATAGATGCAATTACAACTTGGGCTTTTACACATCTAGAGTTATATAAAATGGAAGCGGGATGTTACGAACAAAATTTTGCTTCATTAAAAGCTTTTCTCAAAGCTGGTTTTGTGGTAGAAGGGTTTTTACAAGGTCATGTTGTGCTTGGCACAAGGAGGTATGGATGTTTTTTGTTGGGCAAACTATCGCAGGGCAAGCTATGACAGCTTCTCTAATTTCTTGGTAGATAATAAGGAAACCCCTAAAATTGGGTCGGCAATGTTCGGTCGCGCACTGAAGCGTTGATTGGTAGCTAGAACTACGTGTCGCTTAGGGTGTAAAGTTTTATTACGGCTTTCAACGCTTTTGCTGCTTAGATCTCTGTTATTTGTGTTACAATCATGATACAATGATGAACTTCAAAGATATTAATTTATCGAATATGTTCTGTGTCTCTTTGTTACGTAAGGTGGATTTATACCTAGATCAGTCGCAACTAGGTTTTTGAACTCATGAGTACCATTGCTATTGTTCAGGCACGGATGAGGTCAACTCGGTTACCTAGAAAGGTAATGCTTCCTGTCCTTAATAAAAGTTTAATTCAAATACTTCTGCACCGCCTTTCCCGATCTTTATTGATTGATAAAATTATTGTTGCAACTGGTGATCCACTGTCTAATTCACCTATTATAGACGCTGTACAGAAACTCGGGTACATCTGTGAAGAAGGGAGTGAAGATGATGTATTAGACAGATACTACAAAGTTGCTGAGAAATACCAAGCCAAAACAGTGGTTAGAATTACAGCCGATTGTCCTCTTATTGATCATAGAGTGGTTGATCAAGTGATTGAACTGTTCAATAGTTCCTCGGCAGACTACTGTGCTACCGCTCCCACATTTGCTGATGGATTGGATGTTGAAGTGTTTTCCTTCCAGGCATTGGAAAAGGCTTGGCTAAAAGCTCTCTCTAAACAGGAAAGAGAACATGTGACAGTTTACATTCGGAACAGTGGTTTGCTTAAACTAAAATTTCTGGAATGTCCCGTTGATATTTCGCAATGCCGTTGGACGGTGGATGAACCAGAGGATTATCAGGTAGTCAAGCAAGTATTTGAATACTTTGCACCAAGGCTAGATTTCTCATGGCAAGAAATCTGGCAACTGCAACAGCAACGACCAGAGATATTTAGCATTAATCAACATATAGGTCGCAATGAAGGTGCAGTATTAGGCACGGGACAAAAATTATGGAAACGAGCCAAAAAAGTTATTCCTGGTGGTAACATGTTGCTTTCCAAGCGGTCAGAGATGTTTTTGCCAAAATTTTGGCCTAGCTATTTCAGTAAAGCTAAAGGATATAAAGTATGGGACTTGGACGGTAATGAGTACAATGATATGTCGATTATGGGCATTGGTACTAATATACTAGGCTACGGTCACCCCGAAGTTGATGCCGCAGTTCAAGAAGCAATTACTAACGGCAATATGAGTACATTAAATGCCCCAGAAGAAGTGTATTTAGCAGAAAAGTTAGTAGAATTGCATCCTTGGGCAGAAATGGTTAGATTTGCGCGCACGGGTGGAGAAGTTTGTGCTATTGCTATCAGGATCGCCCGAGCCGCTAGTGGCAGAGAAAAGGTGGCATTCTGTGGCTATCATGGCTGGCATGACTGGTATTTATCTGCCAATATACAGTCTCATGAGAACTTAAATAAGCACTTATTGAGTGGACTAGAGCCACAAGGAGTTCCTGAGGCACTAGCAGGTACAGCAATACCTTTTACTTACAATAATTTTAATGAATTAGAACAAATCGTCAATGATCATGAGATTGGTGTGGTGATCATGGAGGTTACTCGTAATAATGACCCTAAAGATAAATTTTTAGAGAATGTGAGAGACTTATGCACCCAAAAGGGTATCGTTTTGATATTTGATGAGTGCACTTCTGGCTTTCGGGAAACTTGCGGTGGGATTCATAAAAAATATAATATCGAACCAGACATGGCAACGTTTGGCAAAGCTTTAGGTAATGGCTATGCAATTACTGCTGTTATTGGAAAAGCATCGGTCATGGAAGCGGCTCAGAATACATTTATTAGTAGTACTTTTTGGACAGAACGCATTGGCTCTGTTGCTGGGTTGAAAACTTTACAGGTGATGGAGAAGCTCAGATCATGGGAGCTAATTACCGAGACAGGTCTTAAGATTCGTAAAGGGTGGCAGTTCTTAGCTGATAAATATGGTTTAGCTCTCAATTATTGGGGTATTCCTGCCTTGACAGGTTTTTCATTTACAAGTGATAACCATCTTGCTTACAAAACCCTAGTTACTCAAGAAATGCTAAAGAAAGGTTTTCTAGCAGGAAATAGTGTCTATGTATGCATAGAACATACAGACTCTTTACTAGAGCAATATTTTGTAGCTCTCGATGAAGTGTTCTGTAAAATTAGTCAGTGTGAAGACGGTTTGGATGTTAATACCCTTTTGGAGGAACCTATCTGTCATGCGGGGTTTCAGAGACTAAATTAAAGAACAGGATTATCCCCAGTCACTGCTTGTATCACATAAAACTTGGTCATCCAGTATTTGCTCAAGTGTATATACATTCTTCTGGGGGAAAACTCTCAAAGGAAGCAAGGTTTCCCGCAACTCCAAATCAAAGCCACACTCAAAACCATCCTCTAGCGCCTCTGCCATCACTGAATTTAAGCTAGGATTACGCTTCAGATGGCGACGGATAGCGCGGCGCTGCTCTCGGATGGTCAAGAACCAACTGCGGCAGCGTCCTTCGGGTTGATACTCCCATTTGAGCAGGTGACCGATGAGAACCGTAAGACGGCTAACCCACTCACGATACTCCTGCCTGCCCAAAGATTCTAATTCCTGCCTTAAATTTTCCCAATCTAGCTCAGCAGGATTCCTATTGACCAGTGCCTGTATCTGCCACTGTGTCCAAGCATAAAAATCCTTTAGCTCAGCTTTGTTCATTCTGATATAATTAAGGCAGTGTATTTCTATAGTATCTTGTGCATATAGTTTTCCGTGTTGACTCGTCTGACCAGATTGGTACAGGGCATGTGATGCGTTGCCTGACTTTGGCAGAGGCTTTACGGGAAAGGGGAGCAAACTGCATTTTTATCTGTCGAAATCACCCCAAAAATATTTACTATTTAATCAAAGAAAAACATTTTCTTCTATATTTATTAGAGATTTTACCAAGAATCCATCAACCATCAGATAACTGGTTAGGCGTAGAACAAATCGAAGATGCCGAGCAAACATTAGGAGTAATTAAAAATCTGACAGCCATACCAGATTGGTTGATCATTGATCACTATGAGATTGATATTGCTTGGGAAAGTAAATTAAGAGAGTACGTGAAAAAGATCATGGTCATTAGTGATCTTATTGATCGCAAGCATAATTGCGACCTACTATTATCTCAAAATTTAGTTCACATACCAGAACAATTCCATTCACTTGTCCCCAAAAATTGTAGAATATTATGTGGATATGAAACACTTCTGTTTCGTCCTCAGTTTGTTAAAGTACGTCAAGACTATCATCAACCAACTGTGCCCTTTCAGAGAGTACTTGTAGCATTCAGTGGAATCGATAAATTTAATCTTATAAAAAATATACTAGAACATCTAGCTTTTCTTCCAGTAGCATATATTTCAGAAGTGACTATATTGCTCGGTTTAACAACTCAAAGTGATATGGATGTTAAAAAATTCGCAGAAAGACTGACTCAATTTCCCTGGAGGATAAATGTTGTTAATTCGGTTAATAATATGGCAAATCTAATCGCTAGTCATGATATTGCTATATCAGCTGCTGGATTCACAGCTTATGAGCTTGCATTCCTTAATGTACCAACAGTATTACTTCCAGTTTCATCTGTACAAAAGGAAGTTGCTAATTTCCTCCAGAGTTGTGCTCTTGTGGAAGTCCTCGATGTAAAGTTTGGCATAGATCAATTACTGGAACTATGGCAGAAGTTGGAACAGAAAGCTAGACTAAATCTAACGAGAGGAACTGGGTTGCTTAGATCAATCGATGGTTGCGGTACTGATAAAGTCTGCGAAATAATGTGGAGATTAGCTGAAAAGTTATGACACAGATACTGAGGAATTCTGACAGATGGGATAAATGGAATAGAGGTGGCGGCCCTCGCTACCCACACGCAAAAGTTATCCAGTTTGTCTTCCGAAACTATCCTAGACTTGAAGATAGACAGGGAAAAAAAGCACTCGATCTTGGGTGTGGAAGTGGCGTCAATATCCTTTTTCTTGCCTCTGAGGGGTTTACTGTATTTGGGAACGATATTTCATCTGTTGGTGTCGAAAACACTAGGCTTTTGTTGCAAACTAATGGACTGAATGCAGACCTACGTGTTGCATCTGCGACTGAATTACCCTGGGCTGACAAAATGTTTGATCTCATTGTGTCAGTAGGTGTGCTAGATTGTATGGGGATAGATCTGTTTCCGCTTGCTATTGCAGAATCTATCCGTGTTTTAAGTCCTGGGGGTAGGGCATTGTTAATCTTTGCTAGTGAAGCTGATTTCAGAGTAGGTGATGCAACTCCATTCAATTTGTACGGTTTTCGGGATGAGGAAGTTCTGGCGGCTATCTCACCTTGGAAAGATATCCTCAAAACATTCTGGCTTGACCGATATATTACAACTTACAGAGAAAGAACTCAGCAACAGAACGACCATTTAGTAACAATTGAAAAGAAAAATTTATGAATGAAAGTATTATCAAACATTATGCTAACCTATTCTATAAGTATGGGGATACTGCGGAATCCGCCCAGTGGTCAAGCCGTGAAAGTCAAGAACGCCGGTTTGAAATTCTTGTTGCTATCGGTTGCCTTACAGACTGCCACATTCTTGATTTTGGTTGCGGGACTGGTCATCTATTTACATATCTTAATCAGAACCACCATAAAATAGCTAGCTATACTGGTGTAGATATAGTTCCTGAATTGCTTGAGGCTGGAAAAATCAAATATACTGGTTATACTAATGTGAGATTTGGCCTTTTTGAAGAATTTGCCCAAGAACATTTTGACTATGTTTTTGTGAGCGGGGTATTCAACAATCAGCGACCTACAAACCAAGACTTCTACAAGTCAACCATAATCCGCCTATTTAAAATGTGCAAACGTGGACTTGCATTTAATATGCTATCTTCTTTTGTTGACTACTATGATCCAAATCTTTTCTATGAAGACCCAAGTGTTGTACTGCATTTTCTGAAGTCTGATATTACACCTTTTGTTGTACTACGTCATGATTATCAAGTAAAATCAGGTGTAGTTCCATATGAATTTACATTTTATGCTTTGAAGCAACCAGAATGGGAAAATCAATGAAGAAATGTGCGATCATGCAACCGACTTATTTACCATGGGCAGGTTATTTTAATTTGATGAATCAAGTTGACTGCTTTGTTTTTCTTGATGATGTACAATTTGAAAGACGGAGTTGGCAAAATCGCAATCGGATTCTTTTAAACGGTAGAGAGCATTTGCTTACAGTTCCAGTGGTAAAAGTTGATAGAAGTACACCGATTAATCAGATAAAAATATGTAACGAAACTAACTGGCGATTTGATCACTGGAAGACTTTAATGACCGCATATAAAAAAGCACCATATGGTACAGAAATGTTAGAGTTACTTGAAAAGTATTACAATACCGATAGCTTGGATTTACAGTTTCTTTCTGAATTTAACCAGTCGATTATTCGTGCACTTGCAACCTCTCTAGGCATTGGCTGCCAATTCTTACGGGCTTCATACCTAGGTTGTAAAGGCAAGAGAACGACTCATTTGATTGCTATTTGTGAAGCGGTAGGTGCTAGTATATATGTCACGTCATGTGGCGCCGTCAACTATCTGAAGGAAGATGGATTCAGTGCTCAGACTCCAATAGAACTCTGGTTTCAAGACTATCTACCAAAGCCTTACCCCCAAAGAAAAGTTGTAGAGTTTGTGTCCCATCTTTCGATTGTCGATGTAATTGCACATATTGGGATTGAAATGACCAAAAGTTATGTTTGCTAATCAATATAAACTGGTGTGGGTTATCAATAAATATATTGTATGACAAACTAATTTTGGAATGGTATTATGTTAGAATCAAAGTCCTTACAAAAATACCTACATTAGATCAACAGCTAATCCTATGCAATTAATTACTCCCTTTAATACTGCTAAGCTAGACAAAATTCTAAGCGATCAAACTTTACAGAATGAACAAGAACGGCAGAATTTATTGAGGAAAGCCATAAAATGGCTAGATGAATACGCTTTACACTATGGTATTCATACAGCTTATATCTTTGGTTCCCTGACACAGCCCAATAAATTCCATCAAAATTCTGATGTTGATATTGCTGTTGAGGAAATTAATCTTAATGACTTTTTCGCAGTAATGGGCTTGCTTTCTGAGACCATGGGACGAAATGTGGATATAACTGAGATTCATAAGTGTCACTTTCGGGAACGTATCAAACAGGCAGGTATCCGATGGACAGCAACCGACTTATCTTGCTAAAAGTTGATTTAGAAGCTCAAATGAGTCACATCGAAAGAATCCATCAAAAATTGCTAGATAGAATGACTAAATTACAGGAAAATGATGAAATAATTTTAGAATGTATGTCCTACCAAATCTATAATCTTTTCTGTGCCACTGAAGATTTAATTAAAATTGTTGCAAGTTGTTTTGAGAACAATATTAGTATCTCTAACCAATGGCACACATTGCTACTTCAACGAATGAGTAAAGATATTCCTGGTATCCGTCCTGCATTATTGTCCTATAATACCTATACTATTCTGAATAACTTGCGTGGTTTTCGTCGTGCCTACGGTGCTACTATTGAATACGCACAACTTAAAATAAATTTAGATAAAGCTCTCAATTTGAAAGCAAATCTTGATGCTGATATTCACCATTTTTTTACGGAGGCTAAGCGATGAAAACCATTGAAATCAAAGACCGAAAAATTGGGGCAGACTGTGTACCTTTTTTGATTGCGGAAATATCTGGTAATCACAACCAATCCCTAGAAAGAGCGCTGGAAATTGTTAAATTTATTGCAGAATCAGGTGCCCATGCCCTAAAGCTTCAGACTTACACTGCTGATACGATGACGATTCCGTCAGCCAAGAAAGATTTCTTCATTGCTGATCAAGGCAGTCTTTGGAAAAATCAATCACTCCATGATCTGTACCAAAAAGCCTATACACCTTGGGAATGGCATCAACCTATTTTCGAGCGTGCTAAAGAACTTGGTCTGATTGCATTTAGTACACCTTTTGATCTCACGGCTGTTGATTTTCTTGAAGAGCTAAATTGCCCTCTCTATAAAATTGCCTCGTTTGAAAATGCTGATTTGATGTTGATCAAGCGAGTGGCTGAAACGGGTAAGCCGGTGATTATGTCCACTGGTATGGCAACGCTTGCTGAGCTTGATGAGGCTGTACGAACTATTCGAGCCACGGGCAATGATCAAATTGTGCTCCTGAAGTGTACGAGTACCTATCCTGCGGATCCCACTGACTCTAACCTGCGGACAATTCCCCACCTGAAAGAGTTATTTGGCTGTGAGGTGGGGTTGTCAGACCATACATTGGGGATTGGTGTTGCTGTTGCTGCTGTTGCCTTGGGAGCAACGGTCATTGAAAAGCACTTTACCCTTAGCCGTGCCGATGGTGGAGTGGATGCCGCTTTTAGTATGGAACCCCACGAAATGAAGATGCTCGTGGAAGAAACCCGCCGTGCTTATCAGGCGCTAGGTTGTGTTCATTATGGCCCCACGGAAGCGGAAAAGAAATCACTGGTCTATCGGCGTTCCTTGTATTTCGTTAAGGATATGGCTGCAGGGGAGGAGATTACACCTGAGTCAATTCGCTCGATCCGTCCGGGGTATGGGTTACCGCCTAAGTACTACGATGTTCTTTTGGGTAAGCGGGTCAACAGGGCTGTGGAGCGTGGTACCCCTGTGTCTTGGGATGTCTTTTGAGCACTTGGCCACAATGCTTGGGGGAGCTTTTGGGGATGACTGCGCGTCCTAGAATAGATAGCAACCCTGAAGGACTGCCAAGGGTTGCGGCAATCTTTATACCTTAGGCTTGTGCCAGACGTCGTAATGCTAAAACTCTCTTTTTTACTGAGTTCACTGCTGCTAAACGGGCTATCCTCAATGGCTACTGCGGCACCCACCTCCTGGCTGGATCAGCCACTGAAGGACTGGAACGCTCAGGGTGGTACGTTGCCGACGGCCAATCGCGATGAGCTATGGGGGATGAATGCCGAACAGTGTGCCGAGGTGATCCGTGCCCCCCAATCCCCAGTGGAAAGGGCAGTGCAGCAGCGGGGCTGGTATCTATTTGGCACAACCGCTAAGCATAAAGCGGTAGAGATTGTGCTGGGCAATACGGGGTTTGATGGTATGTGTCGCCCTATGGCTGCTCAAGCCTTTGTTTTTGTTGATGGGCGCTATGCAGGCGCTCTTTCTCCAGAACTGATGAACGCCCGTAGTGATGGCTCCCTTGTTTGGGATGTTAAGTTTACGGGCGATCGCGCCTTTGAGGTGGAGTTTACCCGCTATAGTGAAACAGACCCGTTGTGCTGTCCGAGTCGGATTAGTACGGTCACCTACCAACTGAGCAATGGCAGCCGTCCAAGGGTGATGGCCACAAATGTGACAACGGTACCGGTGCCACCGCCAAACTCATCCACCCCTTCCCTCAGTGGTCAACGCTGGCAACTACGGCGCATTGGCACAAACCAAGAGGTGAGCGTAGAGAGTGTATTTATCCAGTTCGATGCCCAACAGCAGCGGGTGACGGGCTTTAGTGGTTGCAATTATTTTAATGGCGGCTATCGACTGACGGGGCACAACCTGACCTTTGGGGCGATCGCCAGTACCAAGCGGGCTTGCTTAGAAGAACCCATTCAAAGTGTCGAAATGAAATTCTATGAAGCCCTAGGACAAACCACCCGCTATCATTTGGCGGCAGATGAGTTACACTTTTATGCCGGCGATCGCCTATTATTAACCTTCCGGCCTATGCCCTAACTTTACCTTCCCTACATTCTTGAGACTCCTCTGCATGACTGAAAAACCCCGACTGCCTAAAGTGAACCGCCGCGACGATCGCCCCCAAAAAAGCACCGGCAAACCTCGACCCCAGCGGCCACAGCGACCCGTTCCGGGCAAGCGAAAACCCGTACAGCGCGAAGCACCAGAACTGGTCAATGATGCCCCAGAGTTACTCTACGGTCGCCATACCGTCCTTTCAGCCCTTGAGAGTGGCCGCCCTTGTAACCGCATTTGGGTCATTCCAACGCTGCGTTACGATCCTCGCTTTCATCAACGGCTCAACGATGCCAAGCAGCAAGGTGCCGTCATTGATACCGTTACGCCTGAGCGACTAGATCAACTCTGCCAGCGGGGTCGTCATCAAGGCATTGCCATTCAGGTGGCTGCCTACAGCTATTGGTCGTTGGAAGATGTGTTAGCCAAAGCCAGTGCAGTTGCCAATCCCGTCTTACTGGCCGCCGATGGCATCACCGATCCGCAAAACTTGGGAGCCATGATCCGCACTGCCGAAGCCCTCGGGATGCAGGGGATCATTATTCCCCAACGCCGTGCGGTTGGCATTACCGCAACCGTGGCCAAAGCCGCCGCCGGGGCACTCGATCATCTGCCGGTGGCGCGGGTGGTGAACTTAAACCAAGCCCTCGAAGCCTTAAAGACGGCTGGTTACTGGATCTATGGCCTCTCAGAGCGGGGATCGGTGCCCTTGTCCAAGGTCACCTTTGATCATCCCACCGTGTTTGTAGTGGGTGGCGAAGGCCAAGGGATTAGCCTGCAAACCCAAAGGCACTGCGATCACTTGGTGACCATTCCCCTCGCTGGACGTACCAATAGCCTGAATGCCGCTGTTGCCGTTGGTATTGCCCTCTACGAAGTTTGCCGTCAGCGATCGCCCGCGTGGGATTTAACCCATGGCGATCATACCTAAGCCGATAGAGGACTCCTTTGCCCCAAAAGCAGCCTTACGGCGGCAGTACCTCCAGTGGCGCGAGCAACTGAGTGAGGCCGAGTGGCAAGAGCGCAGTCATCGCCTCTGTCAGCATTTATCCGCCCATCCCCAGTTTCAAGCCGCAACAACGATCCTGACCTATGTGCCCCATCGACGGGAACCCGACCTGCGCCCCTTGTGGAGGCTACCAAAGCGCTGGGGACTGCCGCGGGTCGTAGGCAAGCGCTTAGTCTGGCATGAATTTGCGGGTCATGCCTCAGGGTTGGAAATTGGCCGCTACGGTATTCTCGAACCGGCAGCAGACTGGCCGACCATTGAGCCGACCACTGCCGATCTGTGTTTGGTGCCCGCCATTGCCTGCGATCGCCATGGCTACCGCTTGGGATACGGGGCGGGCTTCTTTGACCGCCTCTTTGCAGACCCCCAGTGGCAGTCTATTCCCCGCTGGGGTATTGTCTTTGCCGCCACCGATCAGGTGACCTTCCCGGTTGATGCGTGGGACTCCCCCCTCACAGCCGTATGTAGCGAAGAGGGACTGCGGTTCCCACCCGCTTGAGAGCGCAAGTTGCCCTAGCCGGCTATGACAATTTGCAATTTTGGTTAACCCGACAACAAGCACAAAGGGGAAATTGATTAAGATAGGGTTAAGGCTAGGTTAATTGATGAGAGCCAAAGGATAAAACGTCATGGATAAATACAATTTTTTACATCCCCACAGTCGTTACTATGGCGACTTTACCCCTGAAAACTTTGTTTTTAATGCCAACCTACAGGAATTTTCCAGCAAGGTTAACTATATTTCCTGTCTAGAAACCAGTGGCAAGCTCTCGCCCCAAGAAGCCTTTGACCAGATTAAAAGACTTTGGAAGCAGCTCAAGGCCAGCAAGAAAGAACTCCTGTCGGATCGTCCCCCCAACTAAGGGGCAGCCCAAGGGATCAGCGTTGCAAGTGCTTGAGGGTGGCCAGAATCAAGTCAGTGGGCACCTGCTCGACAATTTGGGCATGGCCAATGGCCGTCGGTAAGATAAAGCGCACCTTTTGTGCCTGTACCTTCTTATCGTGTTGCAGCAGAGCCACTAAGCCCTGCACATCAAAGTGGCTCGGAATGGTTGTTGGTAGGTGGGCTTTCTCGATCAACTGGTTCTGGGCAGCCGCCTCGTCCGCCGACCAATAGCCAAGTGCAACCGCCAACGCTGCTGCTGCCACCATCCCCACTGCGACCGCCTCGCCGTGATTAAACAGGCGGTATTGCCCCATATTTTCTAGGGCATGGCCAATGGTATGGCCGTAGTTCAAAATAGCGCGCAGGCCAGCTTCCCGTTCATCTTTGCAGACAACCGCCACCTTGGCTTGGCAGGAATGTTGCAAAATCTGCTCGAGGGTATCGCTAGGGATGGCACTCATGCGATCCAAGCGGGGCAACGATTGCAACAGTTCAAACAGTTGGGCATCCCAAATAACACCGTACTTAATCACCTCTGCCATGCCAGCACGAAATTCACGGCGGGGCAGTGTTCTCAACACGGCTGGATCCACCACCACTAAACGGGGCTGGTGAAAGGCACCAATGAGGTTTTTACCTTGGGGGTGGTTGACCCCTGTTTTCCCGCCAATGGCTGCATCCACCATGGCCAAAAGACTGGTGGGAATTTGGACAACCGCAATGCCCCGCAGCCACGTCGCGGCAGCAAAGCCCGCCATATCGCCAATAACCCCGCCCCCCAGGGCAAAGAGGGTAGAACCTCGCTCTAGGCGCTGCGCTAGGGCAGCATCATAGATTTTTTGCACCGTTTTCAGGGTTTTATAGCGCTCACCTGCCGGTAACACGCAGGGGGTCACTTGCCAGCCCTGTTCCTCTAGAGCCGCTTGCATAGGGGCACCATAATGCCGCCAAATTTGGGGGTTAGAGATCATGAGCGCAGGGGCGCTGGGGGTCAGTTGGGTGTGCTGCGCCAGCCACTGTGGCAGTTCAAGGCGAGTGTTGGTGCCAATGGCAATGCTGTAGGGGGAATTGGGCAGAGGGACAGGAATCAGCGTACTCATTAATGAATGGGAGCAACCGTGTTGTTGGGTAGTTTGGATATGGTTCTATTGTCCCATCCCCGAGGCGCGGGATAGCCTCCCCTATGGCTCTTCCGTACTAACGATCTCTCCTAGCCGTTCAATTTGCAGGGGCGTGGTGGGGAAGTCGGCCTCCATGAGACGGCGAATCAGTTGCACGCTGGCAAAGTTTTGATCAATGTGGGGAATGCCCTGATGATCAATGCGTACCGGAATGATTTTGCCCTGAAGAAGGCGTCCTGAGCCGTCGAGTTCCACATCGAGAATCAATGACTTGCCGAGGTTGCCGTAGCTGCCCAAGGTTTGGTAGCCAACAAAGTTACCCAAGGAGTAAGCAATCAGGCGACCCTTGTAGAGTTCGAGGGCACGGGGGACGTGGGGACCATGCCCTAGCACCAAGTCAGCGCCGTGATCAATCATTGTGCGGGCAAATTGCACCACATTGCCGCGGTCTTCGCCGTAGAAATATTCGGTGCGATCGCGGGTGTGGATTTGATCACTGCCTTCCGCCCCACCGTGGAACGAGACAACGACAATATCGGCCTGTTGTTTTGCCTGTTGTACCAGTGCTGCCCCAGCGTTTAGGTCTTGGATGCGATTTTGGCCATGGTAGGTGGCAAAGCCAATGAAGGCGGTCTTGAGGCCGTTGGCTTCAATGTAGGCAATTTGATTCAGGTCACCAACGGCGGTCATGCCAGCGGCGTTAATGTGGCGGATGGTGTCCCGAAAGCCCTGCTCATTGAAGTCATAGCTGTGGTTATTGGCAACGCTTAAAACATCAAAGCCCGTATCCCGCAGCAGTTGGGCATAGCTAGGGGGCGAGCGAAAGGCAAAGCTGCGACCACTGCTGGTGTTTTTGAAGGGATGGGGATAATCGGTGAGGGTGCTTTCGTAGTTGCCAAAGAGAATATCTGCCCCCTGTAGGTGGGGCTTGACTTGGGCAAAGAGGGTTTGCGGGTTTGCGGGTAAGCGATGATTGGGGAAGTTGGTACCCAACACCATATCCCCCACGGCTTTAATGCGCAAGCGGCGTTCTGCCACCGCAGCGGGGGCTGGCATGATAGGCACGCTCGGTTCCGGCGGGCTGACAGCGGCAGTCGGCTCTGGTGTGTCTGTAGGGATAACTTCGGCTATAGGCTGGTTTTGCAACGTCCAAGCAACCACCCCCGTACCCGCGATCGCCAACAGGCTGAGGGTAAAGGCCAGCACCGCAGAGGGGGTGGAGTCACTCGGTGCGGGGGGGGACGCTGCCGCGGCCAGAGCGGTGGCTGGAGTGGCTGCCGGTAAGCGTTCCTTCAGTTGCACAGTCTGAGTCCATTCCGGCCAGTCCTCCCCTCTGAGGCGACCGTGGAGGCGCACCCGCAGAATCCCTTGGGGGTCTAACCGCTTTAGCCCCTTGAGGACAAATTGCACACAGGCGTCAGGCGGTAGCGATCGCGCCGCCTCAAACATAATTTGCAAACAGTCACCCCGCCGCCGCACGAGGGCACGGATACCCTTCAGTTGGAGCGTACGGTTCATTAACTGGGCGATCGCCTCGGCGTGCCCCTGCTGTGCCTGCTGCCAAAGTAAATCCAGAGATGCTGCCATACAGCCTGCGGTGTGTCCTCACATCCTCGAGGCTGGGGGTGGCGACCCAGCCACGCTGGCGCTATTCTAGGAGATTCTGCCAAAGAGAATTCTAACCATCAGGCCAATTTAGTAAACGGCACGCCCCACTAGTTGTTGTGCAATGCCCGTAACAAATCATGGCGGCTAATAATGCCCACCAGTTGCCCCTGCGCATCGACAACTGGCAAACGGCTAATGTGGTGGGTTACCATCAACCGAGCTGCTTCAGAAATTGGCGCATCCACCGAGATCGTGTGGGGGTTAGGAGTCATTACATCCTGCACCTGTTGGCCGAGGGTTTTCTTGAGGTGCTGATGAAACGACTCCGGCGATTCAAAGTAAATGACACTGCCTAAGAACGTAATGTAGAGCGGCGGCTCAAGGGGTGCTTCGCGGACAATTAAATCTGCCTCCGAGACTAGCCCCACCAGCTTGCCATTGCTGTCGAGAACGGGTAAGCCCCGCACCTGTTTTTCCTCCATCAGTTGAATTGCATCCGCAATGGCGGCATCGGCGCGAATCGTGTAGGGGTTGGGGGTCATGTAGTCACGAACAGCAGCGGTCATAGCGAACCCACAGAATGAGAGGACAGTTCAAGGGGATGGTAGCCACCATTGACCACGAGGTCAGGCCGTAGGTTTTGGGCATGGCGCAAGTAGGCATGGTAAATCGGCTGATCCGGGTTGGGGGTATTGAAATAAATCAGGCAGCGAATACAGTAGGGTAGCCCGCCTTCAACATGCATTTGCTGCACATCTAACAGGGGGATGTTGCGCCAGTGGGGGCACTCGCGGGCGATCGCCGCCGGAAAAATTTGATCCAAATCCCGGGTAACCGAAAACGTGACACTAATCACTTCCGAGAAATCAAGGGCATTGCGCCGTTCGATTTCGCTGAGGAGTTCCAGCACCGCCTCGCGGATCGCTGGGATAGAGTTTTCAGTGGCGGTAGTTGCTCCACGAATTGCTCGGACACGCCAGCCCACGTTATGCTCCTCCATGCGGCTACTGTATCCAGCTTAGGGGCGATAGAGCCACAGGGGAAGCCCATGGGTGGCCATTTCAAATTCCAGCCACTCTAGCCCCGCACGCCACGGACGCTCTAGCTGCTCCTGCTGGCGTGGAAACAACCGCGCTAGGGGAGATTTAGGCTCTTCAATCGTTTGCACCTTGGCTTTATCGGGGTCAAGACCCGCCAACTCCGCCAGCCAGCGCCGCGCATCCTCCTCGGTGCCCAAGCGATCCACCAGCCCCAAGGCGAGAGCCTGCTCCCCCGTAAACACCCGGCCATCGGCAAACTGGCGCACCGTTTCCACCTCAAGGTTGCGGCCTTCAGCGACCGTTTGCACAAACTGGAGGTAACTGGTGTCAATTAGTTCCTGAAGAATGCGGGTTTCCTCATCGGTAAGGTCGCGGTCAAAGGCCAAGATATCCTTGTAGGGGCCTGATTTAATCACCTTGAAGGAGACCCCCACCTTATCCAGCAGCCGTTGCAGGTTATTCCCCCGCAAAATCACCCCAATGCTACCGGTAATGGTGCCCGGATTAGCCATAATGTGCTCAGCGCCCATGCCAATATAGACCCCGCCAGAGGCAGAGATATTGCCAAAGCTGGCAACAATTTTCAGCTTTGAGCGCAGCCGCTTCAGCGCCCCATAAATTTCTTGGGAGTCCCCCACGGTGCCGCCGGGGCTATCGATCCGCAACAGAAGTGCCGGGTAACCGCGCTCTTCAATGGTTTTGAGTGCTTTGAGAACCCGCTTGCGCGTGCCACCGGCGATCGCCCCCGTAATTTCAAGGCGGGCAATTTGATGGCGGTAGTTACGGAACAATGGCCAAGGCATAGGCAGAATCGTCTGAACGGTTAAGTGAGTCACAGTTTCTTCAGACTTCTACTTTAGCAGCGAGCCGTTAAAGGATTCCACGACCGCTAAAAGCTGCTAGAGTGGCACTAGATTTCAGTGTGGTTGGCCAGCCACAACTGTAGTGGCGGGTTAGCCCACGCTCTTTCGCCTATATCTGGTGTGAGGTCGGAGTGAACAACTGGTTCGAGAGTGCCCAAGGATGTGATCCTGTGGGGTGCATTGGTGTGTTTGACAGTGGCGTTGGCGGCTTAACGGTTTTACGGGCGCTCCAAGCGCAGTTACCGGCAGAATCCTTTCTTTACTTTGGTGATACGGCACGCCTCCCCTACGGCAGCCGCAGCCGGAGCGAGATTCTCCAGTACGTGCGGGAAATCCTAACTTGGATGGGGCATCGGGGCATCAAAATGGCGGTGATGGCCTGTAATACCAGTTCTGCCCTTGCCCTCGAGCAGGTGCGCCGCGAATTTCCCTTTCCGATTTTGGGCTTAATTGAACCGGCGGCTCAGGTGGCCGTCAGCCGCGGTCGCCGGATTGGGGTCATTGCCACCCCTGCCACGGTCAAAAGTGGTGCCTACGCACGGTTGCTGCAAGAGTATGCCCCCGAGGTGGCGATCGCCCAAGTGGCCTGCCCAGACTTTGTGCCCCTTGTGGAAAGTAACTGCCTCCGCGGCGATCGCGTACGCCGTATTGTCCGCCACACCTTATCCCCCTTGATTGAATTTCGACTCGACACCCTTGTGTACGGTTGCACCCACTACCCCCACCTGCGCCACATCATTCAGGAGTGCCTTCCCAAATCGGTGTATCACCTTGATCCGGCCACGGCAGTGGCCCACACCACCGCCTCCGCCCTAGATGCCCTATCCTTGGCCACCAGTGCTAGCCATGGGCAAGTTCACTTCTACGTCAGCGGTGCCCCGGAACAGTTTGCCAGCCTTGCCCGCCAATGGTTGGGCTACTACCCGCGGGTGCAACACCTGCCCCTGAGCGTTCTTTGCCAACCCGCCGGTGACGACATCACCTTGCCCACAGTCCCTGCCGTGATTGCCAGTTAAGGCCTTGCCAGAAGAAGTTTGGCACAATAGAGAAATAGGTTGTCTTGTTTAGGGGACAACCCCACAACCCTATTAACTACCCTCGGAGGAATCTCGTGAGTAGTACCAGTAACTTTCAGGAAGCTGTTCGCCGCGCACGCAGCAGCGCCTTGGTTGGCCCCAATGTTATCCGCAATGCACTGCCCTTTGTCGGGGGCGGGCTTGTCCTCACTGCCGTGGGTAGCTGGGGCGGCTTGGGGGTGATCAGCACCGCACCACAGGTGTTTATGCTGACCTTTATTGTGGCGATCATTGCCGAGATTGCCCTGTTTTTTGTGGCTCGTGGTGTGGCCGCCAAGGGCAATACGGGGGCAGCGGTACCGCTGTTGGCCACCTACAGCCTCCTCAGTGGCTATACCCTTGCGGGGCTTATTTATGTGGCTCTCAACACCGTTGGCATTATGGGCATTATCATTGCCGCCGGTGGCTGTGGCATTACGTTTATGGCCGCTAGCCCGATTGGCTCGAATTTGTCAGAGCGGGATGGCTTTGCCCTTGCGAAAACAGTGCAATTGGGGATCATTGCCCTCCTAGTGGTGTTGGTTGCCCAACTCCTGTTTAGCTTCTTTGGCGTATTTACCCCCACCTTTTTAGAAATTGCCATTTCTGGGGTTGGCGTGGTGCTGTTTGTGGGGGCAGCAGTGGTGGACTTTTTTGTCCTGCCCCGCACCTACCGCGATGACCAGTACCTCTTGGCGGCACTGTCGATGTACCTGACCTACATCAACCTGTTTATTTTTATTCTGCGCTTACTGATTGCCCTGAACCGCCGCTAGGGGGGCTTCACGAGGCAGTAGATGACACTGGGCATGATCCCGCAGCAGGTGGTCACACAGAACCAGCGCCACCATGGCTTCAACCATAGGCACCGCTCGGGGTAACACGCAGGGATCATGCCGTCCTTTGGCGGCTAAGATGGTTTCTTCACCCGCCTGATTCACTGTTTTTTGGCGTTGACCAATCGTGGCCGTGGGCTTAAAGGCAACTCGCAAAATGATATTTTCACCGTTGGAAATACCGCCTTGGATGCCGCCCGAACGGTTGGTGCGGGTGCGAATCCGCCCCTGTTCATCGGCATAAAATTCATCGTTGTGCTCCAGCCCCGTCAAGAGCGTACCGGCAAAGCCAGAGCCAATTTCAACGCCTTTACTGGCAGGCAACGACATCACCGCCTTAGCAAGGTCGGCCTCGAGTTTGTCAAAGACGGGGCATCCTAGCCCGACGGGCACATGGCGGGCAACACATTCAATCACACCACCAATGGAGTTGGCCTTGCGGCGAATTTCATCTACAAGGGCAATCATTTGTTCGGCAGTGGCGGCATCCGGACAGCGCATGATATTGGCCTCCACTGCTGCGGCACTAACCGTATCCGGGTCAACGGTGGCTTCAATATCCTTGACCCGCTTGACGTAGGCAATAATCTCGACTCCGGCCACCTGAGCCAAAATTTTGCGGGCGATCGCCCCGGCGGCAACGCGACCAATGGTTTCCCGTGCCGAGGAGCGGCCACCCCCCTGCCAGTTGCGAATGCCGTACTTGCCATCGTAGGTGGCATCGGCGTGGGAGGGACGATAGACCTGCGCCATCTCCGCATAGTGTTCAGGTCGCGGGTCCTGATTGCGCACCAAAATTGCAATCGGTGTCCCCAAGGTTTTCCCCTGAAACACGCCGGAAATAATTTCACAGCGATCGCTCTCTTGACGGGGGGTTGTCAGGCGGCTTTGCCCCGGGCGCCGCCGATCCAGTTCCTTTTGAATATCCGCTTCACACAAGTCTAATTGTGGCGGGCAGCCATCCACCACGACACCGACCCCACCGCCGTGGGACTCCCCAAAGGTGGTGACTCGAAATAACTGCCCGAAGGTATTCCCCATCCCCTACTTCACCTATGCGCGATCAATCAAGCGTTAGCCATCGTTAGTGGCTACACTAAAAGCCATGCCACAACCGCAGGTTTGACTGGCATTGGGATTGTGAAAGCGGAACGCCCCCCCCATTAAATCCTCGATGTAGTCCACTCGCAGTCCCCGCAGTAAGGGAACCTGCTCAGCCGCCAAGGCAATGGTCCACCCTTGGGAGTGGGTCACCACATCTGTTGCTTCCGGTTCGCTCACCAAGGCCAAAACATAGCTCCAATCGCCACAGGAACTGGGCTGCACGTGAATCCGAAAGACACTGCTGCCCTGCTGTTTGCCGTGGTGCGCCTGTAAGCGCTCCAGTTCTTGAACCGCTGCTGTGGTTAGTTCCACCATAGTGCAGATAAAATCAGCGCCAACCAGTATATCGTGCCGCTTGCCCTCAAGGGTGATTTTTCAGGAACCTTAGGGTTTTTGCTACCCTTGAGGCAGGCAAAGGGATAGCTTTGGGGGGCAATCCTCAAGTTTATTCCAGTCATCCGTGGAGGACTATCCAATGCGAATCAAGGATCTGTTCGTTCCGGTGTTGGTGGTGCTGCTGGTATTTATTGGCTTTGGCGATCGCTTTTTGCCAGCGCCCCTGAGCACGGCTAGCGCTTCCAGCCGCGAGCAAATTGACACCTTTGTTAAGGGATTGTTTGGCGGCTTTTCCACCTATAACCGCTATCATAAAACCGAGGAAATGATTCGGCAAGCGGAGAGCGCGGAAGGCAAATAGGGAATGCGGCGTCTGTTGCTGTTTTTGCTATTTATGTTGAGCACGGCGGCGATCGCCCTGTTTTCAGTTCAAAATGCAACCGCGGTGTCACTGCGCTTTTTGGCGTGGCAGTCTATTCAACTGCCCTTGGGATTACTGTTGGTTCTGGTGGCCATCCTAGCCATGTGGATTCCCTACTGGGCCAGTGCTGGGCGCTAATGCGGTGGCAAAGGGTCGGCTGGGCTATGCTTGTGGGATTGATGGCCATGCTGCTGCCAATGGTCAGTACGGCCACAGCGCCCGTGCGCCTAGAGGTGAATCCTCACCATGCCGCGGCCACCGATCGCCAGGGGCAAACCGTCAGCCATCCCTTTCAGACGATTCGGGCGGCTCTTGCGTGGGCCGAGCAGCACGGCGATCGTCCCATTGAGATTTATATTCACAACGGCATCTACCGCGAAGCCCTCGGTACCCTCGAGAACTACCGCCGTCCGCTGCGGCTTGTTGCCGAGACCCGCGATCGCGTCATTCTGCGGGGCAGTCGCCAATGGCCTGACTGGGAGTGGCTTCGCCAGCAGGACACCGTCCAGTACTATCGCCATCCATGGCCCCATCGCTGGGGGACAGCCGGCAACCCTTGGACAAGCTACGGCATTGAGTTACCTGTTCTGGCCCAGCGGGGCGAGATGGTGTGGTTGGCCGAGCGGCCCCTACGGCAACGACTGGCGTTTGATGACCTCAAGGGGCATGATTTTTATGTGGATGAGGCAGGGGGGCTGATGTACGTGGCGCTGCCCGAGGGGGTTGACCCCGCCGATCTAGAGGTGACCGTGCATCGGGAAGCCCTGCGGTTGCGCAACAGCGCCCATATCGCCCTTGAGGGGCTGCGCTTTGAGCATTACGGGGGTGCCTTCAGCCAAGCGCTGAGGCTTGAGGGGAGTGAAGCCATTCAGGTGCGCCACTGCACGTTTTGGGGCAATAACTGGGGTGGCCTCGAAATGCACAATAACAGTCGCGTTCAAATTCGGCACAGTCGTTTTTTAGACAACGGCTGGCGGGGCATGGCCGCTGTGAATCTGCGGGATTTGGTGGTTGAGGATGTGCTGGTGCAGGGCAATAACTGGCGGGGGGCTTGGGTGGGCTTTTACGACTGGGATGCGGGGGAAAAGTATTTTCATCTGCGGCAAGCCACGTTTGAGCGCTACCGGGCGATCGCCAACCAAGCGGCCGGGTTATGGCTCGATACCGATAACCAAGGGGTGCACATTCGTCATGCTCAACTCATCGGCAATGCGGTTGTTGGGCTATTCATTGAAGCTAGCACGGGACCGGTGACCGTTGAGAACTCAGTGATTGCCTACAACTACAGGATTGCCCCCAACTATTTGCAAACCCCCGGTGTCTTTGGCTGGGCGGCAGCAAATGTTACCTTACGGCATAACTGGATTCTGGAAAATGCGGGGCCGCAAATTGGCGTGCGGGATCCCCAGCCGCGCACGATTACGCCACCGGACACCGGGCGCGCCCTCACCGTGATCTCGAAGGATTGGCGACTGGAGCACAACTACATTGGTGCCCACGATCAACTGCTACTGACCACGCTGAAAGGACAACCCTTCCTTGAGAGCCTGATGCTAGGGCACAATCAGTGGTGGAGCGATCGCCCCCAGCCGTTTCTGCTTGATGACACCTCCTTGAGTTGGCAGGCATGGCAAGAGCATTACGGTCACCCTAGCGATCGCTTTCGTAGTTTGCAGGAGGGAGCAACCCCATGGTCAACGGACAATGCGTCTTGATCACGGGAGCCAGTAGTGGCATTGGTGCGGCCTGTGCTGAGGTGTTTGCCGCCGCAGACGCACGGCTGATTCTCTGGGCACGGCGGCAGGAGCGCCTAGAGGCCCTCGCAGAACAGCTACGGCAGCAGTGGCAGAGTACCGTGTTGACCCAAGTGGTGGATGTGCGCGATCGCCCTCAGATTCTGGCTGCCTTGGAAGCCTTACCAGCGGCGATGGACAACGTTCAGATTCTTATCAACAATGCCGGGCTCAGCCGTGGCCTTGAACCCTTTGCGGAGGCTGAGATTAGCGATTGGGAAGAAATGATTGATACCAACCTGAAGGGGCTACTCTACGTCAGCCGCGCCATCTTGCCCCAGATGATTGCCCAACAGCAGGGTCATATCATCAACATTGGCTCCATTGCCGGTCACCAAGTCTATCCGGGCGGCCACGTGTATTGCGCCACCAAGGCAGCGGTTCAAGCCCTCAGTCAAGGGCTACGGCTGGATTTGCTGGGCACCCCCATCCGCGTCACCGAAATTGATCCCGGCCTAGTGGCAACCGAATTTAGTGAGGTGCGCTTCCATGGCGATCGCCCTCGGGCAGCCGCCGTCTATCGGGATCTGACCCCCCTCACAGCGCGGGATGTAGCGGAAGTGGTGCTCTTTGCCGCGACGCGACCGGCCCATGTCAACCTCAACCAAATTGTCCTAATGCCGGTGGATCAAGCCAGTACAACCGCTATTTATCGGCGGAAGGCAGGCAATTCTTCCCCTTGAGCAAATCCGCCAATTGGATTTTCCCTTGGGGGGTACGGGGAAGTTCTGGATAGGCTAACCAGCGCTTAGGACATTTGTAGGCGCTGCACTGCTGCCGTAACCATGCCGCCAATTGTTCGGGGCAAACCTCACCCACGGGCACATAGGCGGCCACCACCTGCTCGCCCCATGTGGGATGGGGCTCACCGTAAATGTAAATATCCTTCACCCAGCCGCTACTGAGGAGTAACGCCTCTAATTCTTCCGGGTAGATATTTTCACCGCCACTAATAATTTTGCGGCTGGATCGCCCCCAGATGTAGAGGCGATCGCCCCGCCACTCCCCCCGATCGTCGGTACACAACACTGGAGTGGGAAACACATCTGGATAGTAGCCTTGCGCCAAGGAACCGGCCTGCACCACCACCTGACCCTCAGCACGCACCTGCACGTGGGCGTGGGGTAACGGCTGACCACAGGAGCGATCGCCCCCCAAGAAGTCCCCCGCTCTCTGGGCACAGACCATCCCCGCTGTTTCCGTCATCCCATAGCTAAGGCACAAGGGTAACTGCTGCGCCGCCGCCCTATCCAGAAGCGCCGGCCACGTTGGCCCACCACCCATAAAAATACCGGCCAATTGCGACAACCAAGGGATGGGCGTGTCACCCACCTGCTGCAACTGGCGCGGCACCAGAGACAGCCACAGATCAAGGTTGGGAGGCGCAGCCGCACCTTCTAGGTCGCGTAACTGGCGGGCGAGGTAGAGTTGTCCCCCTGTCCACAGAGAACGCAACACTGGCATGAGGCCACTGACGTGGTAGAGCGGCAGAATACTAAGGCAGTGGAGTGCCCCTTGCTGCACATGCTGCTGCAATCCCTGCACCGCGGCATAGAGGGTGGCGGGGGTGTGCATCGCCCAGCGGAGTCGGCCTTGGCTACCGCCGGTGGGAATTAAGATCAGGCCTGTCCTTAGGGGGCGTGGGCTGCCCTGCGCCGCCAACGGGGGGACGGCTCCCCAGCCGTGATACCCCCGCGGTACAAGGTCGGCCACCTGCTGCCATTCGTGGGCCTGCCACTGGGGGTTGGCCAGTAATAGCGGTGTGCCCGTACCCAATGCCGCCAAAAGGCCACTGAGAAAGTCCAGAGGCTCGGTTTCCGCCAAGATTAACAGGGGTGGGCGGCGTTGCAGTAGCCACGTTTGCCGCTGCTCAAGTTGCCGTTGGAGGAGATCCACGGCACAGCGCCATCTTCCTGCCTGCCAACACCACAGCCAATCAGGCCGCAGCGGTACAATACTCGATGAATCAAATGGATGAATCAAACGGGTCACTTGTAATAGTTCTTAACAACGCTGCCGAATGCCGTAGAACGAAATCAGTACAATCAAAGGATAAGGCGTAACTAGAGGAGAATGCAGACTGACTATTTCACAGATACAACAGGTGGCCGCGATCGCTGACCCGAGCCTCAAGCTAGCGTGGACAGCCGCCTACGCGGCGGACGATCGCAAGGGGGTGGATATTTGCCTGTTAGACGTTACGGGGGTGTCGTACCTCACCGACTATTTTGTCATTGTGACGGGTCTCTCTAAAACCCAAGTGCGCGCCATCTATCAAGCGGTTGAGGAGGCGGCTCAGACCCACTGCCAGCGCCAGCCACAGCATACGGAAGGCCAAGGGGGTTGTTCGTGGGTGCTGATGGACTACGGCGATGTCATTGTCCATATTCAGCTTCCCAAGGAGCGCCAGTACTACAACCTAGAAGCCTTTTGGGGACATGGGCGGCGCATTCCCTTTGAGCCGTTGGTGACCACCTAGGAACGGTGGAGCCATGCCGTCTCTGCCATGGTGGAAGTGGGTTCTGTTGACCCTCCCCTTAGGGGCGATCGCCCTATGGGTGCTAACGGCGGCCTCTATCCAAATTCATGCCTGGGGACTCAGTTGGTTGTGGGCGGTGGTGGTCGTCGTTCTCCTCCTCTGGCGCTGGGGGGTAGCCCATTGGCTAGTGGCAGCCAACCCCGAATCCGAGGCAATGTCCCTAGAGGGAGGGAAGGGGGGCGATCGCCGCCCTCAGGATCAGCAGGCGCTGCAAATTCTCCAAGACACCCTCAGCCGTAGCCGCCAAGACGTACCACCTTGGGAGGATTGGCCCCTCTTTTGGCAGCGTGCTTACACGTTGGTGAATGAGATTGCGAAGGTTTATTACCCCAATACTCAGCGCCCATTGCTCCAGATCTACGTGCCCCAAGCCTACCGCCTGCTGCGGGACACGGTCGAGGATGTGGATCGCTGGCTGCAAACCCTCAACCCAGTCCTATCGCGGGTCACCATTGGTCAAGCCGTGCGCGCCTACGAACTCTCGCAGCAATGGGCACCCGCTGCCCGCTGGGGGTTTCGGGCATGGCAACTCGCCCAGTGGCTGCTGAACCCCAGTGTGGCCCTCACGAACGCCGTTACCCAACAGCAACAGCAAAAGGCCAACCAAGCCCTAATTGCCAACCTCGGCTTCACCCTGCGGGAGCAGGTGCTCAAAGCCCTAGGACTGCGGGCGATCGCCCTCTACAGCGGCAGCATTACCCTGCCGGAACTGCCCACTCCCACCACCGATACCGGCACACTGCAAGAGATTCTTGAGCAAACGCTCCCCCTCACCCGTTCCGACGTAGAGCCGGTGAATGTCTTTTTGGTGGGGCGCACCGGAGCGGGCAAAAGTAGCCTGATCAATAGCTTGTTTGCCGCCCCGACGACGGCGGTTTCCCCCCTCCCCAACACCGCAGAAATTCAACAATACCGTTGGCAAGAGGATCTGATTTTGTGGGATACGCCCGGCTATGCCGATATTCACGGTGCCGATATGCAATCTCAACTGCGGCAGGTGTTGGGGCGGACGGATGTGGTGCTGCTGCTCACCCCCGCCCTTGATCCGGCCCTGGCCCCAGATATCACTGCCCTAGACATTATTCGCCAGCAGGTGGCCGACCTGCCGATTGTGGTGGCACTCACCCACGTTGATCGGCTCCGCCCCTTGCGGGAGTGGTCGCCGCCCTACGATTGGCAGCAGGGAAACCGCCCCAAGGAGGTGAGTATTCGCGAGGCCGTGGCCTATCGCCGTCAGCAATTTGCCCCCTTTACCACCCATGTGGTTCCTATCGTGAATGGGGGGCCGGAGCGTCCGGCCTGGGGGCTGCTGGACTTGAGCAACCTCCTTGTAGCACTGGTGAATCCGGCGAAACAGGTGCGGATGGCACGCTGGCTCAGCGATCGCCACGCCCGCTTAGAAGCGGCATCGCGCCTGATCAATACCTACCGTGACCGGATCACCACCAGCCAAGGGGTGGCAGATTTACTGAAACGGCCGGTGCTGCAATTTCTCTCCACATGGCTGACCGGCTCCCCCGCCGCCGCATGGCTCTTGGCGGAAAAATTGCCCCTAGAACAGTTGCCCGTGATTCTGTGTAAGCTGCAATTGGCCTACGAACTCTATACCCTGCTGCAAACGGAAGGCGAGCGCCTCGAAGTGCCGTCCCATGCCTTTGATCTTGGTGCGATTGCCCCCCTCGTGCTACACGCTCGCCCCCCCCTTGAGCAGGATACCTGGGCCACCGGACATACCCTTGTGGAGTACTGGAGTCAGGCAACCCCCTCGCCATCACTGATGAGCCGCTACGACCACTACTGGCAACGGTTTGCCCCCTAGTTGCTACTGCCTTCGCAAAAATAAGTGAAGATGAGAAAAGTTAGCCTCCTCCTCATGCTATGGAACAATCTGACGTGAGTTCTTCTCCCCTCTGGCACCACCTGAGCGCTGATGCCACCCTTGCACGCTTGGGGAGCGATCGCCACCAGGGACTAAGCCACGCAATAGTTCAACAGCGACAAGCGCAGTACGGCCCCAATGAACTCATTGAAAGCGGCCGGCGGCCAAAGTGGCAAATTTTGCTGGATCAGTTTCGCAATGTGATGCTGATCATGCTCATTGTTGTCGCCTTTATTTCCGGCGTATTGGATATTCTCGAAGCGATCGAAGAGCAGACGGTTCCCTTTCCCAAGGATGCGATCGCCATTTTGGTGGTGGTGATCCTCAACGCCATCTTGGGCTACGTTCAAGAAACCCGCGCCGAAGAGGCACTGGCGGCCCTCAAAAGTATGGCCGCCCCCAAAGTGCGGGTCTTGCGGCAGGGCAAAATTACCGAGATTGACTCGCCAGAACTGGTGGTGGGAGACATTTTTTTCCTTGAGGCAGGGGTGAAGGTGGCCGCTGATGGTCGGCTCCTTGAGGCGGTGAATCTGCAAATTCGCGAGGCGGCGCTCACGGGCGAAGCGGAAGCCGCCACAAAAAAAGCGGAACTGGTACTGCCGGAAGATACGGAACTCGGCGATCGCGACAACTTGGTGTTTGCCGGTACCGAAGTCAGCCAAGGGCGAGGCATGGCAGTCGTCACGGCCATTGGCATGGACACGGAACTGGGGAAAATTGCCGCCGCCCTCCAAGCGGTCGAGCCGGAACCCACCCCGCTGCAAAAACGCATGACCGAACTGGGGAATCGCCTCGTCTGGATTGCCCTAGTGCTGGTGGTGCTGGTGGTGGTGGGGGGCAGCCTCTACGATGTCTCCCTGTTGGCGCACCTTATCGAAGTCTCCCTGAGTATGGCGGTGGCGGTGGTGCCCGAGGGGTTGCCCGCTGTGATTACCGTGACCCTTGCCTTGGGCACCCAGCGCATGGTGAAGCGTCATGCCCTGATTCGTCGCCTACCCGCAGTGGAAACCCTAGGGAGTGTGACCACCATCTGCTCCGATAAAACCGGTACCCTCACCCAGAACAAAATGGTGGTACAGGCGATCGCCACCCCCTCTTACCGTGCCAACGTCAGTGGAACTGGCTACGACCCCAGCGGTGCGTTTTACGAGGCCAATACCGATGCTGCCGATGCCCTTTACGAGCGGCAATTGCTACTGCTGGCCGGTGCGCTTTGTAATGATGCCCTACTCAAGCAGCACGCCACCGAGTGGGTCATTTTAGGGGATCCCACTGAAGGGTCATTGCTACCCTTAGCCTACAAAGGTGGGCTAAACCCCAGTGCCCTCCAACAGCACGCCGAGCGGGTGGTGGAATTTCCCTTTGATGCCGATCGCAAGCGGATGAGCGTTGTTTACCGCACGGCCTCGGTACCCCACCTACCCACCGCTGCCCCCTATTGGATGGCCACCAAAGGATCACCAGAGCTAACCCTAGAGCGCTGCCAATGGCAACAGGTGGGACAGGCGATTGAACCCCTCACCCCTAAGCAGCGGCAGCAGATTTTGGGCACAAACAACGACCTGGCGGCCCGAGGGTTACGGGTATTAGGCATTGCCTACCGCTATTGGGCAGAGCCACCAGCGGCGGGCAGCAGTAACACCAGTGAACAGGACTTGGTCTGGCTGGGGCTTGTGGGTATCCTCGATCCACCCCGTCCCGAAGTGCTAGAGGCCGTTGCCACCTGTCGCACGGCTGGGATTCGCCCGATTATGATCACAGGGGATCATCAATTGACCGCCAAAGCCATTGCCAGCCAAATTGGCATCTGCCACCATGGCGATCGCGCCCTCACCGGTCGAGATATCGAAAAACTGACACCCGAGGAGTTAGATGTCGCCACCCTCGAGGTCAACGTCTATGCGCGGGTCTCCCCCGAGCACAAGCTGCGGATTGTTAAATCCCTACAGCACCACGGCGATATTGTGGCGATGACAGGGGATGGAGTCAACGATGCTCCCGCCCTCAAGCAGGCGGATATTGGGGTAGCCATGGGCATTACGGGCACCGATGTCACCAAAGAGGCCAGCGATATGGTGCTTTTAGACGATAACTTTGCCACCATTGTTGCCGCCACAGAAGAGGGACGGATTATCTACAGCAACATCCGTCGCTTCATTAAGTACATTCTTGGCTCTAATATTGGCGAGGTCATTACCATTGCCTCCTCGCCCCTGTTGGGCTTAGGGGGCGTTCCCTTGACCCCCCTACAAATTCTTTGGATGAACCTTGTGACCGACGGTTTGCCCGCCCTTGCCCTGGCGGTGGAACCGGGTGACCCGGATGTCATGAAGCGGCCACCCATTGCCCCCAACGAAAGTATTTTTGGCCGTGGTTTAGGCTCCTACATGGTGCGGGTGGGACTCATTCTGGCCATGGTCAGTATTGCCCTGATGGTCTGGGCCTACGGCTACACCAATACCCATGTTGTGGAGGGGTTAGATCCGCACCGCTGGACAACGATGGTCTTTACCACCCTCTGTTTAGCCCAGATGGGTCATGCGCTGGCGGTGCGCTCCACCAGCCGTCTTACCTTAGAAATGGATCCGCGCTCAAACCCCTACATTTGGGCGTCCGTGATCTTGACTACATTTTTGCAACTGCTGCTGATCTATGCGCCGCCCCTGCGCCGCTTCTTTGGTACGTACCTGCTATCCGGCACCGAATTAGCGGTGTGTATTGGCTTTAGCTCCCTTGTGTTTGTCTGGGTCGAGCTAGAAAAATTAATGCTACGGCTCTTGACGAAACGTCCCTCCCTCGAGTTGTAATTGTGTAACTGAGCTATAGGTAACCTAATGACAGGACAGGGGATGCACCTCGTTTGGAGATTCACAGTAGCCTTTACCCTGCTGGGATTAACGCCCCTTGCAGCGACAGCACGACCGCTAAACTGTCGTTCCCACGAAAGTACCTTTGTAGAAACGGAAACCCGTAGCTACTGGGTCAATATCTGTGGCGGTGACTTCCCTGCTTATTACATGGCAATGAACAAGCAGGATCCAAAACTATCCATTCGGCTGCCCCTGCGAGACTGGAGTCCACGTGGTGATTACTTTGAGGCCGTGAATGGAGACTACACCTATGTTTTGGCGGATACCCCCCGCGGTATTTTTTTAACGGTCAGTCGCGGTACCCATGAACTCTTGCGGGAACCTGTGCTGCGGCGTTGGTACTAGTGGCTCCGGCTGTGGTAAATTCTCAGTCACCGCATGCTTCTTAAGGCGTAAGGCGATGACCACAGTAGCGCTCCAGCAGCACAATGGCCACAATATCATCAATGGGTCGGGGGGGGAGTCGTAAGCCTTGGGGAATCAGTCGCTGCCAGCCCCGCGGCGGAAAGATCTGCCAATAGCGATCGCGAGCCACAAGGGTACTGTTGCGCTCATCCACCGGGTGAATGGTGACCGCTGCTGGCAAATGGGTCTGTAACTGCTGTCGCCAGTGGGTTGAGGTGGTTTGATTGCCGATAATGACGTGGTTAATGCCGTAGGTACAATGCCACTGCTGCACAAGCGCCAAGGCGCGATCGCTGGGCACAACCTCATGCCGCCAAATTTTGTTGGCTCGTGCCAAGGCTAGACCACACTTGTCCCGACCCGGATCAAACCCCAATAGGGTGGGCGCTAGATCATCCACGTGCATCGTTAAGCAAAGCAGGGCAACGAGTGAACCCAAGCCCGTGACGAGGATTGAACTCGTGACCTCACCCTTACCAAGGGTGTGCTCTACCACTGAGCTACACGGGCAAAAATCACCGAAATTTCATCATAACCGATGTGAGTCACACTGTAAACTACCTGCTCTCAACGCTAGGCGATAGAGTGCGGGCTTTCGGTAGCCCTCAAGACAACATCTTGCAAAGAGCAAGACATTACCTCGAACTAGGGCGGTTTACAAGCGCCCCCAACGTAGCGATATTCTTCGCTCCATTCACATCAGCATCGCCAATCCAGCCACAGGACCAGTTCAGGCACTCAAATCTTTTGCCTTGCCGATTGCCGATCACTTTGCAGCAATGACACGTCTTCGAGGTATAGCGTGGATCAACCAAACGAATATCCACGCCAAACTTTACACCCTTGTAGGCCAAAAACTGTCGCAACTGGTAGAACGCCCAACTGTTACTACGCCGCCGCTCTGTTTTGGAACGAGGCAGTTCGTTAGTACGCTCCCGAATGCCCGTCAAGTCCTCTAGGGCAATCGCTACTCGCCCTACCCCCTTGGTCAACTGGGTCAACTTCCGTGGGAGACTGAGCTATACTGCCAAGGCGGTAATGACCCTGTGATTACTAATGGTGTTTATGGAGCCAACTCCGGAATTTGTCTTATCGCTCCCCCCTGTGGATACCTCCCTAACGGAGGAAGAGTTTTTGCAGCAGGTGCGCCAAGCGTGGCAGGTATGTGAACGGTTTGATCTGCAAACAGAGATTTGGCGAGGACAAATTGTGCGGGCGGTGCGCGATCGCTATCGGCATCAGGGGGATGAGCAGGGTATCGGCTTTAGCCAGTGGCTGCAAGAACAGGAGATTAGTAAGCGGCGTGCCTACGACCTAATTCAGTTGGCAGACCGTGCCGATGAACTGCTAGCGGCGCAACCCCTGCCCCCTGAGGCAATTTCTCGCTTTAGCAAACGAGCATTTTTAGCCACTGCGGCGGCAGATCCGCAGGTGCAAACCCTGATCGCGGATGCTGCTCAGCGGGGCGATCGCATCACCCAGCGCGAGGTGCGTCAACTCCAAGAGGAATGGACGGCGCTCAACTCCGACCTGCTCCCCGGCGTTGTCCGTGCCAAAGCCAGCGATCGCACCCTTGCCCCCCGCTACGTTGCCCCCTTGGTGAAGGAACTAGCCAAACTTCCCCCCCAGCAGCAGCAGGAGCTAACCGATGAACTGGTTCGCGATCCGAGTGTGCAGACCGTAAAGCAAGTTACGGCAACAGCGCGGCAGTTGGGACGCTACCTCGATGCCGCACCGCAAATTCAAGCCCTAAATACAACCCCAGTCAACCTAGAGCAGGCACTTGGGGAAGCACACCGCCTTGGCCAGTTGCACACCCTAGCGGATTTGCTCCAACAGGCCGCCCAACTGGAGAGTACCATTGCTCGCCTTTATGCCACTTGGCAGCGGGTCAGCCACCTGAGCGATCGCCTTTACAATGAATCGGGGGCGAGTACCCCGCAACTGCGGGCATTATTAGAGGCACTGGATTTGCTCTCCGGCGAGATGGTGCAAATTGACCTAGGGGGGAAAGCGGTACGTCTGCACATCCTTGCAGAATCGCCGGGGGTGGGCGGCTAATTTAGCTAGAGGAACGGTACACTAAGGGCAACAGTCAGGGAGTGGGGCATGGGCAATCCTACAGCAGTTGGCATTATTGGCGCATCGGGGTATGGGGGTATTCAACTGGTGCGCTTACTGTTGGAGCATCCCCACGTTGAAATTACCTACTTGGGCGGCGAAGGGAGTGCGGGTTGCTCCTACACCGAGTTGTACCCCCATTTGCAAGGCCGGGTGAATTTAACCGTTGAGCCGGTAGATGTTGCTGCCATTAGCGATCGCGCCCAAGTGGTTTTTTTATCGCTGCCCAATGGCCTTGCCCTGAAACTGGCGCCCCAACTCCTTGAACGGAGTTGCAAGGTACTGGATTTATCGGCAGATTACCGCTTTCAGAACCTGAAAACCTATATCCAGTGGTACGGCGGCGATCGCGATGACGCGGCCATTGCGGCAACAGCGGTTTACGGCCTGCCAGAACTCTACCGCGATCGCATTGCCAACAGTTCTCTCATTGGCTGCCCGGGGTGCTACCCCACCGCCAGTTTGCTGGCTCTTGCCCCCCTTATGAAACAGGGACTCATTGAACCCAATACGGCCATTATTGACGCCAAGTCGGGCACCTCCGGTGGTGGCCGTCAAGCCAAAGTAAACCTATTACTGGCGGAAGCCGATAATTCCTTGGCGGCCTATAACGTTGCCCGCCACCGCCACACCCCAGAAATTGAAGCCATCTGCAGCGATCTGGTCGGACAAACAGTGCTGGTGCAGTTTACCCCCCACCTGATCCCGATGCCGCGGGGCATCCTTGCCACAGTCTATGCCACCCTGCGGGATCCCGGCCTTGTGCGTGAGGATCTGATTACCATCTATCAGGCCTTCTATCGCCATTCACCCTGGGTCAATATCCTGCCGCCGGGCATCTACCCCCAAACCAAGTGGGCCTGGGGCACCAACGCCTGCTTTATTGGCATTGAAGTGGATGAGCGCACCGGGCGCGTTATTGTGATGTCCGCCATTGACAACCTGATGAAGGGGCAAGCCGCCCAAGCCATTCAGTGCCTGAATATTATGATGGGCTGGCCGGAAACCTTGGGCTTACCCCAAGTTGCCCTTTACCCCTGATCATCGTCCGGGTGCACCAGCGGCAGCCGATCGCCCCGCAGCAATTCACTACTGGCCGCACTTAACTCTAAGCCGAAGGCCCACAGGGCATGACCCAAGCACACCCCCAGCAACACCGGAGCCGTTCCCAAGCTCAGCAGTAACGTGGTGGGATAATGGGGCGATCGCGGCATACTAATCCCCCGCAGTTTCATCCGGCGGACTGGGTGGATAGGGAGGATTATTGAGTAACATTTCCCGAGATTTTTTTAACTGCCCCCAGAGCGCCTTAATTTCGTTATAGGCGGCTTCCGGGGACAATTTACCCCCCGTTTCCAGCCCACAGATATAACTAACCCGTTGAGCAAATTCCTGCAAATTGGCATTAAAGGCCAAATTTTGCGGTGTAAATTCGCCGTGGTAGCGACTCGTCGGGTAGAGAAATTTCTCTTTGTCAAATTCTGGCTGGGGCGATTCAGGCACAGAAGTACCCCTTTAGCAGATGAAGGTACATACCATCTTATCAAACCTTTATGAATTACCCATCCCATTCTTGCCAAAAAGAGACCCCACACCATAGCGGGCAGGGCCAAAGACGCAGTTAGGAGGTATCTTGCCTCTTTACAATAAGGGCATCTGCAACAACGGGCAGGAGTTTTCACTAATTCTTTAGGTTTTACGCGATTAACTGTTACAGAACACAGAAAACTGTTGTCTAAGCTACAATTCTAGCCATACTCCGCTTCAATAATCCGCCAACGCATAGAGACCACTCCCGGCTCAAGGCTGAGGCGGCTGACAATTTGCTCCAACAGTTCATCATTGCGCTCTTGGGTCGTCAGTTCCGCTTCCACCTGTACGTAATTTGGCTTACTATCCAAGTCTTCGCTAAACAAAGAGCGCAGGGTTAGTTTTGTATTAGCAATAGATTGCAACAATAAGGCACGGATTAACGCCTCACTATCCGCATGACAGACGACATCACAGCGATAGCACAGTTCCAGTTCGGTACCCTTGAGCGGTTGCTGATTAATGCGGTAGCCAAGGGGGCGCAATAGTAAGTTGGCCGCTAAAACCGCGATCGCCCCCAACGTTCCCTGATAGAGTAATCCAGCCCCAGACAAAGCGCCCACGGCAGCGGCACACCAAAGGGTGGCAGCCGTATTCAGCCCCCGTACCGATAGACCTTCCCGCAGGATCACCCCACCGCCGAGAAAGCCAATCCCAGAGACAATTTGCGCCGCAATGCGAGTGGGGCTAGCATCGCCGGGAGTGAGAGCTGAGAGCATCACAAAGAGGGCTGCGCCAGTGGCCACAAGGGTATTGGTGCGCAACCCCGCCATCCGCTGTCGCCATTGGCGCTCGAGACCCAGCACCGCCCCCAAGCAAAAGGCCACCACAAGACGAACAATAAAATCAGTAGCGCTCATCATTTACGCCGCAATACCAAGGAACAGGCTGACAAGGTAAAAGTACAGCAGCAGCCCTGTAAAGTCCTTGATCGTGGTAATAAACGGGTCGGACGATGGCCCGTGATCAAAGCCCAATTTCAGTAGAAGCCACGGGATAAACGCTCCTAAAACTGCGGCAAAGGTAATGACAATAAACAACGATAGTCCAACTGCTGCCCCTAATTGAGGAATGTTGTTGGGTAGCCCCTGCCACACGTAGGCAATGAGACCACCCGAAACCCCCAGAATGAAGCCCATGATTGCGCCAATTCGCAGCTCTCGAAACAAATAGCTGCCATAGCGACGAATATCAATCTGCTGCCATGCGAGGCCACGGGCAAACACAGTGGTGGACTGAGTACCCACGTTGCCGCCCATATCCATCACCACCGGAATAAAAATGGCCACGGCAACAACAGCTTCGAGGACTTCTTCAAAGTGCTGGATGACTCCCCCCACCACCATACCGCCAATGAGGGTAATAATTAGGCAGGCAATCCGCAACTGCACCGCGTAGCGAATAGAGCCACGAACCAACTTTTCGCTCCAAATCTGATCGCGTTTGATAAGATTCCCTACCCCTGCTTGCGCCAAAATCACATCTGTTGCTTCTTCTTCGAGCAGATCCAGTACATCATCAAAGGTGAGATCCCCCACGAGTCGCCCTTCTTGATCCACCACCGGGATAGCCGGTAAATCATTATCCTTAAGGAGTTTGGCCGCGGTCAGTTCCGGTGCGGTGACGGCCACGGCAATGTCTTGGCCTTGGAGCAACGCTTGGATGGGCTGCTCGGGTTCTGCCATGAAGCTCACCCCACCTGCTGGCGCGAGGTGGGGGTGTCCATGCTAATCTGAGAACCGAGCGTCCACAGATGACACAGACAAGCCCAGCTTCTAGG
>Ga0209207_1000161_pt1 | contig 49339 bp, 46 predicted proteins | sample SaghotsprinmetaG_FD_184140 | JGI IMG/M metagenome (GOLD analysis project Ga0209207, IMG submission 184140) | Hot spring microbial communities from South Africa to study Microbial Dark Matter (Phase II) - Sagole hot spring metaG (SPAdes) (version 3) | ecosystem: Environmental > Aquatic > Thermal... | reverse complement strand
GGTAAAGCGCGTCTTATTGAGCTGATGCACGGCCTCATCATCAGCGAACAACACCGGCGCAGACTCTCGGCTGAGTGCCTGCAACACCATCTCAGCCAATCGCTTGGTGCTGCCCATTACGTTAGTCGGCCGCACCGCCTTGTCAGTGGAAATCAACACGAAGTTGGTTACGCCCGCCTTGACCGCCGACTGCGCAGTATTGAGCGTCCCCATCAGGTTATTCAGCACGCCCTCGGCAACATTGTGCTCCACCATCGGCACATGCTTGTAAGCCGCTGCGTGATAAACCGTATTGACCTTCCAGGTGCACATCACATCAGCCAGACGCGAGGCGTTACGAATCGAGCCCAGAATCGGTACCAGACGCAGCGGTAGCGACTCACGCTTTACCCTCGCCTCCAGCTCACTGTGAATGCTGTATAGATTGAATTCGCTGTGTTCAAACAACAAAAGGGTTGCAGGCCCATTCAGTAAAATCTGCCTACAAAGCTCAGAACCAATGGAACCTCCAGCCCCGGTCACCATCACCACCTGATTACGGATACAGCGCTCGAACAACGCTTGCTGTGGCGGTACGGCATCACGGCCAAGTAGATCGGCAATGTCGACTTCTTGCACATCCTCAACCTTCACCCTGCCACTGGCCAGGTCCATAAAGCCAGGAATACTGCGTACGTGAAGCGGAAAACGCTCTAGTTCTTCAAGAATCTGCCGACGGCGCCCACGTGAAGTCGAAGGCATCGCCAAGAGAATCTCATCGGCGCCGGTCTCATCGATCATTTGCGAGATATGTTTAGGGGTGTATACGCGCAATCCTGCGATGGTGCGATTGGCGATGCCTGGGTCATCATCAATAAATGCCACAGGTCGCATGGCACGCCCCATACGCAAAGCCGCGACCAATTGATTACCCGCTGAACCAGCACCGTAAACCGCAACTCTAGGCAGAAGCGGAGCTACTGCAGTTGTTCGCCCTGGATTTAACTCGAACCAATTACCTGCAAAATACTGGCGCATGGCAAGGCGTAAACCGCCTAAAAGTAAAAGGCTCAACCACCAGTAATTGAATACCATCGAGCGTGGTACTAGAGCCGTAGGCCCGCGATACCAGTAGACCGCCAACGCCAGCACCAAGGCCGACAACGTAACAGCCTTGGCAATTGTGATCAGCGCATCATTACCCACATAACGCATCACCGCCCGATACATACCCAAACGAATAAAGATCGGCAAAGCGATAATGGGCGCTAGGAGAAACAGCCAACCATGACCGTCAAATGGCTGGGCTGCATCCAGTTCTCCTAGGCGTAGAGCAAATGAAAGCCATAGCGCCAACCAGATCAGAGCGACATCAGTCACCACTTGCAAAAACCGCTTTTGTCGACGCGGTAACTGCAAGAGTCCCTGACGTAGAGCGTCTATCCGCTGGCGAATCATATTTATTCCTTAATATCTGGCTTGCAATGCGGTGCCTGGGGCAACCACATCACCTGATGCAACGCTAACACCATAGCAGCCATGCGGAAGCACCCACCTGAACACCGCCAGCCAAATTTACGCCGACCCCAAGATGGGCAAAGTCACCGATGCATACATCGTGATCAACCACAGCGCCGGCATTGACGATTGCACCTCGACCAAGCCTAGCGTCAGTGCCAATTACCGCCATCGCGAGTACAGCCACCCCCTGCCCTATGTGAGCCGATGGGTTAATCCAGGTACGCGGATGCACAATGCTGACCACCTCGATGCCTGCAGCTTTAATCCGCTCTACCCACGCCTCACGCAAAGAGTTATTACCCACAGCTGCAATACCTCCAGCCACTGAAAGGCCTGGCTCAAGCAAACTGTCGAGATCACCGATCACATCTATGCCACAGACCACCTCTAATTGCGGCCAGCGATCATCGAGAAAACAGACCCGTTGCCACTCACCCGACAGCAAGGCAGCCTCCGCAACAGACTTGCCATGCCCGCCCGCGCCAAGCACTAGCAATGTTCGTAACGGGTTCATACTTGCTCCAGCGCTCCAGCTCGAAACCTGACAGCCAATATCAGTAGCGGCGTATAGGCCAGCAACAGCGCAAACAAGCCGTCACCACCGAAGGCGACCCAAAGTGCGATTGGTAATAACCAGAATAAATTGATTGCAACGACGGCCAAAGTCACCGGCAAGTGACGGCCAAAGTGACGTGAGGCGTATTGATAAGCATGGCTACGGTGGGCTTCATAAACTTTATCCCCACGCAACAACCGCCGGAAAAGAGTAAAGGTTGCATCGACAATAAAAACCCCCAGCAGAATCAACCACCCCCAGAGTAACGATGTGTCGGTCCAGGCGGCTTGCAGAGAGAGAATCCCCAGTACAACGCCGAGGAAACCACTGCCTGCATCCCCCATAAAAATACGCGCAGGAGGAAAGTTCCAGAACAAAAATCCCGCAACCGCTGCAGCCAACAACAACGGCAAGAGCAGCGTATTTAAATGCCCGAGAAAACCGTACATCAACGCGCCACCGAGGCAAACACTAATCGCCTCAACACTGGCAATACCGTCAATACCATCCATAAAGTTGTAGAGATTGAGCAGCCATACCAAATAGAGGGAAGCCAGCAAATAACCGAACCAACCCAGATCAACTACATGGCCAAGTATTTGCACAGGTGGCAAACCATTGAGCCAGAACAAAACCCAAGCAGCAGCCGTGAAATGTCCAAGCAGACGCCAGCGGGCTGCGATATGTCCATGATCATCAAGAAAACCAAGCACTGCGATAAGCGCACCAGCACCGCTCAATGCATAAAAGTACTCAGTTTTAACTCCCATTCCCATAAAGAAAGCTATACACAGCGCAAACAGGAAGGCCGCAACAATAGCCATGCCACCGCCCCGCGGCGTAGGCTGGCTATGGGAACTGCGTGCGTTAGGAACATCCATCAAGCTGCGAGACAACGCATAGCGCCGCAACCAAGCTGTCAATATCCAGGACAACACAGCAACTAAAAAGCTAAAGATCAGAACACTCATGAATGGGCGTCTTCCAGAAAGTGTGCAGCTGTCTTGGCCAGTGCCTGTTCCACAGTAAGTGGCGGCACCCAGCCTAGGCACTCGTGAGTTTTATCTATATTCACCTGTAGCGAGCCACATAACCTCTGGCTCAGCGCGCGCTGCCCCAATAACCCGGCGCCATACTCGAGCCATAACTGCGGGATGGGAACCAACCTGGCCGGACGCCCCAAGGCACGACTCAAGCGGCGCAACAACTCAGTAGTGGACAGGTCCTCACCATCGCTCACAAGAAAACGCTGCCCATTTGCTGCAGGATGCGCGAGACACAACACCAGTAAATCCACCAGATTATCCAGTGCCACAAAACTACGATGGTTATCGATAGCCCCAAAAGGTAGTGGTATACCGCGATGCAACCAGCGCAGCATGCTGTGGAAGTTTGCCTTCACGCCCGGACCATAAATCAGGGGCGGACGAACAATAACCACCTCCAGCCCAGTCTCGGCAGCCAACGCCCTCAACCCTTCTTCGGCCTCATATTTGGATATGCCATATGGGTCTATAGCCTCAGGCACGTCATCAGCACAATAGGCATGCCCCGGCAAGGTCTGCTCACCATTGACCTTGATCGAGCTGACGAAGATGAAACGACGTACACCAGCCTCCACTGCTTGGCGAGCTAGCCGCAGAGTGCCCTCAACGTTGACCTGACGAAACTCGGCAAGCGGGTCAATCGCTTGCTCGTTCATCACATGCACCCGAGCGGCGCAGTGGATGACAGCATCGACATTGGCCAATGCCGCCGACCAATCCGCATCCGAAGCCAGCCCTGGGGACAGGCAAACTTCACAATTAGCCGGGGAAGTAGGCGGTAACTGGCGCATGGCACAGCGCAACTCATGTACACCATCGGCTAGCAGGCGTGCCTGTACTGCGCGCCCAACGAAACCGCTGGCACCCGTAAGCAAAACACGCATGGCTTTAGCCCTTGTGCCAGACAGTACGATTTACATAATCGGTGTAGCTGAGCACGACTCGCACGACCTGCAACGAAACCGGGCCACCTTCATAATCAGGAACCAGCGGAATACGACGCGATCCGGGTTGATGCTGGCTGGTAATAACCTTGACCGCCGACAACACCGAATCCTTCTTTAATCCACTCATTATCAAAGTGCCCTGGTCCATGCCTTCCGGACGCTCGTGAGCGTTGCGCAGTGTCACTGCCGGCAGGTTGAGTAAAGAGGCTTCTTCAGTAATGGTGCCGCTGTCGGATAGCACACAGAACGCATTCATCTGCAACTTGATGTAGTCCAAAAGACCGAATGGCTTGGAGAAGCGAATCAGTGGGTGCTCCAGTGATTCACCCAGCGCCTCCAGACGCTTGCGAGTACGCGGATGGGTCGACACGATCAGCGGATAACCATGTTCATCGGCCAGTGCACGCAGAGTGGCAAGTAGATCGCGCAGATTATCCGGAGTGTCGACGTTCTCCTCACGATGGGCGCTGACAATAAAGAACTTGCCAGCCTCCAGCCCCTCGCGAGCAAGCACGTCAGAGGCCTCGATCTTCGGCCGGTAGTAGTCCAGCACTTCATGCATGTGCGAACCAGTCTTGATGATGGTCTCGGGGCGAATGCCCTCAGCGATCAAGTACCGACGTGCATGTTCGGTAAGCACCATGTTGATGTCAGACAGGTGATCGAGCACCTTGCGATTGAGCTCCTCCGGTACCCGCTGGTCAAAGCAACGATTCCCCGCCTCCATATGAAACACGGGAATCTTCCGACGTTTGGCCGCAATGACCGCCAAGCAGGTATTGGTGTCGCCATACAGCAACAGTGCATCGGGGTTTTCCAACTCGAACACGGCATCAGCCTTGGCGATTACCTCTGCAATAGTCTGTGCAGCAGTTTCACCGGCAGCGCCAAGAAAGTGATCAGGCTTACGGATTTCCAGGTCATCGAAGAAGACTTGGTTCAGCTCATAGTCGTAATTCTGCCCGGAGTGCACCAACACGTGATTAACCTGGCGGTCGAGTTCAGCAATCACCCGACTCATTTTGATCAGTTCCGGACGCGTCCCTACCAGGGTCATAACCTTAAGCATCGAGCTGCTCCTTGATGTAGTCGAGCTTGAGCAGCAGTTGCTTAATGCCCTCGATGTCCAGGCGCTCGGTATTGTGCGAGGTGTAATCATCGAACTCGGCGATCTTTTCCTCACCTTCGACGAAGTACTTCTTGTAATTCAGGTCGCGATTGTCCGCAGGAATACGGTAGTAGCGGCCCATGTCCTCGGCTTTGGCCATCTCCTCACGGGAGACCAAGGACTCGTAGAGTTTTTCACCATGTCGGGTGCCGATCACACGCACTGCATTGTCATGCCCGAACAACTCCTTAAGCGCCTGGGCTAGGTCACCGACGGTGGACGCCGGCGCCTTCTGCACAAACAGATCGCCCTGTTCGCCATGTTCGAAGGCATGCAGCACAAGATCGACGGAATCCTCAAGCGACATCAAGAAACGCGTCATGTTGGGATCGGTGACGGTCAGCGGTTCGCCACTGCGCAGTTGATCAATAAATAAAGGGATAACCGAGCCTCGGGAGGCCATCACGTTGCCGTAGCGAGTGGCACAGACCACTGTGCCGCCGGCGGGAATCATCCGCGATTTGGCGACCATCAGTTTTTCAGACATGGCCTTGGAAATGCCCATGGCATTGATCGGGTACACGGCCTTGTCGGTAGAAAGCACCACCACGCGCTTGACGCCGCTGGCGATGGCCGCATTGAGCACGTTCTCAGTACCATTGACGTTGGTACGCACTGCCTCCATCGGATAGAACTCACAGGACGGTACCTGCTTGAGCGCCGCCGCGTGAAAGATATAGTCCACCCCGACCATTGCCTGCTTGAGACTGTCGTAGTCACGTACATCGCCGATATAGAACTTGACCTTGTCGTTGGCCAGGGCGATGCGCATGTCCTCCTGCTTCTTCTCGTCACGGGAGAAGATGCGGATCTCGCGCACATTGGTATCGAGGAATCGCCGCAACACCGTATGACCGAAGGAGCCGGTGCCTCCGGTGATCATCAATACCTTGTTATCAAACATATAACCTTCCAGAACGTGAACGCAGCCCGGAGGCTGCGTGGATTCCTTTTCACCAGCAAGCCAGAGTGCTTATCGGCGCTGCTCGTACATACGCCGGATCAGCTCCGGCCACTTGGGTGCCACATAACCAGTAGCTTCGCGGAAACGCGAACCGTCCAGCGAACGGTCGATCACCAGCGCATCGTCGGGCCGGATATCGATCGTCTTGCCATACTGTGCTGCCACCTGGCTGAGCAGCCGAAACTTGTCGATCGGCTCGGCGACAACATGATACAGGCCATTGAGCTGCGGGTGCGGAACAACGAAGTCCTTCATCACCCGTGCCAGTTCGACCGTCGGCAATCCAGAGAAAATCGCCTTGGTGAAACCTTTGACCCCACCTTCCTGGGAGAGGAACCAATCCACCAGAGCGTAGTTCGAGCCCAGCTCGTGGCCGATGATTGAGGTGCGCAGAGTGATCGCATGTGGCAGGTCATGCAGCTCACCGATGTACTTGGATTTGCCGTAGAGGTCTTCGGCATCCGAGAGATCACTTTCCAGATACAAGCCCTTGCGCCCGGAGAATACGCAATCAGTACTGATATGGATGAGCCTCGCACCGGCCAACTCGCACAGCCGCGCCAGACGATGTGGCAGCATGGCATTGATCGGCAGCGCCGTCAGCGGATCCTTGGCATCGGCCAACTGCTTAATAAGCCCGACGCAGTTGATCACTACATCTGGTTTCACCCGCGACATGACTGCAATCAAAGTATCTTGGTCAAGTGCATCGATACCACAGAGCAAGCGGACATGGCTATCCTGCGGAAAATGTCGCAAGGCCGCGCCGCTGCGCAGCGTGCCCCAGGCTTCATGGGTGTCATCGGCAGCGAAGGTGCGGAAGACTGCATGACCAAGCATGCCGGTAACACCAAGAACCAAAATTCGCATTTAATCTGCCTCACCAAGTTGCGCCGATTGCAGGTGCTTGACCAGCAGCTGCACTTGAACGGTCATGTCGAAATTTGCCTCGAAATAACGCCGCCCGGAAAGTCCCATGGCAGTCCGCCCGGCCTCATCCAAGGCTTTCATGGCGCGAATATTGGCCACCAGCGGTAGGACCTTCTCCGCAGGGGAAGTTAATCCCGCCTTAGCTTCACTGACCACCCGCGCGCCTTCGCCATTGATAGAAGCAATGATCGGTCGGCCGGCCGCCAGATATGCCTGAATCTTGCTGGGAACCGTCAGGGCGAAGGTTTCTTCGTCATTCAGCGAGACCAACAGTGCCCCAGAGCGCTGGAATATCCCTGACATCGCCTCCATAGGGAAACGCCCCGGTAGTATCAGGTTTTCCAGGCTGTGCGCGTGGCGCTGCGCCTTAAGCCATTCGAGGCGACTGCCACTACCGACCAGTACCAAACGAATCTGCGGGTCGTCACGTAGGTGCACCGCGGCTTGCAGCAAGGTATCCAGTGCCTGCGCCGTGCCCATATTACCGGCGAATACCACACAGAAGTGCTCGTCCAACACCGCTTGCAGGGTTTCCGGAATGGGCACCACGGCCTCCGGACTGCGTACATCGATAGAGTTTGGGTAGTAGACGATCTTACGTTGGTCCGCATAGCATGCCACCGGCTCGACGAAAGCTCGCGACTGCACCAGCAGGGTATCGCAATAGCGGTAAATGCCCTTCACCATCCAGCCGACGGCTTTGAGCAACTGCGGATTCTTGACAAAACCAGTCGCCGAAAGACTCTCGGGCCACAGGTCCTGAACCCAGAGAGCCAGCCTGGCTTTCTTCAGCCAGCGTAGCAGGATCGCCGGAATCGCCTGAGTGACAGGTGACGGGGCGAACACCAGAATGGCGTCAAACTCGCGTTTACGCAGCATCCAGGGCAAAAAAAACAGACCCGTCAGCACAAACGACAGGTAGTTGAGCACCAAATTTTTCGCCCCACCCTGCCCGCGCGGCCAGAGCGGGACACGGAACACATCGACGCTGTTCAGGTAACGCTCGTGCTGGGTACCCCAGGCCCGGTAGCCGTCAAATACTTTGCCATCCGGGTAGTTCGGCTTGCTGGTCGCCACCGTCACCTCATGGCCCTGCTCGCTCAAGATACGCACCACATCATTGATGATGAAGGTTTCCGGCCAGAAGTATTGCGAAAGCACAAGAATGCGCATGTTCAGCGACCCGGATTCGATGAGATGAGTTGGCTGTAGAGAGCATGCATTCGCGCCGCATTGGCACCAATATCGAAAGTTCGCTCTGCCCAGACCTTTGCCTGCTGTCCCAGATGACGGCGCAACACGGCATCCTCTACCAGACGCTGGAGTGCGTCGGCGATCAGTATCGGGTCGGGAGTGGGCACAGCAAGCCCAGTAACTTCATGCAAAATCGCATCTTCCACAGGGTTGGCCATTGCCACAACACTGGGAATCGAATAGAAAGCCGCTTCGAAAACAGGCCGCCCGGCAGCGTCGAGATGCGACGGAAAGCACAGGATGTCGAGCGATGGATACAGGGTACGGACATCCGCCACAAACCCAAGCAGTTCAATGTGCTCATGCAATTCGTAGCGCTCAATCAAGGATTCTAGCTCCGCTCGCACATCCCGCCCGAAGCCCAGGCGCCCCAACACCCAGGCTTTCAATCCCGACAGCTCCCGGGCGTTCTCGCCAGCCACCAAGCAGCGGATGTTCACCCCTCGCTGCTTGAGGATACGCATGGCTTGCACTAGCTCGAAGATACCCTTCAACTCGATGAGTACGCCTAGGAACCCGACCTGAACCGGCCCGGCTTGCGGAAGCGGCGAGACGCTCGAAACTGTCGCCTCGATGCTCAAACCATTATGAATGACACTCAGAGGCAGATCGGCGCCAAGCGTGGCCGCCACTGTATGATCAATCGCCACTACAGCATCGGCATGGCGCAGCAGCAGCGCGTGCAGCCATCGTGTGCGGCGTCCATCCACGGGTTTGCGCTGCAATGAGCGCACATGCACCACCAACGGCACACGCCACAAACGTTTGGCCACAATCCCCAGCGGCAACAGGGTCAACTCGTTGACGTGAATCAGATCGAACACTTCGCGCCGCATGCGCCATAACGCCCAGAGCGAAAATGGCAGTAGGAAAAGTTCGCGCAACAGGATGATCCAGCGCAAGCGTCGGTAAAACCCGTAGCGAGTGTTGTCGAACTGGCTGAGCCCGCGCACCACGCGAACATCCAGCCCGGAAACCGCAAACGCCCCTTGAGCGGAACCTTTGGGCGTCACGACAGTGCCCTTGACGCCACGCCCGGCCAACTGCCGATACAACTCGATCAGGCTTTTCGAAGCACCGCCAAAAGCCCCCGCAGGATGAAGATAGAGTACGCGCACGGGCTGTCAGTACCTGACCCCGAAAACCGCAGTCGGCTCGGCTCGCTGCGCGCCAGCCGCCAAGGCGACCGCGTTGCTCGCTGCCGGGCTCATACCAGCCTCTCCACTTCCGACAGCATCAGTTGCCCGCCACGTTCGTAGTTGAGTTCACCTGCTGCCACGTCGGAAGCTTCCTTAAAGCACGCAACAGCCGTGGCGTCGAGTTGCTGGACAACCGCCGCCAGCGCCTGAGGATCGAACGACTCGGCCACCACGCCGCACCGATACTGACGAAGTAGCGTCGCCATCTCCGGAGACGGGCCAATGGCCACGGCCAAGCGCGCCTGTATGAATTCGAAGAATTTGTTCGGCAACGCGTGCTCATGGTTGAAGTTGACCGGGGGCAAGAGGTAGACCCCCACATCAAACTCATTCAGACGTTGACAGATGTCCTGCATTGCCACCGGTTCGATGAAGCTGATCCTTGAATCAGCCTGAGCCGCAGCCCGCAATTCAGCCATGTAAGCGGCATCGGTTTCGACCAGCATGAAATCAAGAGTAAAACGCGCATCCAGATGTTTCATCATCTCAATCATCACGCCCAGATGGCGGGAGCGGATGGCCGAACCGTGGTGGATCAGACGTATGCAATCGGCATCCACCGCAGAAGGCGACAGTTTCTGATCCAGCGGCGCGTTGTGAATGACCTTGCACGGGATCCTGTACTCACGCTCGTATTCGTCAGCGATACCCTGGCAAACGGTAGTCATCGCCGCGGCCCTAGGCAGATAACGCTTGCACAGATCATGGTGATAACGGCCGAACAGAAGCTTCCAGAGCAGCTTGTCGTCAAACTCCCTGGGCGAATACTCGTGCGCATCCATGAGCACCGGGCGACTGCCTGCCAACTCCAAGGCCAGCGGTAATGCCGAAATGTCGTTCGCGACGATCAGGTCAAAGCTGCGCTGTGCCAACAGGTGCTGGGCGTGCCGCACCTGCGACAAGCTCCAGTAGTAACTCTCGAAAGCCCCCAGCAGCAACTTGCTTGCCCAAATACCCTTTTGCAGCAAGCCGGCCGGCGGTTTGTCGAGCGCGATGAACTCGATGCTCGCATCCGGCTCGCGGCCGTAGCCTGCCACCGTGACTCGATGGACATTCTCCAGCAGGCGCACCTGGCGCATGACACGCGGATCGCTGTGGATAACCGAAAACGAAATGATCAGAACAGACTTCAAGGTTTATAGATCCGATGTCATGCAATGAAATGGCTGTACCAACGGCAGAAATTGATCCAGCGCCAGACCTGCCAAGAGAAGGGTTTCTTACCCGCGATGATCAGCTCAAATTCGCGTAGCACTTGCGCCTGATTGAAGAACGGCAACTGCAAATCTTCACGCAACCAGCCGCGCACGGTGTCCGCCATGGAAATCAGCCAGGCTTGCTCCGGCGTTGCAAATCCGATCTTGTCGCGCCGATCAAGAACATCATCCGGCACAATGCCGCGCATTGCAGCACGAAAGACGTGCTTGGTCTCGCCCTTGGAAGAAATGAGGTAGGACTCGGGTAGCGACAGGAGGAGGTTGACCATATCCAGAGTCAGGAAGGGTACGCGGCTTTCCACCGAGAAACGCATCGAGTTGCGGTCGCCGTGCCGCAGCAGTGCCGGCAGGCCGCGCCGTGTCAGCGACAGTGCCAGCTCGGCAACTACGCGGCGCCCCGCTTCGCTTTGCGGCGAACGCTGCCGAGGGAAGTGGCTGATGACGCCGCGTTCCACCAACGGCTCGCCGTTGATCCAGCTGGGCAGCGCATCGGAGCCATTGATCTTGCGCAGCAGCGCGTAAAGCCAGCCTTCAGTCATTTCCGCAGCCAGGCGCTTGGCGCCGCCGATGCGGTCTCGTCCCGGCCACTTGGCCCACTCGTTAAGGAAGCTCAGCGCCTCAGCGAACCGTCCCTTTTCGACCAAACTACGCAGCCGATGGCCGGGGTAACCGTTGTAGCCAGCCAGCATTTCATCGGCGCCCTGCCCGTCGAGGGTAACGGTAACCCCTGACTCGCGCGCCAACTGGAAGACCCGATACTGCGCATAAATACTAGTGCTGCCGAATGGCTCGCCCTGGGCCAGTATCATCGAATCCAGGTCGCGCACCAGCTCATCGGAGCCCACCGAAATCTTGTACGGCACCGCGCCGACATGAGCGTTGATGCGATCTACCCAAACCTCTTCGCTCATATCGCTGCCCGCGGCGATATAGCTGAAGGTATGGATCGGCAGGTCCGGTTCGACGTGACGCATCGCGCAGACCACCGCAGAGGAATCAATACCCCCTGACAGCGCAGCGCCCAAGGCAACATCGCTGCGCAGGTGCAGCCGGATATTCTGCAGGAACTGCTCGCGGACCATTTCCGTTGCGCTGGCGAACGACAGATCGGTGCGCTCGACAATGCTCGGCGCCCACCAGCGTTCGGGTTCGGCAACCCGCCCACTCTGCAGATCGACGATAAACAGGTGGCCAGGCAGCAAATGATGGATACCTTCGAAGAAAGTGCCGATCCCGCTGTCGTAGTCCCCATGAACCAGGTAATCGTAGGCACGCTGCCAGTCCAGGGTCGGCTTTCCCGGCAGCAATTCCTTGAGCGCCGGCATCTCCGAGGCGAAGTAAAACTCTCCGCCTTTCGCCGCGTAGAAGAAGGGTTTTATGCCGAATGCGTCGCGAACACAGGTAAGGGTACCTGCCTGCCGATCCAGCACCACAAAGGCGAACATGCCGATCAGCTGCACCAGGCAGGCTTGCCCCCACTGGATCCAGGCAGCCAGCAGCACTTCGGTATCCGAGTCGGAGACGAAGCGGTGCCCCAGCCCCTGCAGTTCTGTACGCAGTTCCCGATAGTTGTAGATCTCGCCATTGAAGACGATCGAAAAACGCTTGTCCGCCGACAACATCGGCTGATGCCCAGCAGAAGACAGGTCAAGGATCGATAGACGAGTATGTCCCAGGGCGACCACCGAATCGCCCATCGGATAGAGCTCGTAGCCCCTGTCATCCGGCCCACGGTAGCGGATTTTCTCAAGCGCCCCGGCCAGGAGCGCATCCAGCTGCCCGGCCTCTTTCCACCATCCGCCCGCTATACCGCACATACATCTTCCTCGAGATGCGGCATCGTTAATGCACGCATCTATGAACGCCCAAATCGGTTGCGCAGCATCCGGTAGCCGGCCTGCAATTCAGTAACTGAAATCAGCCGAAACGCGACCAGCGCCAACGCCAATAACAACAGCATGATCACCTTGGCCACAAACTCCAGCAACAGCGGCTGGCTCAATGTCTCAAACACACGACCCGCCAGCACGCAGACGATAAACGCCAGCAGGCAAAGCCCAAGCTGTCGCCACTCGTAGGGTACCGGGTAAAGGCGCTGACTAACCCAGAACCAGCCCCACAAGAACACCACTGACGAGAGCAGCGTCGCCCAGGCGGCGCCGGCCATGCCAAAAACCGGCACCAAAATCCAGTTCGCCAGCATGCTCACGGCAGCCGCTGACAGTGTAACGACGAGTTGGTAGAGCGTCTTCTTACGAATACCAATGCCCGGCGCGAACACATACATCTGCGAAAGCAGCAGCGCTGGCGCCAGAATGCTCACAAGGGGCGCAGCGCTGGCATACTCCGCAGTCGCGAACAGATTTACCAGCTCGCTCGCCAGCAAACCCAGCCCCAGGCATCCCAGAAGTGCCACCGCCGAAAACCAGCTAAACAGCCGCGCAACCTGACCGGGCGTCTCGGGCCGTCTCGCATGCTGATAGACCAAGGGCGTCAGCGCCGCCTGGACACCAAGGATCAGCAAGGTTATCAACCCGGCAATTCGGGTCGCCAGACCATAGAGGCCGACCTCTTCGATGCTCGCGTACTGCAGCAACGCTAAGCGGTTGATGTAAAGGCTGGTGAAGATCGCTACGCCGGACGGCACCAGCGGCAGCGAGAATGCCAGCATTCGCTGCAGCGCATCCGTATCGAAGACCGGCCGGAAGCTACTTCTGAGCCGCCACAGCGCCACCAGCAGACAGATCAGGGTGGCAGCGATCTGCGCCAGCAGCACCCCCTCCAGGCCCCAGTCCAGCAGCACGCAGAACCCCAGCGCAAAAACCAGGGTCAGCACCGCGTAACCCAGACTGATGAACGCGAACTCGCGACTACGAAGCTCCCAGCGAAACTGGTTCAACACCAGGTAATACAAGCCGTTTAGTACAACGAAGGTCATCCCGAGGCGGAACGCATCGACATAGGCGACGTCACCCATCAACAAGGCAGTGAAAGGCTCGGCGAATACCAGCGCCAGCCCACAGATGGTCAGATACATGCCCAGCGTGAACAGCAGTGCGGTACTGGCAAAGCGGATGCGTGCCGCCGCATCACCGGTATCCGCCCAATAGCGCGCCAAGCCCTGGGACACCTCCAGCGCCACTACCAGGTTCGCCAGGGCAACCAGAGTGACCAGCAGGTCATAAACACCATAGTCAGCAGGCGACAGCACCCGGGTGTAGATGGGCAGCAGAAAGATCGCCAGGCCGCGGGAAAGGATCGAGGCCGAGCCGTAAATCAGGCTGTCACGCAGGGCGAGTCGTAGCACCAGCTCCCCCCCGCGCCTGCTCGGCCAGCGCCAGCAGGCGCCCTTCCAATTCCGGTTTGTCGCTCAGGCACAAACTCTCACGCCCGCCACCCCGCACAAGCTGATCCACCAGTTGCGCCAGCCCCTGCGACGGCAGACCGAAGCCATGAAAATACTCGATCTGCCGCGGGTCAAACCACCACTCGGCGGGGATCTGGTCGCGGAACAACAGCATGTAGCGACGCGCAACCTCCTGCGAGGACCAACGACTCGACACGAACTGCTGCGCTCGCTTGCCCAACTCCTGCCGGTACTCGACATCAAGAACCAAGCGACGGATAGCGTCCTGCAGTTTTTCTGGGTGAACGAAGAGCGTCGGCGGAATATCCTCAGCTGGGAGAAACCGCCCGATCTGCTCAGCAAGGTATCCACCTACCACCGCCGGCTTGCCCTGGTAGGCCGCCTCGGTGGGAAAGGCGGACATGGGCGTGTCCGAGTAGAGCTGATCGACCACTAAATCGCACAGGCCAATCTCGCTCAGCACGCGTTCGTTAGAGGCGTTCTCGAGCCGGACATACTCAATCTGCAGCCCTTCGGCTGACAGCGCGCGAATTGCTTCCTCGATAACCTTCGAGCCCTTGGCCGCCAACTGGGACGGTGCATGCAGGATGCGCACTGCGCTCGTATCGGCAAGCGTCGGCGCGGTCTGCGCTGAACCAGCGAAGTGCCGAGGTATACCCAGGGAAAAGCATTTCACGAAGGCACGTGCGTGAAATTGGCCGGAAAAGGGCGAGCCAATGCACAGGCTCGCATACTTTTCACAGGCAAGAATCTGGCGCTTTTTCGCCAGAGTGAGCTTGCGCAGCTGTTCGATCGAGGGCGCTGGATTGCCCAGACAGACAGCGCCGTCCATGAAAGGCGGGCGTTCATCGCTGCCGACATAGAAAACGATGACTCTCTTGCCGAGCAGGCGTAGCAGTTTGAATTCCAGAGGCGAGTTGGTCACCCCGACGCCAAAGAGATAGAGAAAACTATCGAAGCGGCGTATCACCCAAGCCAGTACTAACAGCGACCAGCAGGACCGCGCCACCCGCGCCAGCACTCGCCCAACCAAGCCCAGGCCAGCAGTCTGGTGCAACCGCTGCCAGACCCTGATCAGCACAGGAGCACGCTCACTCGCATAGGCGAATCGATGCGGGTGTCTGAGCACCACTTGGGCATCCTCCCCCGCCAGGCAGAGCGACTTGCACAAATCTGCCGCGAGACCAGAAATCTCAGTCGTGCCAATAAGAATCCGCATAATGGTTAACGAAGCTGAACGTCTTCGAGCAAGCGAATCCGGGTCGCCGGCAGTTGCGGTTCGAGCACGGCCTTCAGCTTGCGGCCAAAGGTCCTTGACATGATCCAGAGCTCATCGACGGGATTCGCCAGTAGTGCATCCCGGCTTTCGACCGGCACCGGAAACGGCGGATAGTACCGGCCCTGCAGAGACGGGGAATCGTCAAAGAAACGCAAGCCGTCTACATCCTGCGGCATGATTGCCAACGCGCGCGCAGGACAGAAAATGCCAACACTGCCCGTCTGGGCCGCGTCTCGGATGAGCTGGCGTGTGGAGGACACGAAATCGGCGCAGCGCTGTGCATAGGCACGTCCGGCCTGAACCTCCGAGGCATCCACCTCGACCCCCGCCGAGGCATCCTGCCAGGCTACGGCGTAAAGCAGTCGTCCATAGCCTGCGCGCTGCACCCGGCACGCAAAGCCGGCCTGCGCCAGGCAGCGCGCCAGACTTGCCTCGGTGAAATAGAAGTAATGCTCGTGGATCAGCATGCCGGGGTCACCCGTCAGCACTTCTTCGGTGCAGTCTGGAACAGCCAGCACGAGTTTCCCACCTGGGATCAGGTGTGCCGCCATCTGCCCCAGAAAGGCGATGGGGTCTGCGATATGTTCGAGCACCGCATAGGAGACGATCAGATTGTAGGGGCCAACGGCCTTGGGAGTCGGGAAAAAGTCATTGATAACCTCGACACCGTACTTCTCCCAGTGTGCCTCGTAGCCAGAACCCGGCTCGACGCTGTCAACCTGCCAGCCGGCCGTTTTCAGGCAATGGCTTACATACCCGACGCCAGCACCTACTTCCAGCGCGCGCCCCTCAGGCCAAGTCTGGGATGCGATGAAACCAAGGAAGTCCTCGGCATAGCCCCTGCCCAGCTCGGACTCGGACACCGGCGTGCCCATCTCCATACCAAGTCGATAGCTGCGTTCCAGCAGCCCATCAAGCTCGGGGGTCTGCTGCTGGCACACGAGCGACAGCTGCGGGTCGTACCACAAGCCGAGCGGGTATGTGCTGGGAAGCTCGTCAGGATTGCGCGGCTGGTCGAACACGCCGATGCAGAATGGCACATCTTCCAGAATCACGGAATTATCTGTCATAGCCTGAATTGCTCCCCTTTAAGTTCGGCCAGCGTGCTCGCCAAGTTGTCTTGTGCAACCCAACCCAGCAGGCGTGCTGCTTTGGTTATGTCGTAATCCGCGCGCTCGCGCTCGTTGGGATCTGGCGTATTGGCGTACTCGATGCGTCCCGCGCCCATGACGTCAATCACCGCTTCCGCCAGTTCGCGCATAGAAACCGGATGCCGCGCTGCTACATTGAAGACGCCTCGCACGTCGCTACCCAGAGCCAGGTAGACGAAGGCCGCGATATCGGCCACGGAAATAAAGTTCTGCTGACGCGTCCCGCTACCCCATAGACGGATGGGCGCCTCGCCCAGCGCGGCTTCCACGAAGCGACTGGCGATCGCGCTCTTGCGCATTCCACGTCCGATTGGCGCGGATATCCGCATGACTACTGCGTTACCGTAGTCCAGGAACAGGCGCTCGCCATCGTACTTGGCGCGCAGGTAGGGCGTGCAGGGATCCAGGGTCTCGTCCAAGTCCTCGAACTTGGGCAGATCGCTGCCCTTGCGATACAGGCCGCAACTCGACGCATACAGGACCGGGCATTGGAAGCGCTTGGCCAGAGCCAGGACATTGGCATCCATAGCGCGCGTCAGGGCTGCGGTCTCCTCGGTATCTGGAAACTCCACCGCCATTGGCACGGCGGCAGCCAGATGCACGATTGCCGCCACCGGTCCTTCAATCCCTGCAAGCGCATCAGGTTGCGTCAGGTCGCACGCAAACCCGCGATCAACACGCCCCCCCTGGCGCACGATTGGCAGCAGATCCATCGAACTGCCTTGCAGAACTGAACAAACGGCCTGCCCCACCAAGCCTGCGGCCCCGGTTACCACCACAACGCCCTTGTTCATGAGACGCGAAGTTCCTTGAGTTCACGCAACACCAAGCCTTCCTCGTAGGGGAAATCCACCTCGACCGGCTCGATCATCAGGTGCCGACGCAGCAACACGTCCGGCTCGTTATAGCCCACCATCGCACGGATGGAGGTGGTCCCCGAGAATCGCGGATTGATCTCGAACACCCTGACCACCCCGTCCACCAGCCGGCACTGGACGTTGACCGCACCGCGCGCGCCAAGGGCAAGGGCGATGTCGCGGCACTGGCGGGTCACTGACTCGAAACGCCCGACATGCCCCTGGCTTATGCCAGAACTGATCACCAGGCGCGGCCCCAAGTGTTCCTCACCGGTGCGGTTCGGGACACTGGAGCGTATATTCAGCTGGCCTGACATCACGCGCCGTACGGCGATCGAGTTGATGTAGTTGCCGGCAAGGTCATGCAGTACACCGACCGTATATTCCTCTTCCGGGGTGCCGACGTACTCTTGGACGATGAAAGAGCCTGCAATGTTCTCCAGGCCCAAGTAGTCGCAAAGTGCCATCAGCTCCTGCCGATTCTGGGCAATGAAGCAGTTCGCCGAGCCACCGGCGCCAATCGAAGGCTTGACCACCACCGGGAACCAGTCGACCTGGGCCAGCGTTTTCCGATCTGAAACTTTCAGATAGCGCGGTGGCGCGTACCCCAGTTCGATCAGGCGCTGGTTGGCCTGCTCCTTGTCGAGGCACAGCTCGATGAACGCCTGCTCCGCAGCCATCAACAGGATGCCGCGAGCGTCGAATTCCTGCCTGGCAGCAGCCATCAACTTCAGTTCCGCCTCACAACCGGGAAACACCGCACGAACCTGCAACTGCTCGCAGAGGGCGAATAGCGCATCGAGGTAGTCTGGGTCACGCGCCAGCGGTAATCGAGCGGAATGATCGACTTCCTTGAACTGCGAGCAGCTCTCGGAAGCATCGGCGCCAACCAGCAGGTAACGCTGCGTTGGCGCCAGACGCAGGGCTTTGAGGACTTGCCCGCCATAGCCACCGCCACCGATAGCAGTGATTAGCACCGCTGACTTTTTAGTTGCATTCAATGATTTCACCCAAGACTTCATTTTGTCTGCGCTGGAACAAATTCGTTACCGAGGGGTGCACCTGCCGTCCTGCCAGATAGGCATCCGCGTCGAAGAACGACAACTCCAGACGGATCAGTCGCACATGGCCACTTTCCGGATCGAATAGCACGGCGCTGGCATAACGCCCGTCATCCCGGGGCAAACCGCAGCTCCCCACGTTGATGAACCGACGTGCGCCTTGATGACGGACGAAAGCTCTGTGCGTGTGCCCCATGAACACCAGATCATGGGGCACATCGAACACATCCAGCTCGGTATCCGGATACACGTAGCCGTTCTGGTGGTCGTGCGGACTTCCGTGGACAAAGAGCGCACAGCCACAGGGATATTCAATCTCTCGGAATTCCGGCCAACTGGCTATGAAGGTTGCCTGTTCGGGAGTCAGCAGCGACCGGGCTACCTTGATTTGATAAACCGACTCGAGGCGCTCGGGATATTGGCCATCCAACAACATCTGCTCGTGGTTGCCGAGGATGCACTGCACCCGCGCCCCCATTTCCATCAGCACTGCAAGGACGTCCACCGAAGGGATGTAGCCCACCGCGTCCCCCAGGAAGATAAATTGCTCGGCACCCAGATTCGACAAGGCGTCGAGCATGCGCCGAAATACCGGGGCATTTCCGTGCGCATCCGACAGAACTCCGATCATGGCATCAGCTTCAATCGGCGAAATACTGGGTTAACACCTGAGCGACTGTCTCCAGCATTGCCTCGCTGTAGCGCTCACAGAACGGCAATGCGATACCTTCTTGGTACAGGTTGCTTCCACAGGGCGCAGCCTGCTCGCTTCCGCCGTAAATACCCAGAGCGCTCAAGCTCTGCGCACCTAGATTGGCTTCAATCCCAGCGTCCCGCAGAGCCTGGATAATTTCGCTTCGTGGTTGCCCGGAAGTATTGACCAGCATAAAGGTCTGCCAGCTATGACCAGCGATATGCTCGGGCAGACGCAATAGGCCCTGCTCCTGCAGCGGCGCCAGGAGTTGCAGATAAATGTTCGCCAACTTTCTGCGCTGAGCGATCCAGCTATCCAGCATCGGCAATTGAGCCCGTCCAAGTGCAGCCTGGAAGTTGGTCAGGCGATAGTTAGTGGCCGGTTCAAAGAAACGCATGCCTTCTTCGGTGCGCTCCATGCCGTGGTTTCTCAGCCGGCGCATACGTGCGGCCAACTCGACATTGTCGGTGGCAATAGCGCCACCCTCGCCAGTCGTCAGCGTCTTGCGCGGGTGGAACGAGAAGCAACCGGCATCTCCCCAGGTGCCAGCCTTGCGATCCGCCAGGCTGGCACCCAGAGCACACGCGGCGTCCTCCACCACGGCCAGACCGTGTTCGCGAGCGATCCGGTTGATTTCTGGCATATCGGCCATGCAGCCGAACTCGTGCACCGGCATCACGGCACGTAATCGCTCCGGCCCCTTCCAATTGCGCACCAGCTCTTCGAACTGGACAGCATCCAGGGCATAGGTGCCTGGCATCACATCCACGATAACCGCCTTTGCTCCAGTCATAGCCACCACGTTAGCAGTGGCCGGAAAGGTAAAGTCCGGCACCACCACAGCATCCCCAGGACCAACATCCAGCGCCAACAGAGCCACATGCAGGGCCGCCGTGCCGGAAGATACCAGGATCACCTCGCGACAGCTCAGGTAGACCGCCAGTTCGCGCTCGAAGGCCTCGCACTCGGGACCATGCACAAGTTGGCCGGAACGGAGCACATCACCAACGGCTGCGATGGCCGCTTCACTGATATTGGGCTGGGATAACTTAAGCATGGTCAGCTCTTAAACAGGTTTGAGAGTTGCGGTAAAGAAGCCTCATTTTCCGCAACCCAGGCTGCTGTGCGGCGCAGCCCTTCATCCAGATCAACTTTGGCCTCAAAGCCTATAAGGTCACGGGCCTTACCAACCTTGGGAATGCGCAGTTCGATATCAGCCGACAGAGCATCACGGAAAAGAATCTTCGAAGAACTACCAACAATCCGGCAAACAGCCTGAGCCAGACCATACACAGTAGTGACTGCGCGTGAGTTACCAATATTGAAGGACTCGCCTATTGCATCAGGATGCTCCAGTGCACAAAGCACCCCCTCAACCATGTCATCGACGTAGCACCAGGCACGAATCTGGCTGCCATCACCGAAGATCAGAATATCTTCATTTTTAAGCGCTTTACGCACAAAGATTGACAAGGCCCCCTCGCCGGTTTGACCCGGGCCATAGACGTTGAAAGGCCGCACGGTAACAGTAGGCAGCCCGAACTCTTTGTAATAAGCGTGGGCCAAGTGCTCGCCGGCCAACTTGCTGACCGCATAGGTCCACCGTGCTTCACCGACAGCACCAGTGACGGTCTGCTGGCCTTCGTCCACCTTGAACGCATGGGAGCCAAATACTTCCGAGGTCGAAAAGTCGACGAATCGTTCCACGCCACCCAGCTCCTGGGCAGCTTCCATAGCATTGGCAGCACCGATCATATTGACCCGCATGGTGGCAACGGGATTGCGAACCGTCGATTCGATACCGGCAATCGCTGCTGCATGCACAACGAGCTGCGCACCGGTCATAGCTGCTTTGAGAGCCGGGTAATCCAAAACGTCACCCTGGATCTGGCGTACATTAGGATGATTGGCAAAGGCCGTATCCTTCAGGGTGTTACGGGTGTAGTTGTCATACACCACAATCTCGTTTTGATCTGCAAGGCGAGAAATAAGCATGCTGGCGATGAACCCTGCACCACCAGTGATGAAGATTTTTTTGCCTGTGATCATTTTTGTACTCCAAGAAATTAAAGGCTACGCAACTCACACTACTGACCTACAGGGCATTCAGCGTGATCAAAGAATGAAGCGCAATGGGCACCAAACATACGTCTAAAACCGTCAAAACACTGACGACTCGATTGCAATTGATCGAAATTAGTGATAATAGGGCAATTTTACTCACGCAAACACATCAAATAGAAAGCTGCCTACTTTAACCTGCCACCTGCGAGCAAGCAAACCGAACCCCTACTACTTGTTGAACCCCATCCTTGAGCGCCTGCCACCGGCGAAGAAACTCGAAGACTACAAAGCACTGGTTACGTACCACTGCTCCCCGGCAGAAACCCCTACCTAAAAGCCATTACCGTTACCATTGAGCTCTAGGAGACGTCCATATAAGCCACCCTAGGCGAGGTAAAAAAGTTTGTACACAGTGACACCACGTGTAGAGCAGAAATTTGGCATCAGAACTCAAAAATTATAGCCTAATACTTCAAGCTCAAAATGAAGCTCAGAATAACTATAAATTCCACCATTAAAAACGATCGAAACCGAATTTTCAGCCGAAGACATCGGCTGATGACCAGTTGCCGAAAGATCAATTACAGAAAGACAAGTATGACGAAAGGCATCATTGGCTGAATAAAAACCCCAAAGTTTCCAGGCCTCATTCATCTGGACCACAGAATCTCAATGCGTGCTGCCCATCAGCCAGCCTAGGATCTAATGTTCCATCTACTCCAAACCAGCCACCACCAAGAGCCCCGCACATCACTCACACCAAATAGTTTGCAAGAGAAAAATATAATCACGCCAACTTCGAGCGAACTGACCGAACCACCGAATCAATAAGTGGGAATCTCTTCAACGCAGCTGATAAGCGCTGCTTTAAAAACTGTTTCTTCCAATGAGCCAGATAAGCCGGAATCATTTCGTCGTTGTACTTAACAACAAGCCTGTCAACCAACTCCGTGCTTGACTGTATATTCCGCGCAGTCTTGTATGAAGAAATCAACTCAACAACACTAAAAGCACCGTCCTTTGCCCGCAACCCATCAAAGCTCAAAAGTGCCTCTCTACAATTTTTGCGCAACCGTTCAACCAGCACTGGATCTTTCATTGCTTCGTAGACAACGGTAAAATCGGACGCATCACTTTCGATAGGAATGTAGTGCTCCCAAGGGCTGATGACATGGCTATAGACCCCTTTCACCAAAATCTGGCAGCTCTCCAGCAAGCCCGCTTCAAAAACTCGCGGTGAAATGGCAGTAAAAGCATGCAGACCATCGTCACCCTTAAAACAGTTCTCTTCCACCTCTAAAAAGTCCGCATTCGGATGAGCGAGTATATAACTACGAACTTTACGCTGAATGTCGCCATAGGGGTCCAACAAACTACTACCACTGTTAGAACCCAGCGTGAACTTGCAATTATTGATAAAATCAAGCCAGGACTGCCCTAGCAGAGTACCTGCATCACCCACAACAATATCGGTCTTTAAAGGAAAATCCTTCGCCCTGCTGGAAAATGCTTCCCCAATCGCTCCCTTTATCTCACCTATTCTTCCAAAATATGGCGGAAGCTTTCGCGCTCTGTAGCCCACATCGATAGCTCGACTAGCGAACGGCTTAGGTGCAATCTTTATGATTTCCTCATCGATATAACCCGTATAACCAAGCCTAATCTCACCGACCTGGTGAAATCGCGGGTATAAGACATCCCAATGTGAAGAGATAACGGAATACAATACATCGACATTCCACTCACACATCCACTCATCGAGAATTTTATGGCAATCGTACTCATCCTGCGGAAAAGCTATCTTTAACGCGCTTGAGTCTCTTACAAAGGAAAACTCATTTTTAATATCATTAAAAACGGCATCCCCAGCCCATCTAACACAGAGAAAAGTTACATCAAGGATAATGGCATCAAAATCAGCATCCTTAATATAGGCAGGCACCGGCAAGTGCGCATCATGGTAAATATAATTGTGTTCAGAGAAATAGGTACTCAAAGAAAAAACATGCCGCTGCAAAAACAGCGGGGCAAGGTGGGCAGGCCCCAGGCGATGTAAAATTAATATATTTAACTTACTCATCGCAATGCGCCCTTAAACATCAACAAACTGGGCATGCCAAATCTCAAGACTGAGAAGCGCCCAGAGATTTCGGCCATAAGCACTCTGAGAATCCAGAACAGCGTCTATAGAAAGGCCATTCGCCAAATACGGACGAGTCCGGGCTTTCTGTGACCCTAAAATATCCCCAATCATGTCTCTAGCTGATCCGCCACGCTTCAGCCAAAGATTAAGCGGGACGGGAAATCCCATCTTGTCTTTGCGTTCACAAATGACAGCAGGGATGTTATCGGAGAAAACCGTCTTAAGAAGACGCTTAAGCTCACCATTCCGAAATTTTATATCCGCCGGAATAGTTGCAGCAAATTCAATTAGGGGATGATCAAGAAAAGGGACACGAGCTTCAACCCCATGCGCCATACTCATTCTGTCTTCAACCTGAAGCAACGCAGGCAACAGTGTCTTGAAATCAAAATGGGTCATCGAGTCGAAGTATGATTCCTTGCCGACGTTACTACCCCAAAATATAGTTTTAAACTCATCAAATGTAGCTTCGTGATTAATGACGTCAGCAGACAGGATACCGCCAAACGTATTCGACCTATTCACCAAGCGCCAGTAGCGCTCATCACGCTCGCCAAACAAGCCACTGGCCCAAAATTCCCGCAGCATGGGCTTATACTGACGTAACGATTCCAAGTTACCGATAATTGATTCATAGGTAACTACGTAATTCCCGTTATGCAAGCTACCGTCAATTGCGCCCTTGATACACTGTTCAAAGTATGCAACCAGATATCTGGCATAGCCACCAAAAATCTCATCCCCACCCTGCCCACCCAACACAACTTTTGTATGTTGTCCAGCAAGTTTAGAAATCATATATTGCGCAAAGGATCCCGGACCGGCCGTGGGTTGATCCAGATGCCAGATCACCTTTCCAATATTATCGACAAAATCCCGTTCACCAATATCTGCAATATACAACTGCATCATCTGCTCATCAGCTAGAGCTTGTGCATACCTAGATTCATCATATTCAATACCATCTGAAAATCGACCATTGAATACATTGAAACTTTCATCAGACCGCATGGATCGCGCCAACGATGCTAATAGGCTGGAGTCGACTCCACCACTGACGTAACTCCCAACAGGCACATCGGCTCGCATATGAAGACTGACAGAATCACTAACCAGATCACGAAGCCGCTCGACGAACCATTTCTCGGTATGGTCGTAGTCTACAACATAGTGAACTTCCCAGTAACGAATCGGTGTAATTTCCTGATGTACAGAATAATAGGAGAAATGCGCTGCAGGCAGTTCGGAAACGCCTGACATTAGCGTTTTATTTCCTATACAAAACTGAAAAGTGAAGTAGTCAGATAGCGCTGCTGGATTAACTTTTTGTTCATCCAAAAAGGGTAGAAGAGCCTTCATTTCGGACGCAAAGTACAGGCCACGCTTGGTTTTCACCCAGTAGAGCGGTTTAATCCCAAACCGATCACGGGCAAGAAAGACACGCTGCTCCAAAGCATCCCAGATGGCAAATGCAAACATACCGCGCAAATGGTTGACGCAATCTGCACCCCATCGCTCGTAAGCACGTAGCAACACCTCAGTATCCGAGTGAGTACGAAACGCCAAAGCACCCAGCTCTTCACGAAGCTCTAGATAATTATAGACCTCACCGTTAAAAATAAGCGTATAACGACCGTCACCACTAACCATCGGCTGGGCACCGTCGTGTATATCTATGATTGCAAGACGAGCATGACCAAAAGCAGCTTTCCCGGTGGCCTCAATCCATTTGCCGAGGCCGTCAGGACCCCGATGACGAATGCGTTCCAGCCCGATATCAAGTTCATGCGACGCCAGTGTACTCGCCTGAGTCTGGTTATAGACCACACCAAAAATTCCGCACATAACTTTTAACCTCGACCCAGGATCCATTTGAGGCCAGGCTTTATAAGTTCCCTGACACGCATTGGAACTTTAAGCCAAAAAAACACAGATAGTCGACCAACCAACTCACGAACATTTTTTGCGCCCAATATCGAATTATAAAAACTATCGACAGGAGGACCCGGCGGATCAGCGCAAAGCGGGCCTGTCGTAATAGATGAGGGCAAGCCAAAATCATAGCCACCCTTCACTTTCTCTATAGCTCCAGATTCTGAGTACGCATTACTCAACGCCTGATCAAATAGCTCGACAAATCGAGTATAAGAATACTTATTCGATAAAATTATATCGGCGAAGGTACGCTCGGCCATAGCATCAACAAATTTTGCATCATTCAGCTTTTCAAAAACCTCAGGAAAATTACTTCCGTCTAACTTTACCGAAATAAAATGCACATCAGGCTTAAGCACGCCCGAATATGCCCCCTCAAACATTACCAAGACGGTGCGGGCGGCGATGGCCTCAAAAACACGTGGCGACACCTGGTTCATCAGGCCAGGCTGCTCCAGCGGCCTGATTACAGCATTCCAGACATCAAGCTCCGAAGCAGCCGGATTCAAAGCTTGATAAGCACGAACCTTTTCAGAAAGCCTCCCGTCCCAATCAAAGACGTTGCTTCCACTTTCGGTTCCGAGCATCGAACGGCATGCCGTCATAAACTCGTACCACTTGTCCCCGTAGATTCTCGATGTTTCCGACCATGCAATGTCGTGCTTGATGTCATGTCGGACGCAGTAGTCTGTAGCAAGACGACCAATATTCACCTTATGAAGACCAAGCTCTCCATACCGGATAGGGAGTGGTCGTCCGCGGTAACCGACCACCAAACTACGCTGAGACGGCAAAATGAAACGATCAAAATTAAGATTCTCTGGAACATACCCCGTCAAAACGCTAACGAACTTGACGTTAGGAAATACCGATTCGGGATAAACCGTCGAGATACCTTGCTCTGGCACAACAGTAAAAACCAGATTAATTCCAAGTTTACTTATCCAGTGCCACGCACGGTGGGTATGATCGTACTCATCCTGAATAAGCAAAACCTTCAGCCCCTTGTAGCCCGCTAGAGACCCGGTAGTAGCGACGGATATCTGGTCATAAGGGAGCCGCACGGTGTAGTGAATCACCACAGCATCGAAATAGGAAAGATCGATGCCGAGAGCTTTATGCTCATCCTGATGAGCATAAAAACATCTATTCTTAGAGTATTTCCTAAAACTAGAAAGATGCTCGAAAACAGTTGATGTATATGTTTGCGTCGCGTTGTATAAAAATAGAATATTCATCGTAACTACTTTATGGCAGCCGCATACAGATCCAATCCGACGATCGCGGGCCATTTGGTTTCCAATAGCATTGGGCGTGTTTTCTTTGAAAATGGAAAATCCTGGTCAATATTTTCAATTTTGTAAGAAAACGACGAATACTTTTCGCAAAGACGCTCTAGCGAGCGAGCGGATATCCAATCTGTATGGGGTGCGGCCTGCCCGGCAGCTCCTGCATCGTATGCGGCCCTTTCTTGTTCTGCACTGGCTCCCACAACGCTCCTTTCCCCTAGCAGCTCTCTAAGCATATATTTCAGAGTTGACGGAAATGCCATTTTAAAACGCCTATAGGAATAAGCGTAATACACCATGAAGGAGAGAGTGCCACCAGGCTTTAATAAACCCCAGCACTGATTAATTGCCAGTTTGAGGTTCCCCGTGTGGTGAAGACAGCCGATTGCAACGATATGATCAAAAGACTCACTCGAAACAGGGGGCTCCAATATGCTTCCCTGCAGCGCCACACCTTCCAAATTATTTTGCTTTAACCGGTGATTGACCATGGCTACTGGGCCCGAGGCGATATCCAAGCCTGTGTATAGGGCACCCGCAGCAGCCAATCGCTGAGAAACCGATCCGTAGCCCAAGCCTATTTCTAAAACACTTTTCCCGGCGAGCTTCTCAAATTGAATGTGCTGAGAAAGATAGGGATAAAAATCAAAATACCAATCGTCAAACTTCTTTAACGACTCGGGCGAGTCATCTGTAATCCCTAAATATCTGGCTAGTCCCGAACCGCACAGTTCATCCCAAAAACCTGAGTTTTTTTCTGAAATATCCGCCTGATCCATATTGAGCTCCAGTATTGTTCCAAGACGTGCAAGGGAGGTACATTACAGAAATTTCGCCCCAGCCCGTATACATTTTTGTTTTTAGAGAGCCGAATCAAAATGAATTTTAAGCCGCCGGAAAAAGAGCAGCCCAATACCACACATTGTCACACCAAGAATGGCTAAGTACCCAAGACCAAAGATGCTCGGTGATTCATTACGAATCAATACAGCTCGATACATTTCAGCCATATGGTAGAACGGATTGGCGAAAGTAACTTTCTGCATCAAAGCCGGCAAGCTTTCCACTGCGTAAAATATCGGCGTCATAAACATGCAGATCATCAAAAGGGTCGGAATAATCTGCACAAGATCACGCACAAAAACATTAATTGACGACAAAATCAGACCCACCCCAACAATGAGCATAAATTGCACACCTATTATGAGTGGCAGGTACAATAGGTGCCAGCTCAGATGCCCGCCTGACACAACGATCAGCACCAGTAAGAATAGAAGGCTAACCGCCAGGTTAATCAGACCTATAAACGCGTACGAGATGGGCAGCAATTCGGTTTTAAAAGCCATATTCTTCACTAGGCCGGAAGAACTTGCAACAGAGTTAGTGGAAGACATGATCGCTTCTGTCATAGCGATCCAAGGACCGTAACCGCTAATTAGCCAAACAACATATGCCAAGGTTGTTTCTGCGCCGGGAAGGCGGACCTTGAAAACGAAGCCAAAAACGAATGTATATACCGCCAACATAAAGAGGGGGTTGAAAAAAGCCCAAAAGGCCCCGAGCGAAGAACCCAGGTAACGGTCCCGAACGCTCATCTTGAATAGATTTATGCCTAAGCGTACATCATGCCGAGAGAAATCAATCATCTTCATGAAATTACTTGAACCCTAGCGTGGAGGTAGTCTGAGTTGGATGCAGTAGCATTGGTTTCCCTCCTGTAGGAGGAGTAGATGTGTAGACTTCAAAAATTACAGAGCACTCGGCATAGTGCTTAACAACCGCATTCTCTTGTCCCAGTAGTTCTACGCTAAGCCTATATACCGATGCCCCAAGCACCAATGGATCAAACTCTACCTCAAATCTGGAAGCCCCACTATTCGCAATGAAACCAGCGACAGGAAAAGTCTGCTCAAACATAAGCGTCTCATCTAATCGCTCGATGCGAACGCAAATCTCATTTGGCTCATCTTTATCCGGTTGCACGGTGGTAATATCTACGCAGACCAGGGTCCCCGCCCCGACCAGATTCCTGGGAGTTTTTTCGGGACCGTTCAGAACGCGAACATTAGCGACCTCATAACCCGCCTTGAAAGAGCGAGCCCCCACCAACATCTTGAATTTTTCCAATAAAGCAGACTCGTCCTCATGGCGGACTGCTTCGATATACGCTTTGGTTACCTGCTCTGGCGTATCATCCATTACTATACGACCATCATCAATCCACAAGCAGCGATTACATATCTCTCTAATTGACTGCATGCTATGCGATACAACGATGACGATTTTACCGCGGGAACAAATCTCGCGGATTTTTGCAGAAGCCTTATTGGAAAATGATGCATCACCAACGGAAAGAGCCTCATCGATGATAAGAATCTCAGGATCCAAGTAAGATATCATCGAGAAAGCCAAGCGCGCTTTCATGCCGGTGGAATAGGTCTTAACCGGGTAATCGATGAACTTACCCAGTTCAGAAAAACTGATGGTTTCATCAATCACCAGATCCACTTCCTGGCGGCTCTTCCCTTGTATTTCCCCATCAATATAAATATTCTCACGGCCAGATAAATCTTCTCGCAGACCAATCCCCAGCGTCATTATCGAGGTTACTTTTCCAACCACACTGACGTCACCATACGTTGGACCGGAAAGACCCGCGATCATATGCAGTAAGGTAGATTTACCCGCGCCGTTTCTGCCGATAATGCCTACTCGCTGACCGCGCTCAATCAGCAGAGATACGTTATCAACTGCGGCCTTGCCCATAACGGTCGTGCTTCCACGAGAAGTCAGCGCCGAAAGCAACCCGCCTGAATAGGATCCGGCTTGGCCATATATTTTGGAAACAGCAGTCAACTTAATAAGCGGCGCCACGTCAAACACCCTCCGCCGCTATTTTCCGAACGCTATAGGGCAAGGAAACAACAGAAGTGCTAGCCGTAGTAGTGCCCTCAACGAGCAATTTACTGCCATTTCCATAGGTCCATGACCTACAGTCATAGGCTTCTCTTTGCAAGGTAAATGGATCAGTTCGGCTACCTAAGAACAAATTAAAACTATACTCGCCGGCCACGAGAGGGAGCTGAGGAATGTCGATATTCAGTGTATAACGCCCTTTTTTCTCACCCACCAGAACTGGGTTGCCCAGCAATACTATCTCCCAACCGTCTCCTATACGGAGTATTTCAATGGACCAGGAAAATTCGACCGCAACGTCCTCTAGTATCTCAACCTCAAGCGCTATGCGAGCATCTTCACCTGCAGGTAAAACGTACTCTCCAGGGTTACCCACATAAAACCGAGCAATCTCTGCACTAGGCGGCGCTAGCTTGAGATATGACACCACTGCCTGATCACTAGCACCCGAAAAAGAAAACCGTCCATCTTCTATAACATGCGCCTGCTTACATAATTTTAATAGCGCAGCCCAATCGTGAGTTACCAAGATGCCGGAAGCACCGTTAGCCAGTCTCGCTCTCATTCGTCGCCAGCATTTTGCTTGAAAATGTTCGTCCCCTACCGAGAGCAACTCATCTATCAAATAGATTTCGTGCTGTACTGCGGTAGCAGTCGCAAAATATAGACGCGCCTTCATCCCTGATGAATATGTTCTAATTGGCTCTTCGAAAGCATCACCTAACTCAGAGAACTCAATAATATCTTTGATTAGCTCGGTGACTTCAGTCTTCCCATTAGACGTTATCCGAAGAAAGCGCAACGCATATTCACGACCAGTCATCAACGGGTTTGAGGTTCCACCCAGTTCAAAAAGACCTGCTATCTCTCCTTTTGCTTCTACGTAGCCAGCTGTCGGAACATACACGCCACCCAAGACGCGAAGGAGAGTGCTTTTACCTGCCCCATTTCGCCCTAGGACACCAACGACTTGTCCGCGAGGCACTGTCGTGGATATATCGCGCAATGCATATATATCGGACTCGTGATCTACGCGTGAGCCTAGTAATAGCGGTAAAACTCTGACCTTAGACTGTAGGGAATATTTTTTCTCGACACTCACGCAACGCAATACAGATTGGCTCGTAGATGCATTGTCCAAAGTCATCGATGTTCACCACTGCGCAATAGGGGATCACCCTGAAGCAATCTGCTATAAATGCTCTCGAATCGGACTCCCGCCGCCTCCGCCGAATGCCACTTCATAGCAAAATCTCGACTTTTTCTTCCTATCTCCTGCCGCTTTAACGGGTTTGCAAGCAAGTCCCGCAGCACAGCTTCAATGGTTTCCGGGGTCGCACTGACAACAGGAAGGGTCTCCGCATACTCGGGAATCTCTTCCCTGACACTTTCAAGCCATTCAGGGCGGATATAACAGATCACGGGCTTACCCAGCATCATTGCTTCGCGCGCGTTAGCGCCGAACCAACCAAATGTAAGCATGTCCAGGAATATGTCCGCCTGCACCTGCAGAAACCTGACCTCTATATTAGGAACGTCTGTTGGCTCAATCAGCTCGAGTTGCATGCCCTCTTTGCGCAAGCGTTCGATCAAAGGCAGGTATACATGTGATGATTTAATATTAACGCCATCCTTGGTGGTTCTATCAGAACGATTACCTACCGCATGGTAAAGGCGGATACAACGCTCATTATCTGAAGGCAACCGATAGTTATCCGGTACCGCTATATCCGGGTTCCAGATCGAAGAATCCAGACAGTAGAACTCGGGAACCTCATGTACACGTGGGTCATCGTTATAATCCACACGATTACCACCCAACAGGCACTGATAATCGACTACGGACTTCTTGAATGCTCCCCAAGCTAAATTACGCTCATCGCTGCACACTGAAGGCTCGTTTTTCCAGCGACAGATGGAGCAGACCGAGTGCGGCCCCCACTTGCTAAATGCTGTCTGGGAAACGCCATCCAAACAACCGTTATTGCTATATACAATTTTTTTGGCGAGCTTCTTCAATAAGAATATTTCTGCGTGGCGCTCAAGATATGCCTCAAAAAAAGAAGAAACTCTGAATCCAAAGCTTATTGCATGCGCATTACTAAAATGATAAACGTCATATTTATAAATTGAATCAATGTAGAAATTTATACATTGCTCAGCACTAGAGAGACCACCTTCGCCCGATTTAAAATCTTCACCATGATAATATATCTGACTGGCCGGATTTTCATCCCAATTGAGCACGTCCGCCTTCCAGCCTTTTTCGCGTAAAGAACGAGAGAGGTACCAGGCGTTATAGTAAGCCTGGCCAGCAAAGAGTACGCGTTTGCTGGCCAATAATTTAAATACAGGCGCCAACAGGGCTTGATTCAATCGTAAGCAGGACACCTCCTGCAGCAGATCACTCAAAGACGGTGCGGATTGCGCTAAAGCGCTCAAGCCTGCAGCCTTGCGCACCAGGCTGCGCAACTCATTGCTGAGAGTCTCAACCAGAGCTGACTTTTCTGCCTCGCTCTTTACTTTAGTGATTTCTTCTTGTGCGTATTTTTTGAATACATCTATTGAGGGACCTATATCAAGCTGTCGTTGTACCGCCTCAAAAACCATAGGCGCCAGCCTTGCATTGAACTCTGCATACATTTCCGGCTTGAGCTCTGCCATAAGCTCGAGTTTTAGCTCATGCTTAAGCTCGGCCTTGATCCTGTTTCTAATAGTCTGACGCAACTCTGGTGAGACAAATCTGGCCAACCAGCGCGCCAAACGCTTTGTAACTCTATAACGAGAATTCATAGACCCTCAATATTCTTAAGCACATCCATCACGGCCTTAGCCCCAACATTCATCAGCGCGTCAATAATTGAAAGCCCAGCCACAAATTCTTTACTAAACATCTGCGGGTAGACGGGGTGCTGGAAGTCTTGATGGATCAGGTCAATTCCTGCAGCAGTAAAAACGCTTTCATCCTGATAACCATCGGCGCCACCACCGCACATATAGGTGTTGCCACCTACCAATTGTGTAATGGAGCACAGCAATTCATTGGAACGGCCCTTATGGGCCAAGGATGAAGAGCGTATCAGTTTGCTGGCATCCAGTCCTAAGTGATCCACAACGGCCGTAATAGCTCGTATATTATATTCGGCAATATTCGCCTCTGGATTCAACAGCAACGGCGTTATCAGCTCCATAGTTTCGAGGTAATAAGGATAACGACGGTAATTTGCCTTTATGCTCTTCAGCGTCTTCTCACGCCAAGGATTGGCGGCAAGAAAGCTCATTTCACGAATAGTACGGGTACCGTGATAATTACGGTCTATGGCGGCGGTTATCCAACGCGCTTCGCCGCTGACAAACAACTTGACCCGGTTTGACCATGAACCTCCCGTCTTGGGAAACTGGATATCATCGAAAAGGACAAAATAGTCGCTGCGAGCAATTTTGGCGAAATAGCCCAACCACGGGAAAAAATTGGGTTGATGGATAGCCACGACTCTAATCATTTTTGTTCAGTTTACCCATACCAACCACATCAACCCATGAACCGTCGATAAAAGCGGCCTCTTTCAATAGTGCCTCTTTTATGAAGCCACATTTCTCATAGGCCTTGATAGCGCGAGCATTGCTAGCGAACACGTTAAGATAAATACGATGCAAATTGAGATCGGCAAAACCAAAATGAGTAAGCAGCCGAACTGCCTCCGAGCCAAAACCTCTTCCGTGATACTGGGAATTGCCAATCCGGATCTGCAGTTCAGCATTCCGGTGACGCCAATTGATATTTAACAATTGGCAAGTTCCAATAGCTTGACGACTCTCAACTTCCTCGATAATAAAAATGACCAAATCGGCTCGCTTCGTCAGCATAGATTCGATCCATGCCAGATGATCAACATCAGAAACAGGATGGAAAGCTGAGTTTAGAATTACTAATTCACGGTTCACAATCCACTCGTAAAGGAGCGGAGAGTCCGCTCTACAAAGCGGGCGAAGCAATACGAGTCTACCCCTCATAATCGCATACTCAAATTAATCACTTATAAAATTATAAAAAGCCAAAATAAAAAATTAGCTGCCGAACCAAATCATCCGCGCGACTGCTATCTAATAAAAAAATTCCGAGCTGAACCGTAAGCCCGTTCGGTTTCAAGCAGTTGTTTCTGCATCATTCCAAAATTAGAACTTATTGCACAATCCCAGACTGCCTGGGTAGTATCATTTTCATATACCCACCACATTGGATGAATTAATATCTGTAAATTTTGGGGAGCGCGAGCCTCAAAAACATCTCTAATGCAACTATTACTCTCTGACAATAAAGAAAAATTACGATTGGAATCGCTGAAATATTCAAACCCAGCCAAGCGATCTCGATCATATGTATTCACGCGATTACCAGTGGAAATTTTTCCCTGTAATACTGCGGAGCTAGGCTGATGAAATGAAACTGCAGCCACAGGGCAACTGAACTGTTGCTCGAGCCACTGAGCCTCCCCTTCCAGCAGGGCTGTAGTCTGCGTAGACGTCAGACCTCGTAACTGGTCAAATCCTTGGTCATAGTGCAAGCCAATGGAGTGACCAAGATCTAAGATGCTTTTAACCAAAGCATGATTGTGTCGCGCCATCAGGTTATATACTGGTGATCGCAGCATTAGAAAATATGTAGATGACACACCAAGATCGTGTTCAATTTTGGCCATCTCAAAGGCAGCTGAAAGATCAACATCTATATCGTGCCGCAAAAGACACTTACTCCCGAGCGAACAAGAGTGCATCCCTATATTAAGAGCGGAGAAATCTATAAATTTGTAGCCTGCGCTCTTGGCGGACGCGAGAATTTCACCATACACAGACAAACTAAATTTTGGAGACATGACTTTTCGCTCGCTATCCATTTAAGTTAATTATTGAATAGCGCTTTCAAGCCAACGCTTAAACTAGTAAAACTAGAAAACCCAGCGCCTTGCTTAAGAGCACCATTCTCGCCCGTAAAATACGGCACACTTGCATCTACAAAATCAACGTTGGCCTTCCTTCCAATTGCTTGCTCAAGCATATCTACAATTTCTGCCAAACTGGAAACGTTGTCACCACAAACATTAAACAATCTAAACCCAGAACCTGACGAATTACCAATCAACTTATTAATCACACCAACCACATCATTTATGTAAATCGGCGTCAAGTACAAGCCAATCCCTTTTGCGAGAGTAACGATTTGCCCTGTTGCTATACGCTCTATTAGATTTGGAATCAACATTCCTTTTTGACCCGGCCCATACACAGTAAAGAGCCTTAGAATATCGACTTGGAAATACGCCTGATACTGACGAACCAGATGCTCTGCCGCCAGCTTTGACGCGCCATAGAAAGAGCCAGGGAGAGTTTCATCTGACTCGACCAGCAATTTTGTTGAGCCGCTATAAACATTCGCACTAGAGGTAAAAACAAACTGCTGGACACCCGTTTTGCGAGCCCACTCAAGCAATGTACAGGTCGCATCTATATTTATTCGACGCATATCATCAGCGCCGCCCGGGAAATCACGGTACTGTTGCGACTGCGCCAGATGGATAACGCAATCAATATCTCGTGGCAGAGTATCAACAAAGGCAGAATCTGATAAATCTGCATAGATAAAATTTATAGACGCCCGCCCACCAGCGGGAAGCTCAACTCTGCTCACACCATATACATGGTGCTCCCTTGCCAACGAGCGGCTTAGATGCTGACCGATAAATCCATTTACCCCAGTGATCAGTACATTCATGTCTTAATTTTTAATATTGGCATGGGAGCTCTCGCTTACCTAAATTATCTCACTCGGATTTTTTACCCATGACGTATAACCCGTAGCGGTGCTCCGCATGTTTTGGATCTTCATACCGTCGAATATTTTCAATTTGAAAACAGGCCTCTAATGCACCTGTAATTTCAAACTCACGGAAATGATGAACGTGCACATTATCCGTAAGCAAAGTCGCGCGCTCAAGCCAAGCATATGTGGCAATCACGATATACCCACCAGGCTTCAATACGCGATGAGCTTCTTCAATTGCTGTGTGGTGGTCAAGAATGTGGTCAAGGCTGGTGTTAAAAAGCACTGCGTCCACCGACTCATCTCGAATTGGCAATATCTCTCCAAGACCGATGATACGAAACTCCCCCTGTCCCGCATAAGGGTCAAGTCCCAGATACTCACAACTTGATGGTAACAAGCGGGTGGAGTGGCTCGGCCTATCCGAGCCTACATCCAGCACCAAGCCCGACAGATCTTTGCAGAATTCCTTAAAACGATGCTGGTGCTTTTTTGCAGGCACGCTGTCTAGAGGCGCGTTTATCTCACCGGACTGTTTGATTTGACTCAAAAGCACATACTGTTTAAGAGCACTGCCGCCATAAACCAAAGGCAACGCACCTTCCTGCCAGGCTTCCGTTATCTCCGCTGGATATAAAACCGGGCAACCAGAGATGGTGGCGTAATCATTCGAGCCATCCGACAGATTATTCATCCCATCAACACCATGAAGCTCCCTCTTAGTGTCCGGGCCTATTAACAAGCGCCGCTCAAGAGCCTGGATTAGAGATATAGGAGTGCTTACAGCGATGGCTGTCGCTTCAAACTGAGCTTCGTCTTTAATCAACTCAAATCTTTTAATCATGATCAGACTTCGTATTGGGCTAGAAAAGTTTCCACACTCAATAGCGACCAGATCAACAAGCGCCGATTCTGCTCACCGTGCAGGTGTTGTTCTATCAATGGCGCTATAGCTTGGCGGTCGAGCACGTCATAGATGCGAGCGTTTCCATTGAGCAATGTGCGCCTTACAAATTCGATACTCTCGCCCTTGAACCAACTCGCATCTGGTGAAGAAAACCCCTGTTTTTCGGCGCGGGTGATGGTGCTGGGAATATAGCGACTCATCATGTCACGCAAAATCTGCTTGCCATCATTGGTTTTTTGAAAGAACTGGCTTGGTTTATCGCCGGGTTCGTTTTCGTTTATTTTCAGGACTTCAGCCAGGTTATTCAGCTTGAGCCCCACCGGGCACTCCATGGCAAAGTCGACCAGATCGTTGTCCATGAAGGGCACGCGGCTTTCCAGACCATGGGCCATGCTGAGCTTGTCTTCTACTACCAATAGCCCGTGCAGAAACGTCTTCGCCTCGAAGTAGAGACTATGATTTATGTAATCCTCAGGGCGTTCCAGCACGTTGTCGTGGGTGGCAAATACATCACGGAAGATATCGCGAGTCCACACGCCTTCCACCTCGGATTTTACCGGGGCAAACATTTTTTTTAGTTCAGTATTGTTTACCAAGCGCTGCCAGTACTGATAGTACTGGTCGATATAGTGCTCAAAATTCTGGCTGTTTGCCGCACGGTAGTAGCGCCAGGGGTAGCCACCAAAGAGTTCATCACCGCCACTGCCCGATAACACCACTTTCACAAATTTGCTGGCCAGCTTGGCGGCGTAGTAGTTAGGGTAGCTTTGCCCAACCCGAGGCTCTTCCAGATGTCTCGCCACCTGAGGCAGGCAACGCTCCATATCGCCAGCCTTAAGGACCATTTCGTAGTGTTCGGTTTTAAACAGGGCCGACATCGCCTCGGCCTTGTGCCGCTCGTCGAAGGCCAGCTCGATGCCCGAGGCAGAGCTCAGGTCAAAACCGCAGGTGAAGGTTTTAAGGTTGGGGAATGATTGCGCCGCTATGGCCGTTATGGACCCGCTGTCCATGCCGCCGCTCAGGTAGCTACCCAGCTCTACGTCGCTTACCGATTGCCGGTTGACGGCCTGACGGAACAGGCGGTCGAGCTCTTCCAGATATTCCTGCTTGCTGGCCGGCTGGTCGGGTTCACGGAAGCGATAGTCCCAGTACTGGCTGCGCTTGAGCGTAGGTGTGACAGTATTCAGGTCTAGCGTGGCGTAGTGACCTGCGGGCAACAGGTGAACGCCCTGCAGCAAGGTACGGTCGGTAAAGATATTCTGGAAAGTGAAATATTCCAGTAAGGCTTGTTTATCCAGAGAGCGGGAAAACTGTGGCTGCGCGGTGATCGCTTTTTGCTCGGAGCCAAACGAAAAGCTCTGAGCCTGCTGCGCATAGTACAGAGGCTTGATGCCATAACGGTCGCGCGCCAGTAGCAGGGTTCGCGCTTTGCGATCCCATAGGGCCAGTGCAAACATGCCGTTAAATTTGAGCAGCGCGCCTGTTCCCCAATGCGTCAAGGCGTGGAGCACCACCTCACTGTCAGTCTTGCTTCTGAACCAGTAGCCAGCTGCCTCCAACTCCGTGCGCAGCTCACGGAAGTTGTAGATTTCGCCGTTAAAGCTCAATACATAGCGATGATCGGTGCTAATCATCGGCTGATGGCCAGCAGGAGATAGATCGAGGATGGCGAGGCGTCTATGTCCGATGCCCACGTTGCTCTCGATCCAATGACCTTCGCCATCCGGACCTCGGTGCGCGATGGCATCGGTCATTTTTTGCAAGATGACTGGAGACACGGGCGCGCCGTTAAGGTGGACTATGCCAGTGATGCCACACATCAGACTCGGCTTCCCGTCGCCTGCTCAGCTGCCAAGGCTTGCACTGCATCCCTTAACCCAGCGTCTGGATAGACATTAGGGAAAGCTCGCGAGGTTCCCACCTCAATAAAACCAGTTCCGGTGATAGAGCTCACCTTGGCCATCGATGTCATAGCGGAAGACCTACGGTCTGGCGCAGTGCGGCAACTTCGGCTTTGTGGCTAGCTCGCCACTCAATGAGGCGCTTAAGGCCTTCATTCAAATCAACTTGAGCAGTAAAACCGATCTCGGCAATGGCTCGGTTCGGACAGCCGACACGATTTCGCACCAAGGTGGCCTGGCTACGCGGGGCATAGTTGATGGGCTTATCGCAATGGGTCAGAACTCGAAGCATTTCCGCCAGCTCTTTCAGCGAGGTGCGTGTGCCGGTACCCACATTGTAAAAGCGGTCGGTCGCGCCAGACTTCATGGCACAGACATTTGCCAGCCCACAGTCTTCCGCAGCCACGAAATCAAACGCCTCAGAGCCGTCACCCATGATCGTCGGGCTATCACCCTTGTCTATGGCGTCAAGCATTTTCATTATCACGGCAATATAGGCGCCGTGATAATCCTGCCGAGGTCCGTAGACGTTCATGTAGCGTAAACCTACGTAATCGAGTCCGTAGCGGTGATGAAAAGCGCGAAGAAACGCTTCACCAGCTATTTTTGTTGCACCATAGAAATTCTTGTTATTGAAGGGATGATCTTCCGTCATCGGCTCTTCGACAGCATCGCCATATACCGAGGCGGAGGAAGAATAAACCAAACGCTTGACACCCTTTTTTACGCAAGCCTCCATGACATTGAAGGTACCGCGCACGTTTACATCAAAGGCGCTACGCGGGTATTCATGACACTGCAAAAGCCAAAGCGCGGCAAAATGGAAGACGCCATCTGCATCATTCAGCGCCGACTCAAGAATGTCCGTCTGCAGGATATCGCCACCGACGTCATATATCTTGACTCGCGGGTCTTTCAGGGCGCCATGCAGATTTTCCATCCGCCCACGCACGAAGTTGTCATATATGACAACCTCTTTAACGTCTTCTTTTAGTAGTTTATCAACTGTATGGGAGCCAATCAGACCCGCCCCACCTACCACTACTAATTTTTTACCTTGAATATCCATTCAACGCTCCGCGTTAATTTATTGCTGTGACATCAACTTATCGTGCTTAGCGATGGAGCGCTGGATCAACTCGGCGTTAGCTTTCGTCCACTCAACCGTACGGCGCACACCTTCACGGATATCAATGTTGGCCGTGAAACCAAGCTCGCTTTCTGACTTCTCTGTTGAAGCAAAGCGTTTGCCCGACCGGTCCCACTCGCGAGCAGGTCGCAGATCAAGCGGAGTTTGATTACCAGCGAACTCGTTGATCAACTTTGCCAATTCCAGAATACTGGTTTCGCGCCCAGTAGCCAGATTGTAAACTTCGCCTAAGGCGCCTTTAAGTGCGCACGCCATCAGGCCGCGAGCCATATCCTCTACAAAGATGAAGTCGCGACTGGCATTACCACCATTATCAAGAGGTAAGGCCTCACCATTTAATGCACGCCAAATGAAAGTCGGCGTCACATTCCGCCAGACGGTGTGAACAGTTCCGCGCCATTGCCCCGCCCCCAGTATTTCGCGAGGGCCATAAACATTGGAAAACCTGGCTTTCACAAAAGGCAGTTTGTGCTGCTGAAAATAGTAGTTCCCATACAGCTCACCTATAATTTTCGAGATTGAATAGGGGCTGTCATGGTAGAGCGTTACTGGCTGATCTTCAGTAGTAGCACTGGGGGCATCATAAGTTTTTTCAGCGACGGCACATGCAGCAGCCGCGTAAACAACTTTCTTCAGCGACTTTATCTCTTTGAGGCGTTCAAATAGCTTAAGCGACGTCAGGGTATTGTTGTCGTGATCTGCGAGCGGATCAGCGATGGATGACTGATTCCCGTGGTAGCAAGCCAGGTGAAAGGCGTAATCGAGATCATCCGGGAGTTCAGACAGAATCTTGTCTTCAGTGATTGATCCGAAAACGAAGCGAACACTTGGATCTGCAGGAATATTTGAAATGTCCGAAGACAGCAAGTTATCCACGACAATTATTTCCCGAGGCTTTTGCTCGAGAATCTTATGGACCAGGTTACTACCCACAAACCCAGCACCGCCAACCACCAGGACACGCGCGCCTGCAAAACTCAACGTATTCATCTCGGCATTGATCTCAATTCTTTTCCATTACTGGTGCTTTCAAATGTGAAAACACGTCAGAAATTCCATACTTGTCGTACCAGGCCAGTTGCCTACGGATCGTCTCGGCGAAACTTACATTTGCCTGCCAGCCAAACGCTTTTCTTGTTTCACTGGCATCAAGCGAAACAACCGGGACGTCATCCGCTGCCGGCGGTACGACAGGAACTTCACGCTCTGGCAGCCCCAGATAGCCTACTACCAGGTCAAAAATTTCCTTGATTGAATGCGCTTCACCGGTAGAGACATTGAACACGCCGGTTGGGGCGTCTGGCCTGATCGCCATGTCCATGAACGTCAAAAAGTCCGACATATCCAGGAAGTCTCTAGACGTGTCAGAACAGAAGCAGCTCTGCTCGGCTTTCAGTCGTTTGTAGAAGGTCGGAATCGGCCCGATAGCAAGACGCGGTCCGGTTACATTCGCAATACGCAACGAAAGCGTCGGCACACCAGAAAGCAACATGAACTGCTCGCCTGCCGTCTTGGTTATGCCGTAGCTGGTGAACGGTGAGGTAGCGTGACTAGTCGGGATGGGCAGCTGGTTAGGCCGCCCATAACACAACGCCGTCTGGAAATTGATAAGGCGCCCTACCTGATGTTGCTTTGCCGCTTGCGCAACCCGAGCGCTGCCAATGACATTCGTTACCGAGTCCTCGACCCAATCATCGGGGGCTTTATAAGCAGCTGCCGCATGTACCACGACATCAGGCTTAAAAGATGCAAAACAATCATTGAGCAGTTTCTCATCCGCGATCGAACCTTCTCTCACAGTTAGCCGTTCCACTTCTGGAACGACTTCGCGCTTACCTGTCGCGAAATTATCGATAACAAATATCTCATGGCCCTGTGGAAGCCAATGTTCGATCAGGTTTGAACCCAGGCAACCAGCGCCACCAGTAATTAGAATGCGCATCTGCCCCCCTTACTTCTTGTCATGCAAACGAAGATGGGTGTACTCACCAAGCGTCCCATGTTCACGATAGTAGGCAATGGCCTCAGATACTGTTTCCTGCAGTGGCGTGAAAGAAATATCGCCAAAGTCTTCAAATGTACGGGTTGGATCCAGAAGAATTGAGAATACGTCGTCCGGACCAAGCGGCTTAACTTCCGCAACCGGCTTTTCAACAAGATCCATTGCGTTTACAACAGCGTCATAAAGCTCTTGAATCGCAATATCTTTCCCCGAAGAGAAGTGATAGGCACCCTGCCCTACGCCATCACAAGCCTGGAGCACAACCCGCGCCAGGTCTTTTACGAAAACAAAGTCACGACGTGCCTCGGTGACAAAACACTGTTTTCCGTCTTTGATCCGCTGATAGAAAATCGGCAGTGGACCTGCAACATTTCGCGGGCCCACCACGTTAGCAAGTCGGAATGTCACATAATCAACACCGGAGAGCTCAAGGTAATACTCATTGGCCGTCTTCGATATCGCATAGCTGCTACTGCCGGGAAAGCGTGGGTGATCCAAACGGATGGGTTGCTGGGTAGGCTTAAGGCCATAACAGAGAGCGGTCTGGAAATAAACGACACGACGCACATCAAATTTCTTTGCCGCGTCGACGATATTTGAGCCACCCACACAGTTGGTCAGCGTATCGTTGTACCAGTCGTCTGGATCCTTATATGAAGCTGCTGTATGAACGATAGCATCGGGTCTAAAGTCACCAATCAGCTTATCTACAACTGCCTTATCAGCAATTGTGTCAATCACCACTTTCAGATTTTCATGGTCTGCCAGGTGTTCGCGACGACCTGTTGCCAGGTTGTCAATAGCAATTACCTGATCACCACGCGCGAGCAGCATCTCCACCACATGAGAGCCAATTTGGCCAAGCCCACCAGTAACAAATACTTTCATTTTCGATCTCCGAGAAATAGCAGTTAAATTAAGCCTTCAGACAACTAATAATTTTATTAGCCGCGTCGCCAGATCCGTAAGGTTTGCTCAGCTTAACTTGCTCCGCAGCGCCAGTGACACTGGCGCGCACTGCATCCAATATTTTCACCTTGGAAGCGCCTACCAAGACATTGAAACCAAGGTCAACGGTCTCAACCCATTCGGTTTCATCTCGCATGGTTATACAGGGCACACCATAGAAATAGGCTTCTTTCTGCACACCGCCGGAATCCGTCGTTATGATTTTCGCAGACTGTTCCAGCGCAACCATATCTAGGAAGGGCAGTGGCTCTACCGTCTTTATTCTTTTCAGATAGTGGCTGAGCCCGTAATCAGCCAACAGTTTTCTTGTCCGTGGATGAAGCGGTAGAACAACAGGCAGCTCGTTGGCCACCTCTGCGAGGGCAGAGATAATTTCACTCAAGCGGTGCGGGTCATCGGTATTTTCTGCTCGATGACAGGTTGCCAAGACAAAGCCTTTTTCCTCAAGATCGAGCGTGTCCAAAATCCGACTGCTAGCGCGAGCGCGGTCGCGGTAGTAAAGCGCCACGTCGTACATAACGTCGCCAACGTTATGTACCCCGTTAACTACGCCTTCACGCGCCAGGTTCTCAGCAGCAACCTCCGTAGGGCACAACAACAACGTGGAAACGCGGTCAGCGAGGATGCGATTGATCTCTTCCGGCATACGCATGTTGAACGAACGCAAGCCGGCTTCGACGTGGGCAACCGGAATGTGCAGCTTGGCGGCCGCCAGAGCGCCTGCCAGTGTGGAGTTGGTGTCGCCGTAGATCAGCACCCAGTCCGGCTTTTCGCTCAATAGAATCTGCTCGATGCCTTCGAGCATGCGCCCGGTCATGGCGCCGTGCCCACCACCGGAGACTTCCAGATTGTACTTGGGAGCGGGAATTTCCAGCTCATCGAAGAACACCTGGGACATGTTCGGATCGTAGTGCTGGCCGGTATGCACCATCACCTCTTCGATCTTGCCCGCATGCTTGAGAATTTCCCGAGAGACGGCGGCCGCCTTGATGAACTGCGGGCGAGCTCCAACGATGGTGACTATTTTGCAAGTCATGCGCGCAAACTCCCTTGCAGCGAGTTGACAACCAGCGCCTGGGCTGCATCGTCAAGATAGGGGTGCATCGGCAGACTCATCACTCGCTCGGCGATCGCGTCGCCCACTGGCAAGCTGGCTGCATCATCCTTCACCGCCGGCTGACGATTGAGCGGGATTGGATAATGCACAGCGGTGGGTACACCTGCAGCCTTGAGGTGCTCCTGCACCTGATCACGCACCGCTACCTGCACCGTGTACTGGGCCCAGGCACTAACGTTGTGGTCCTCCACGAACGGCGCGGCGATGCCGGCCTCGCCGAGCAGGCGAGCGTAACGCCGCGCAGCCATCTCGCGCAGTTCTAGCTCGCGCGGGAAGATTTCCAACTTGGGCAGCAGAATGGCCGCCTGCAGGGTGTCCAGACGGCTGTTCACGCCGACGCGAATGTGGTGGTAGCGGCGATCCTGACCATGCCGGGCAATCTGGCGCAGTACCTTGGCAAGCTCTTCATCGTTGGTGAAAATCGCGCCGCCATCACCGTAGCAACCCAGCGGCTTACTAGGGAAGAAGCTGGTGCAGGCGATGGTTGTCAGGTTGCACGAGCGCTTGCCCTTGTAGCTCGCACCGAAGCTCTGCGCGGCATCCTCGATGACCGGAATGCCGTGCCGCGCGGCAATAGCGTTGATGGCATCGAAATCAGCGCACTGGCCATACAGCGAGACCGGGATGATCGCTTTGGTACGCGGGGTAATGGACGCCTCAAGCAACTGCGGATCGAGATTGTAGGTGCGCGGATCGACGTCAACGTACACCGGTTTGGCACCCAGCAGGGCGACGGTCTCGGCAGTGGCAATATAGGTGAAGCCCGGCGTAATGACCTCGTCGCCCGGGCCAATGCCCAGGGCCATCTGGGCAATCTGCAACGCATCGGTGCCGTTGGCCACGCTAATGCAGTACTTGGCACCTACGAATGCTGCAAGCTTTTCTTCCAGCTTGCTGACTTCCGGGCCGAGGATGTACTGGCCGTGTTCCAAGACGCGCTGGATGCCAGCGTCGATTTTTTCCTTAATAAGCGCCTGCTGCGCCTTGAGGTCGATGAACTCGATCACACCACCATCTCCTTGCTCAGTACACTGCCACGCAATACGTAACTCGCACCGGTATGGATGCAGGGCGCGCTGCCCTCGCCTTCCAGCGGCAGTTCCAGCTGTTCGCCGAACTCGCTCATCCAGCCAATCTGCCGAGCCGGGACCCCAACCATCAGCGCATAGGTAGGAACGTCCTTGTTGACCACTGCACCTGCACCTATGAAGGCGAACTCGCCAATGGTGACGCCACAGACGATGGTGCAGTTGGCCCCGAGAGTGGCGCCCTTTTTGACCAAGGTGTCGCGGTATTCACTCTTGCGCTCGATCAGAGAGCGCGGGTTGTAGACGTTGGTGAAGACCATGCTCGGACCGCAAAACACGCCCTCCTCGAGTGTGACGTTGTCATACACTGAGACGTTGTTCTGGATCTTGCAGTGATCGCCGATCAGCACCTTATTGCCAACGAAGACGTTCTGCCCCAGGGATACACCTTTTCCGATCCGTGCGCCGCCGCAGACATGGACGAAATGCCAAATGCGCGAACCTTCGCCGATCTGTGCGCCGTCATCGATGATGGCGCTGGGATGCTGGTAGTGGCTCATAGAATTCACCCAAGCAGGCGCGCAAGGAACGGATGATCTTCACCGTTCTGAGCCCGAGTGGCGTCCAGGGTGCGGATGGTCTCCACGGTTTCGACGCAGTGGCGAGCGTCCTCGATTCCATATCCATGCCCATCGAGAATGGCTTGATAGCTGACCGTGTGCAGGTCAGTGAAACCCTCGGAAAACTCGATCTCTACGCCATCGCAGGTGATGGAGCGGTAAGTAGGCTTCTTACCCTTTACTACATCAGGCAGATCGCTCGCATCGATGGAGAGGAACCAGCGAACGCGAGCGTTCTCATACTCCAAGTAGCCCGTAGCCTTGAAGTCATCGACATAGTGCACCACGTTGCGCTGCAGCGCGCCGAAGATGAAATGCAGCATGTCGAAGAAGTGCACACCGATGTTGGTAGCGACGCCAAAGGATTTGCGCGGATCGCCTTTCCAGCTTTCCATGTACCACTTGCCCCGGCTGGTGATGTAGGTCAGCTCGACTTCGTGCTTGCGCGCTTTGTCGCCAGCCCCCACACGGTTCTTCAGATCGAGGATGGCCTGGTGATGCCTAAGCTGCAGAATGTTGTAGAGACGTTTGCCGGTTTCGCGCTCCACCAGAGAAAGGTCATCGAGCAGCTCAGAAGTTGGCACCAGCGGCTTTTCACAGATGACGTCGCAGCCGAGACGCAAGCCAGCTGTGATATGAGGATGGTGCAAATAGTTCGGCGAGCAGATTGAGACGTAATCGAGCGCAGTCGCCGGGTCGCGCTTGAGGCGCGAAGCATAATCGTGAAACCGTTCGAACTCGGTGAAGAACTCGCTCTGCGGCGAGATGCTGTCGATGATACCGACCGAGTCATTGATGTCATAGGCACAGACCAGCTGGTTGCCGGTGTCCTTGATAGCGCGCATATGGCGAGGCGCGATATAGCCGGCAGCGCCGACCAGAGCGAATTTTTTCATGTTTGTATCTCACAAAAGGATAACGGGCCGGCCTGCATACACTCGGCCGACCCGCCTGGCAGGATCAGGCCTTGATCACATTCGGATGCGCTGCGCGATACTTGCCGCGGGTGTCGACGATCAAACGCGCATTGGCCTTGATCAGCTCGTAATCGAAACGTTCATGATCGGTGGCCAGCACTACGGCATCGAAGCTGGCAATATTCTCGGCAGTAAGAGACTCGCTGCTCAGATCGAAATGATGCTCACGCATCTCTGGGAACGAAGGCACATGCGGATCGCTGTAGGCAACAATGCCGCCCTTGGCCTGAATCAGTTCCATGATTTCCACCGAAGGAGACTCGCGCATGTCGTCTACGTTCTTCTTGTAGGCGATACCCAATACCAGGACACGGCTGCCTTTGAGGGCCTGCCCACGATCATTCAGGCCATCCATCAGCTTGCCGAGCACATACTCGGGCATGGCTTGGTTGACCTCGCCTGAGAGCTCGATAAAGCGAGTATGCAAACCATACTCACGCGCTTTCCAGGTCAGATAGAACGGATCGATCGGGATACAGTGCCCACCCAGGCCTGGTCCGGGATAGTACGGAGTAAATCCAAAGGGTTTGGTCGCAGCAGCATCGACCACCTCGAAGATATCGATGCCCATGCGATCAGCGACCACCTTCATTTCATTTACCAAGCCGATGTTCACCGCCCGGTGAATGTTTTCCAGCAACTTGGTCATTTCTGCAGCTTTAGTTGAGCTAACCGGCACGACCTGATCGATTGCCTGCTCGTACAGGGCGATACCGACTTCAAGGCAGTTCAGCGTATGGCCACCGATGACCTTGGGGATGGTGCGGGTCTCGAAATCGGGATTGCCCGGATCTTCACGCTCCGGCGAATAAACCAGAAAAATGTTCTCGCCAACCTTCAGACCTGTCGACTCAACACGCGGCAGCAATTCTTCTTCAGTAGTACCGGGATAAGTGGTGCTCTCCAACGAAACCACTTGCCCAGCACGGAGGTAAGGTGTGATCGCGTCCGTTGTATTGATCACAAAGCTCATATCGGGTTCGCGATATTTATTTAAAGGCGTAGGAACGCATAGGATCAATGCGTCACATTCGCTGGCACGTGCAAAATCGCACGTTGCTTCAAAACCGCTATTGCGTGCGCGAGCAACGTGTTCACTGGCAATATGTTCGATATAGCTTTTCCCAGCATTAAGCTGGTTGACCTTTTCGAGGTCAATATCGATGCCAAGCACGCGAAAACCTATGGAGTTGTAACGCAACATCAACGGCAAGCCGACATAGCCGAGACCAACGATCCCTACCAGTGCATCTCTGCTTTTGAATTTATCGATATACGCCTGCAGCGAATCAGTCTTCACTTTTAAACTCCATTACAAACTTTACGGAATAACGATTTTTAGGATGTTGTCAGTAGCGTCATAGCGCTGCTGCAGAACCGAGGCAAATTGCTGCTTGGCATCAAGCTCACCATGCACGACACGAACCTCCAACGGCCAATGCGTCATGCGGGTAACAAAACTAACCAGGCCCCTCTGATCTGCATGGGCAGAATAACCGCCTATGGTATTCACCTGAGCACAAATGTCATAGCGCTACCCGTCAAATTACTCATAACCACCAAGCGGGCCAAAGCGCTGGATCTGCCGCGCGGGTGTGCCATCTGCCCAGTAGCCAACGAACAGCACATCATGCTGCGCATCGCCCAACATAGCTTTGAGGTAGTTGACGATACGCCCACTGGAGCACATACCGTTACCCACAATGGCGATGGCCGATTGAGCGGTTTGAACCAGGCAGTTGAGCATAGCCAGGTGGGCCTGGTGGCTGTCGACCGTGAGTAGGTTACAGAAAGCCAGTGTGTTAGGGCCTTTGGCCAGGCGCGCTCTTACCTCTGCATCCCACAAGTGATCGAGCTCGCGATAAATCACCATAAAACGACTGCCCAGCGGAGTCGAGGACTAGCCCCTTGCTAGCGCTTAGCCTTGATGAATTTGGCTGAACGCTGGCTGCCTCTTTCAGCGCTCTGCGATGGATGATGTCTTCGAGTTCGCAGAGCAGCTCTTGAGTGCGACCAATACTGAAAGCCGGGATCAGCACCGTGCTCTGGTTGCTCAGCGCGTATCGAACACCTTCTCTAAACGCGCACGACGACCGCAGCGTTCTTCCTACAAGCCGTAGCCATAGGTGCTTTCGATGACCAGGATATCGACTTGGCTGGGTGCTTTCAGTGCAAGCAAGATCTACGCATGTGGCTGCCATCCCGGTCACCAGAGAACGCGATACGTTTTTTCTCGCCCACCTCGAGGGAGTGAAGAGCCACCTAAACATAGGCCGAGCCGAGAATGTGACCAGCCACTTTAGACGGATGCGCATGTTGAGCTGCTTCGTGTAGATCCACTGCTTGTAGGGCAAGTCAATGATGTGCCGCTCGATCAGTTTGAGGTCACGCTCGACCTGTTTCTGGTCACAACTGAAACCGAGTTTGAAGACATCCTTGAGGGCGATGGGCAATAGTTTGGCCGACGACCCACTACAGAGAACCGGGCCTTTGAAGCCGGCTGCCAGCAAGTAGGTGACACGGCCAAGATGGTCGATATGCACAGGAGGTGTGCTGCCCAGCGAAAAGTCGATAGCGAGGTTACCAGCACCTGCACTGACCCCGGGAGAAGCCTCAGCCACTTGGAACAACCCACAATCGATCAACAGACTGTGGGTGGCATCCATCGCTTGATGGAAAGGGCACGTTAAACATGAAACGGCACGGTGATGAAGGATGTGTGGAGCACGCATCAGCTAATCCATTAACTCGAGAAGTACATCCATAAACAATCAGGGTCGAAAACTAGATGACTCCTAAAAGTTTTCTTCAGCTAACAAAGGATTCATCTTGCCATGACGCGAGTGCTGAAGCACCTCGCTCCGAAGAAAAAACAACACTTAGAAATGGCAGCATCACACACTCAAAGGCCGCACTCAGGCAGCTTTTACTTGGTCACTCGTCCTCATTCACCCGATCACGCAACTCCTTGCCAGGCTTGAAGTGCGGCACAAACTTGCCATCTAGTCGAACCGAATCACCGGTCTTCGGGTTACGCCCAACACGCGGCGCACGGTAGTGCAGTGAGAAGCTGCCAAAGCCGCGAATCTCGATCCGATCCCCGGTCGATAACGCCTGCGACATTTGCTCAAGCATGGTCTTGATCGCCAACTCGACATCCTTGGATGAGAGCTGCCCTTGATGGGTAACGATGCGCTCGATCAACTCCGACTTGGTCATGGTTTTCCCTTCTTTTTCAAGCGGCTAGATCACTAGATAGGAAGGTTTTAGCATGCCTTGCAGATTTTGAACAGCCTATAAAACAACACCTTAG
>Ga0209207_1000160_pt1 | contig 49654 bp, 38 predicted proteins | sample SaghotsprinmetaG_FD_184140 | JGI IMG/M metagenome (GOLD analysis project Ga0209207, IMG submission 184140) | Hot spring microbial communities from South Africa to study Microbial Dark Matter (Phase II) - Sagole hot spring metaG (SPAdes) (version 3) | ecosystem: Environmental > Aquatic > Thermal... | reverse complement strand
CACCTTCACCTTCGAGCACGCCAGCGGCTGGGTCTGGGGCGATGTGTTCTACTTCCTCGACTATATTCGCGCCGATAACACCCAGTACCGCGGCAACCACCTGTTCACCATGGATGTGAAAGAAAAGAACAGCTTCTACTATATGGAGTTCTCGCCCCGTATCAGCCTGAGCTGGCTGACCGGCCAGGACCTCTCCGCCGGCCCGCTGAAGGACGTCAAGGCGGCCTTTACCTACGAGAAAGGCAACGGCGGCCCGGGCACCGAAAACTACCTGTACGGTATCGGCCTGGACTGGGACGTACCCGGTTTCGCCTTTCTGCAGACCAACCTGTATCGGGTCAAGGTCAACAACCACGTACTCTTCAATTACGATTTTCTCGGCAACGAAACTGCCGGGGATGTGGGCAACGGTCATACCTATCAGCTGACCGTGGCCGGAGCCTATCCCTTCGCCATCGGCGAGCAGGACTTCGTGATCGACGGCTACCTGGACTGGCGCGCCCCGTCCAAGGACGCCGGCACCCAGACCTCGGTGGGCTCCTCCATCCAGATCAAATGGGACGCCGGCAAGGCCCTGTTCGGTGAAGGCCGCAAGCTCTACGTGGGTACCGAGCTGAACATGTGGCACAACAAGTACGGCATCAAGCCGATCGACGGCAGCACCAGCGGCTTCGATCAGACCGCCGTACAGGCCCTGGTCAAGTACCACTTCTAAGCGCATCAGCAGCAACACTAAAAAGGGGGATAGCCGTCAGGCTATCCCCCTTTTTGCTGGCCATATCCGAATAACGCTTTGCTTACGGTCAGTTCCACTGAGCCCGCAGTTGAACTGGATCTGTAGGGTGCACCGTGCGCACCAGTGATGCACGACCAGTATTGGTGCGTACGGCGCACTCTAAGCCCCCTACTCCTTGCCCAAGCCATGCTGGCGCAGCTTGTTGGCGATGGTGGTGTGCGACACCCCCAGACGCTTGCCCAACTGACGGCTGCTCGGATGGTCGTGGAACAGGCGCTCCAGCACGGCTTTCTCGAAGCGGCCGAGAATATCGTCCAGGCTACCCTCCACCGAGAACTCACCCAGGGGCTGCGGCGCACCGTAGTCCGGCAGGCGGATATGCTCGGCCTTGACCACCCCGCCATCGCACAGCGATACCGCCTGGAACAGCACGTTCTCCAGCTGGCGCACATTGCCCGGCCAGTGGTAGTGGCTGAGCCGCTCCATCACCTGGGGCGCCAGTTTGGGCAGCGGGCAGCCGATCTGCCGGCTGGCCTGGTCGAGAAAGTGCTCCACCAGGGGTTCCAGCCCGTCCAGGCATTCGCGCAGTGGCGGAATATGCAAGCTCAACACATTGAGGCGGTGATAAAGATCCTGACGGAACTCGCCGCGGCCGCACAGTTCGGACAGGTCCAGCTGGGTGGCGCAGATCACCCGGACATCCAGGTACACCTCCTCGTCGCTGCCCACCCGGCGAAAGCAGCCGTCCTGCAGAAAGCGCAGCAGCTTGGCCTGCAGGCGCGGGCTCATCTCGCCCACGCCATCGAGAAACAGGGTGCCGCCGGCGGTCAGCTCCAGCAGGCCGAGCTTGCCCTCCGGGCGCGCGCCCTCGAAGGCGCCGGGGCCATAGCCGAACAGCTCGGTCTCGGCCATGGATTCCGGCAGGCCGGCGCAGTTGAGCGCCATAAAGGGCGACTGCCCGCGCGGGCTGGCCAGGTGGCAGGCGCGGGCCAGCAGTTCCTTGCCGGTACCGGTTTCACCCTCGATCAGCAGCGGCGCATCCAGCGGCGCCATACGTCGCGCCTCCCTGACTACAGCGGCCATCACCTTGGAGCTCTGGAAGATGCTGTCGAAGCCACGCAGCTCCTGCTTGCGCACATGGTAGATACGCTCACCCACACGGTCGGCGCGGTGCAGGGTCAGTACCGCGCCGGCCAGGGCATCGCTCTCGTCATGCTCGGTCTGCAGCGGGGCGATATCGGCGAGAAACACATCGCCCTTGACCTTGACCCGCAGGCCGTTGATCCGCGACTTGTTGGCGCGCACCAGCTCGGGCAGGTCGAAATCCTCGGCATAGCGCGACAACGCAATGCCCGGCACCTCGTCCACCCGCACGCCGAGCAGCTGGGCGGCGCTGCGGTTGGCCGCAACGATGCTGCCGCCCATATCGATGGACAGCACCGGAAAGTCCAGGGCGCCGAGCAAGGCGTTCAGTTCCAGATGACGGCGCTCGCTGGGCATCAGGCCCACGCGCTTGACCCCGAACACTCCGGCAATGGCCTCCAGCTTGGGGCGCAGGGCCTGGAACTGCAGGTTGATCAGATTCGGGCAGTGCAGGTAAATGGCATTGCCCTGCTCGCCGCCAACCTCGCCACGGGCCACGTTGATGCCGTAGTCGACCAGCAGGTTGAGGATGTCGCGCAGGATACCGACGCGGTTCTGGCAATGGACTTTGATACGCATGGCAGGGCTCTTGTCTGTCTAATTGGAGTGAAGTCGCGTAGCGACGCCCTTCCTTCTGCCCTTCTCCCTTCGGGAGAAGGTGGCGCGAAGCGCCGGATGAGGGGCCAACCGACGGCAAGAATCGACGAAGGCGGCGCAATTTTCGTCAAGAATATGTGACAGCTTAGCGCAGCAGCAAGACGATACTTGGCCGCATCACCAAGTACGTAACCAATTCTTTACAGAATAACCGCACTGACCACCGAGCCCAGGCCTCGCGCTGAGCTGCACAAACCCATGCACTGGAGTATTTCTGACGCAAACACAACAACAAAGCCCCAGCAGGAGGCAGCAGCATGACCCAGTACGTGGCGCGGGAACCGGATGCCAGCGGTTTTATCCATTACTCGGACGCCGAGCATCAGGTCTGGCATAGCCTGATCAGCCGTCAGCTCAAGCTGCTGGAGGGGCGCGCCTGCCAGGAATATCTGGATGGGATCGAACAGCTCAAGCTACCCCATGAGCGCATCCCGCAACTGGGCGAAATCAACCGGGTACTGGGCGCCACCACCGGCTGGCAGGTGGCGCGGGTGCCGGCGCTGATTCCCTTCCAGACCTTCTTCGAGTTGCTGGCCAGCAAGCAATTCCCCGTGGCCACCTTTATCCGTACGCCCGAGGAGCTGGACTACCTGCAGGAGCCGGATATCTTCCACGAGATCTTCGGCCACTGCCCGCTGCTGACCAACCCCTGGTTCGCCGAGTTCACCCACACCTACGGCAAGCTCGGCCTGGCCGCCAGCAAGGAAGAGCGCGTGTACCTGGCGCGCCTGTACTGGCTAACCATCGAGTTCGGCCTGGTCGACACCCCGGCCGGGCGGCGCATCTATGGCGGCGGCATCCTCTCCTCGCCGAAGGAAACGCTCTACGCCCTGTCCGATACACCCGAGCACCAGGCCTTCGACCCACTGGAGGCGATGCGCACGCCGTATCGTATCGACATCCTGCAGCCGCTGTACTTCGTCCTGCCCGAACTCAAGCGCCTGTTCGAGTTGGCCCATGAAGACATCATGGCGCTGGTGCACCAGGCTATGAAACTGGGCTTGCACGCGCCGAAGTTCCCGCCAAAAGCGGCGTAGTTTTAACTCCCCTCTCCCGCAGGCGGGAGAGGGAACAGATTTGCGATAAGCCTCACCCTCTATGCTCTTACGACACACGCTAAAGGATCCGACATGACCACCCTAGCCCAAGCCCAATGCGAAGCCTGCCGCGCCGACGCGCCGAAAGTCAGTGATGAAGAACTGGCCGAACTGATCCGCGAGATCCCCGACTGGAATATCGAAGTGCGCGGCGACCATATGGAACTGGAGCGGGTTTACCTGTTCAAGAACTTCCGCCACGCCCTGGCCTTTACCAATGCCGTGGGCGCCATTGCCGAGGAAGTCGGCCACCACCCGGCCCTGCTCACCGAATGGGGCAAGGTCACAGTGACCTGGTGGAGCCATGAAATGCGCGGCCTGCACCGCAACGACTTTATTATGGCCGCCCGTACCGACGTGCTGGCCGCCAGCGCCGAGGGCCGCAAGTGAGGCATTTCCACAGCATCAAGCAGGTGCCGGGCGACCCGATTCTCGGCCTGATGGATGCCTACCGGCAGGACAGCAATCCGGCCAAGCTGGATCTTGGCGTGGGCGTGTACAAGGACGCCCAGGGCCTGACGCCGATTCCCCGCGCGGTGAAACGGGCCGAGCAGCGGCTGGTAGAAAGCGAAACGACCAAAAGCTATATCGGCGGCCATGGCGACCCGCTATTTGGCCGCCTGCTCAGTCAGCTGGTATTGGGGGCAGATAGCCCACTGCTGGCCGAGCGCGCCGGCGCCACCCAGACCCCAGGCGGCACCGGCGCCCTGCGCCTGTGCGCCGACTTTATCGCCCAGTGCCTGCCGGGCCGTGGCATCTGGCTCAGCGACCCGACCTGGCCAATCCACGAGAGCATCTTCGCTGCCGCCGGCCTCAAGGTCGGCCATTACCCCTATGTCGGCGCGGACAACCAGCTCAATGTCGAAGCCATGCTGGCCGCCCTCGCCCATGTGCCCCAGGGCGATGTGGTGCTGCTGCACGCCTGCTGCCATAACCCCACCGGCTTCGACCTGGCGCCAAGGGACTGGAAACGCGTGCTGGAGGTGGTCAAGGCCCGCGAACTGCTGCCCTTGATCGACTTCGCCTACCAGGGTTTCGGCGATGGCCTGGAACAGGACGCCTTTGCCGTGCGCCTGTTTGCCGCCGAATTACCGGAGCTGCTGATCACCAGCTCCTACTCGAAGAACTTCGGCCTGTACCGCGAACGCACCGGCGCCCTGATCGTCTGCGCCGAAAATGCCGAGAAGCTGCAGGCTGTACGCAGCCAACTGGCCTTTATCGCCCGCAACCTGTGGTCCACCCCACCGGCCCATGGCGCGGCGGTGGTGGCCACTATCCTGGGTGATAGCGAGCTCAACGCCCTGTGGGTCGCTGAACTGGAGGCCATGCGTCAGCGTGTGGCCAGCCTGCGTGCCGGCCTGGTCGAAGCGCTACAGCCCCATGGATTAGCCGAGCGCTTTGCCCATATAGCCAAGCAGCGCGGCATGTTCTCCTACACCGGGCTCACGCCAGCCCAGGTACAGAGGCTGCGCGACGAACTCAGCGTGTATATGGTCGGCAGCGGTCGGGCCAATATGGCTGGCCTGGATGGCGAACGCCTGGATCAGCTGGCCAGCGCCATTGCCCGGGTGTGCAGCTGATAGCCGTAAGCGCAACCTTGTAGGAGCCAGCTTGCTGGCGATGCTGTTGGCTTACCAGGATCGCCAGCAAGCTGGCTCCTACATCTTCTACACGCACGGCGCCCCGTCGTGGTCGTGAGCACCGTCGGTGCAATACGTCGCACCTTGCGCTCTCGATATGCGCAGCGGATGCGCCGAAAGAATCCAAGCACCATTTATCGCTAAAAATATTCCTTTAAAAACAAAAATATAAATAGATACCAAGCTAAGCAGTGGCACCCTTTGTGCTTGCACTCAGGGGCATAGTCCCCTAGGGTAGTTCGCTATGTGGTCCCTGATTGCCCCTATCAGCTCGTTGCTCGGTGGGGTTGCTTTACTCCTCCTCGGCAATGGCCTGCTTAATACCCTACTGACCCTGCGTGGTGTCGCCGAAGGCTACTCCACCACGATGCTCGGCCTGATCATGTCCGGGTACTTCGTCGGGTTTCTTCTCGGCACCTGGCTGGCGACTCCGCTGGTCCGGCGCATCGGGCATATCCGTGCGTTCGCCTGTTGCGCGGCCCTAGCCGCCATCGCCGCCCTGCTGCATGTGCTGCTGATCGATCCCTGGGTCTGGCTATTCTTACGCGTGCTCTACGGCCTAGCCCTGGTCACGCTGTACATGGTTACCGAGAGCTGGCTCAACGCCCAGGCGCCGAACGAGCAGCGCGGCCAGGTGTTCGCCGTCTATATGGCGGTCAATCTCGGCGCCCTGGCCCTGGCCCAGCAACTGCTGCACCTGGCCGATCCGGTGCAATTCACCCTGTTTGCCCTTGCCGCCATCCTGATCAGCGCAGCGCTGATGCCCATCACCCTGACCCGCCAGGCGCAGCCGAACCTGCCGGAAGCGCCGCCGAGCAACCTGCGCCAGCTATGGAATATCGCCCCGCTGGCCATGGTTGCGGCGGGCCTGTCCGGCCTGGCCCTCGGTGCGTTCTGGGGCATGGCGCCGGTGTACGCCAGCCTGGCCGGTTTCGACACGCCCGGCGTCGGCCTGCTGATGACCGCCACCATTCTTGGCGGCGCCCTGTTGCAATGGCCCATCGGCCTCTACTCGGATCGCCACGACCGCCGTCAGGTGCTGCTCTGGGTCGTGGCCCTGGCAGTCGCTCTGGCCCTGGTCATGAGTCTGCTGCCCGCGGGGCCGCTGCTGCTCGGCGCAATGTTCGTCTGGGGCGGTCTGACCTTTGCCATCTACCCCATTGCCGTGGCGCAACTGATCGACCAGCTGCACAGCGACGAGATCCTGTCCGGCTGCAGCAGCCTGCTGATGGTCAATGGCATCGGCTCGGTGTGCGGCCCGTTGCTGGCCGGGGTGCTGATGGAGCAGCTCGGCGCCAGCGCGCTGCCGCTGTACTTTGCCTGCACCCTCGGCCTGCTGGCCGCCTACACGATCTACCGACTGCGCCATGTCAGTGATCTGGTCAGCGGCGACGCCGCCCACTTCGTACCGATGCTGCGCACCAGCCCCACGGTGCTGGAGCTGATGCCCGATGCGCCACCAGCCGAGCTGCCCGATACGGAGGAAACCTCGACTCACGCATCCTGAGGATGCACCGCCGGCTGTTTCGGCAAGGCCCCGAGCCTATCCCAAGCAGCCAGAACACCGGCGCACGACGCCGCTTCTGGAGAAACAACGATGCTACTTGCCACCGACCTGGATGGAACCTTTCTCGCCGGCGATCCCGAGGATCGCCTGAGCCTCTACCAGACCATCGCCGCCCATCCGGAAATCCGCCTGGCCTATGTCACCGGGCGCAGCCTGGAGGCGGTGCTACCGCTATTGGCCGACCCCACCCTGCCGCAGCCGGACTACATCATCGCGGACGTCGGCGCGACCCTGGTGCATGGCGACAGCCTGCAGCCGATCCAGCCGCTGCAGAGCGCGGTGGACGCCCTCTGGCCCGGCGAAAGCCAGGTCGCCAGCGCCATCGAGGCCTTTGCCCTGGAGCGCCAGGATGTGCCCCAGGCACGCCGCTGCTCCTACTTCTGCACACCCGAACAGGCCGCCCAGGCCCAGCTGCAGGAAGCCGCCGAGGCCCTGGGCTGCGACCTGCTCTATTCGGCCGAGCGCTACCTGGATTTCCTGCCCAAGGGCGTCAACAAGGGCAGCAGCCTGCGCGCCCTGGCCGACTGGCTGGAGCTGGACCACGATCAGGTGCTGACTGCCGGCGACACCCTCAACGATCTGTCCATGCTCACCAGCAGCTTCCATGGTGTATGCGTCGGCCAGTCGGAGGCGGCCCTGCTGGAAGCCACCCGCCATCACTCGCGCACCCTGCATGCCAGCAGCCCGGGCTGCGGCGGCATCCTCGAAGCCTTCGCCCATTTCGGTTTTCTCGGCGAGCACGGTATCGCCGCCGAACGGCGCCAGGCCGCACAGCCGGGCAAGGCCGAGCTGGTGATGGTTTATCACCGCTTGCCCTATGAGGAATACCGCAATGCCGACGGCAAGCTGCAGCGCCGTCGCCCCACCTCGCCCAACGGCATCATCCCCACTTTGCTGAGTTTCTTCGGCGACGGCCGCCCCGGCTCCTGGGTCGCCTGGGCCGTGCACGAAGACGACGCCGAGCCATTCGACAGCCATACCACGGTGGACGCCGAACGCTACCCCAGGCTCACCGCGGCGCGGGTCAAGCTGAGCAAGGAGGACGTCGACACCTTCTACAAGCGTTTCTCCAAGGAGGCCTTCTGGCCGACCCTGCACACCTTCTGGGAACGGGCCACCTTCAACGAGGATGACTGGCAGGTGTTCTGCAAGGTCAACCGCGTCTTCGCCGAACGCACCGCGCTGGAGGCCGCCGAAGGCGCCATCGTCTGGCTGCACGACTACAACCTGTGGATGGTCCCGGCCTACCTGCGCGAGCTGCGCCCGGATCTGCGCATCGCCTTCTTCCACCACACCTACTTCCCCTCCGCGGATGTGTTCAACGTGCTGCCCTGGCGCCGGCAGATCGTCGGCAGCCTGCTGCAGTGCGATTACATCGGCTTCCATATCCCGCGCCAGGTGGAGAACTTCGTCGACGTGGCGCGCGGCGTGTTCCCGCTCAAGACCCTGAGCCGGCAGAACTGTGCGCCGCGCTTTATCACCTATGGCTGCGCCGTGGGCCTGGAGCGCATGACCACCGCGCTGGACACCGGCACCCGCCAGGTCAAGCTCGGCGCCCACCCGGTGGGGCTGGATATCGAGCGCGTGCTCAGCGCCCTGGAGGCGCCGAAGATCAAGGAGCTGATGGCGCACCTGCGCGAGGAGATGCAGGGGGTCAAGCTGATCCTCTCGGTGGAGCGCCTCGACTACACCAAGGGCATTCTGGAGAAGCTCAACGCCTACGAACGCCTGCTGGCCGACAACCCGGAGCTGCTGGGCAAGGTCACCCTGGTCACCGTGTGCGTGCCGGCGGCCAAGGAAATGACCATCTACGACGAGCTGCAGACCCAGATCGAACAGGCCGCGGGGCGGATCAACGGCCGCTTCGCCCGCATCGGCTGGACGCCGCTGCAGTTCTTCTTCCGCAGCCTGCCGTTCGAGGAGGTCAGCGCCTGGTACGCCATGGCCGATGTGATGTGGATCACCCCGCTGCGTGACGGCCTCAACCTGGTGGCCAAGGAATTTGTTGCAGCCCAGGGTCTGCTCGGTGGCCGCGGCGTGCTGGTGCTGTCGGAATTCGCCGGTGCCGCGGCCGAGCTCAAGGGCGCCCTGCTGACCAACCCGCACGACCCGGCCGACCTGGCGCAGACCTGCTACCTGGCGCTGAACATGCCCGCAAGCGAGGCCCAGGCACGCCTGCGCGAGCTGTTCGATATCGTCTGCTACAACGACATTCGCCGCTGGGGCGAGGAGTTTCTGGCTGGCGTGCAGGTGCAGGAAGAGCCCACGCCGCTGACGTTGGCAAGCTGAAAAGGGTTTCGCGGCTGAAACGGAATGCCGCCCAGCCGCGAAGGCGTAGCCTGGAAGGATCCTGCTCCCCCGGATTTCATCCGGGCTACGTTTGCCGAGATGCTCGCCGTCAGCCCTGCTGGCTATCTACATCGCAGTTGATCATCCAACTCACACCAAAGCGGTCGGTAAACATAGCAAAGCGCGTGGCCCAGAAGGTCTGCTGCAATTCCATCTGCACCGTGCCGCCCGCCGACAATGCCGCATACAAGCGCTCGGCTTCGGGCACATTCTCCACCTGCAGGGAAATCGAACAGCCCTTGATGCCCTCGTAGGGCATGCCCGGCATACTGTCGGAGGCCATCAGCAACTGATCGCCCAGCGTCAGACAAACGTGAATCACCCGGTCGTGAAACTCCACCGGTACATTTTCGGCTTCCGGGCTGTCGCCAAAACGCATCAGCTCCAGCTCACCGCCCAGGCATTCGGCGTAATAATTGAAAGCGGCCTCGCACTGGCCATCGAATATCAGATAGGCATGAATCTTCATCGCAACTCTCCTTAGTTATCGCTGCTTAGCTGCGCGCGAATACGTTCTTCCTGTTCGCGCAATTCGGGGCTGAATGCGTCGCCGAAATCCTCGACCTCGAAAATCTGCCGAATCTCGATCTCGCTATCACTGGGCATCGGGTTGGGGCAGCGCTTGACCCACTCGATGCATTTATCCAGCGACTCCACCTGGAAGATCCAGAAACCGGCGATCAGTTCCTGGGGTTCGACAAACGGGCCGTGGCGGACGCTGCGCTGGCTGCCGCTAAACATCACTCGGGCGCCCTTGCTGCTGGGCTGCAGGCCCTCCCCGGCGAGCAGCACACCGGCTTTCAGCAGTTCTTCGTTATACCGCCCCATGGCCGCCATCAGCTCTTCGCTGGGCATGATGCTGGCTTCGGACTCCGCAGTTGCCTTGACGATCACCATAAAACGCATGGGCTTTCTCCTTGGCTGATCCAATCCATCTGGGACATGCAGACTCCGACCTTGCACGCCTATGAGTGCTAAACCTTAGCCAAGGATCGCCACCTGCAAAGGCCGTTGATCAGCTGACAGCGCAGTGCGCCTATGGACACCAGTGAATCTGCAGCGGTGCCTTAAGCAGTGCGCGGATTGGCATCTGCAGGGCATCGCTGCCGGCCAGGGCCTGCTCCAGGGTGGCCAGCTTGGCCGGTCCCTGGATGGCCAAGAGCGGCAGGCGCGCCGAGGCCAGCAGCGGCAGGGTCAGGCTCAGTCGCGCAGTGGGCGCAACCGGCGCCTGCATCGGCAATACCCGCCGCGGACAGTCACGCTCCAGGGCCAGGGCCAGCAGCGGGCTGCCGGGAAACAGCGAGGCGCAGTGACCGTCCTCACCCATGCCCAGCACCAGTACATCCACCGGCGGCAGCGCAGCCAGTGCGGTGTCGGCCAGCTCGGTAGCCGCTTCCAGGCTGGCCGCTGGCTGATACAGGCCAAGAAATTGCGCGCTGGCGGCCGACCCCTGAAGCAGATTGCGACGCACCAGGGCCTCGTTGCTGTCGGCGTGTTCCGGCGCCACCCAGCGCTCATCGGCCAGACTGATCATCACCCGCGCCCAGGGCAGCGGCTGCTGCGCCAGGGCCTGGAAAAAGGCCAGCGGGCTGCGCCCACCGGACACCAGCAAGCAGGCACTGCCGCGTTGCTCGATGGCCTGGCGCAAAGCCTGTGCCACCTGCAGCGCCAGGGCTTCGGCCAACTGGCCCGCGTCGGTATATGTACAGGCGCCCACAGCTGCCGGCAGTTGCAGATCACTCAACTGCACGGGGAGCTCCTGCGGCCAGGCCAAAGGCGCTGGCGCCCTCTTCCGCGTTGCTAAAGGCGGCGCGCATAAAGCCGAACAGTTCGCGGCCACAGCCCTGGCTGCTGTCCAGGCTGGGCTGGGCCAGTGGCCGGGCCAGCAGCTCGGCCTCATCCACCAGTACACGCAACTCGCCGCTGCGACCATCGACGCGGATCAGGTCGCCATCGCGCAGGCGCGCCAGGGGCCCGCCATTGATGGCCTCGGGGCAGACATGAATGGCCGCCGCCACCTTGCCCGACGCCCCGGACATGCGCCCATCGGTGACCAGGGCCACCTTGAAACCGCGATCCTGCAACAGCCCCAGGTAGGGGGTGAGCTTGTGCAGCTCCGGCATGCCATTGCTGCGCGGCCCCTGAAAGCGCACCACCGCCACCAGATCCTGCTCCAACTCGCCAGCCTTGAAGGCCTCGACCAGTTGCTGCTGATCCTCGAACACCCGCGCCGGCGCCTCCACCACCTGATGCTCGGGAGCCACGGCCGATACCTTTATCACCGCCCGGCCCAGGTTGCCCTGCAGCAGGCGCAAACCACCCTCGGCACTGAAGGGGCGCGCCACCGAGCGCAGAATGCTCTCGTCCAGGCTGGCCGTCGGCCCCTCGCGCCATACCAGCTGCCCAGCGTCGAGGAAAGGCTCGCTGGTGTAGCGACTCAGGCCCTGGCCGACCACGGTATTAACCTGTTCATGCAGCAGTCCCGCCGCCAGCAGCTCGCGGATCAGCAGCGTGGTGCCGCCAGCGGCCTGGAACTGATTGATATCGGCCTTACCGTTGGGGTAGACCTGGCTCAGGGTCGGGGTCACGGCGGACAGCTCGGCCATGTCCTGCCAGGTCAGCTGGATACCGGCGGCGCGGGCAATGGCTGGCAGATGCAGGCAGTGGTTGGTGGAGCCACCGGTGGCACACAGGGCCACCACCGCATTGACCAGGCAACGTTCATCGACGATGCGCCCCAGGGGCGTATAAGTGCCGCCCTGAACCGTCAGGCGGGTGACCTGCTGCGCCGCCTCGCGGGTCAGGGCCTCGCGCAGCGGCGTGCCGGGGTTGATAAAGGACGCACCGGGCAGGTGCAGGCCCATCACCTCCATCAGCAACTGATTGGTGTTGGCCGTGCCATAGAAGGTGCAGGTGCCGGGGCTGTGGTAGGCAGCCATCTCGGAGGCCAGCAGCTCGTCACGGCTGGCCTTGCCCTCGGCATAACGCTGGCGCACCTCGGCCTTTTCCTTGTTGCCCAGGCCCGAGGGCATAGGGCCGGCGGGGATAAACAGGCTGGGCAGATGACCGAAACGCAGCGCACCGATCAGCAGGCCCGGCACGATCTTGTCGCAGATACCCAGGTACAGCGCGGCGTCGAACATGTTGTGCGACAGCGCCACGGCGGTGGCCATGGCGATCACCTCGCGGCTCGGCAGGCTCAGCTCCATGCCCGCCTCGCCCTGGGTCACCCCATCGCACATCGCCGGCACACCACCGGCAAACTGGCCCACCGAACCCACCTCACGCAGGGCCTGTTTGATCTGCTCCGGATAGCACTGATAAGGCTGATGGGCCGAGAGCATGTCGTTGTAGGCCGAGACGATGGCCACATTGGCCGCGTTCAGCAGGCGCAGCGCCTGTTTATCGTCCTGGCCACAGCCGGCCACGCCATGGGCGAAATTGGCACATTGCAGGCTGCCGCGCTGCGGGCCACGGCTGGCGGCCTGTTCGATCAGCTGCAGATAGGCCTGACGGGGGGCGCGGCTGCGCTCGATCAGGCGCTCGGTGATTTCAACAACACGGGGATGCATCGCAGACTCCAGTGCGGGGTATGACCCTATTGTGGGCCGCTGGCGCGAGGCTGTCAGTAATCCACCCGCCCCCGCCCGGCCTTGATCGCCCCGCGCTTGCTCTTGCCGTCCATGCGCCGCTGCTGCGAACCCCGGGTCGGCTTGGTCGGGCGCCGGGCCTTTTCGGTCTTGCCGGCACTGCGAATCAGCTCGGCCAGGCGCTCCAGAGCGTCGGCGCGGTTCTGCTCCTGGGTGCGGTACTGCTGCGCCTTGATAATCACCACCCCGTCCGCAGTGATCCGGCTGTCGCGCAGGTCCAGCAAGCGCTCCTTGTAGAACGGCGGCAAGCTGGACGCCTGGCTGTCGAAGCGCAGATGCACCGCACTGGAGACCTTGTTGACGTTCTGCCCACCGGCACCCTGGGCGCGAATGGCGGTCAGCTCAATCTCATCGTCGGGCAGATGGACGCTGTTGGAAATCACCAGCATTGAAAAGGCTCCAGAGGCTAGCCACCCAGCATAACCAGGCGCCGACCATTGCGCCCAGCACCAGAGATTGCTGAATAACCACAAGGCAAATTGCCATCAATTGATGGCAGCCCGACTTCGCGATTGAAAAAGACTAATACCTATACAAGACATCACTAGTGTATAAGTTCTGCAAAAGATGATTCACCCACCCTTTGCGCACATCACGCAGGCCAAGCCTGCATCAAGAGGAGCAGTTCGAATGCCCCAGCCAATGAGCATTGCACAACGTCTGGGCCTGGGTTTTGGCCTGGTACTGTCCCTGATGATCCTGATCACCCTGATCGGCATCCAGCGCGTGAGCTTTATCGACGCCACTCTGACCAAGGTCAGCGACGGTGAAAGTCTCAAACAGCGCTATGCCATCAACTTCCGCGGCAGCGTGCACGATCGCGCCATTTCCATCCGCGACGCCGTACTCGACAGCGACGCGGCGCTCAGCACCCACCTGGGTGATATCCAGCGCCTGGATGCCTTCTACCAGGAATCGGCCCGCGCCATGGATCGACTGATCGCCGAACAGCCTGTGGTCGCCCAGGAGCAACGCCTGCTGGCGGCGATCAAGGACATCGAGCGCAGCACGCTTGCCCTCACCGAACAGCTGATTGCCAGTCGCCGCCAGGGCGAATTGGCAGCGACCGAAACCCTGCTGCTGAGCCAGGTGGCGCCGGCCTACAGCGAGTGGCTCAAGCGCATCAATGCATTTATCGACTACGAAGAGGAGCAGATCAGCGGCAAGATTGACGCGGTGCGTCAGACGGCCAGCGGCTTCAGCCTGCTGATCATCGTGGCGACCCTGGTTGCAGCCGGGTTGAGCGTAGGTGTTTCCCTGCTGATCATCAACAACCTCAAATCCACCCTGGGCGCCGAGCCCTACCGGGTAGCCGATGTCATCCAGCGCCTGGCCAAAGGCGAACTGAACCAGCGTATCGAGACCCGTTACCCCAGCAGTGTGATGGCCGACCTGCAGAACATGGCCAGGCACCTGACCGACACCATCACCCAGGTGCGCAGCGCCGCCAGCGAACTGACCCTGGCCTCGGAGCAGTTGCTGACCACCTCAGACAGCAACAATCAGCAGATCCGCCTGCAGTCCAGCGAGGCCGAGCAGATGGCCACCGCCATCAACCAGATGGCAGCCACCGTCAGCGAAGTGGCCAACTACGCGGCCAGCGCTGCCTCTGCCACGCGCAATGCCGACAGCGAAGTCGCTACCGGCAACCAGGTGGTCAGTGCCACGGCCAGCGCCATCCAAAACCTGGCACGCACCCTGGAGAGTGCCGCCGAGAGCGTGCAGCAGGTGTCCAGCGACAGCGAGAATATCGAGAAGATCATCGAGGTGATCACCTCCATTGCCGAGCAGACCAACCTGCTGGCCCTGAACGCCGCCATCGAAGCCGCCCGAGCCGGCGAGCATGGACGTGGTTTTGCCGTGGTAGCCGACGAGGTGCGCTCGCTTGCCACCCGCACCCAGGACTCCACCCGGGAAATCCGCGGCATGATCGGCAAGCTGCAGGAAGGCGCCGGCAAGGCTGCCGAGGTGATGCGCAGCAGCCGTCAACTGGCCCAGCAGACCGTGGAGCAGACCAGCCAGGCGGAAGATGCGCTGAACAAGATCCGCAGCGAAGTTACCGCCATCAACGACATGAACGCGCAGATCGCCAGCGCCTCGGAAGAACAGAGCGCAGTGGCCGAAGAGGTCAACCAGAACATCAACCGCATCCACACGGCCACCCTGGAAACCTCTGCCGGCTCCGAGCAGGTTGCCGTTTCCAGCCGCGAACTGGCGACCCTGGCCAATCGCCTGACCGACAAGGTGAGTTTTTTCAAGCTCTGATCCTGCTGGCCAGGGATGGCCGCACTTTGCCGAGTTCAATGCCGCCGACCTGACGAGATGATCAGTTTTCTTTGCAGACCAATGATAGCAAAGTGATATCATTGCCATTGTTCTACAATCCAACAGACAACTGCCTCTCGGCGCAAGCTCAACGTCTTTCAGGAATCCACCATGACTCCGCTCTCCAGCCGCCTTGTCGCGCTACTTGTCGCGCTTCTGTCCAGCTCATCGCTACTGGCCGATCCCAGCTGGCAGACACAACCTAAAGGCACGCTTATCCTGACCGTGAGTGGCGAGCTGCAGTGCTGCCCCAGCGGCACCGCCTACTTCGATCTGGAGCGCCTTGATGCCCTGGCGCAGACTGAGGTCAAAACCCTTACGCCCTGGACCGACAGCAGCGACCGTTACAGCGGTGTACGCCTCAGTGAGCTGTTGCACAAGCTCGGTGCCAAGGGCAAGACGATCAGCGCCACGGCATTGAATGACTACAGCACCCAGTTCAACAACGCCGCACTGCTGCAATACCCGGTGATTCTGGCCACCCGGCGCAACGAGCAGCCGATGCGCATTCGCGACAAGGGTCCGATCTGGATCATCTACCCCCTGGATGATCATCCGCAGCTGCGCACGGAAGAGCACCACCACGCCATGGTCTGGCAGCTCAAATCCCTGCAGATCAGCGAGTAGCCCTGCATATGCGGCGTTTGCGCTATGTGTTTCTGCTGCTGGTCATTCTCGGCTTCGCCGCGGGTATCGTGGCGTCCCTGATCAGCAACCAGCGCAGCGCCGAGCTGACAGCAAGTCGCATCCAGCTTTCCGCCTGGTCGCTGGCCCAGCTGGAGCAGGAATACCTGAAATTCCATGCCAGCCTGCGCCTGTTTCAGGCACAAGTCATCGACGCCGAACGCCTGCAACTGGATTATGACCTGCTATGGAATCGCCTGGATGTCTTCCTCACCGGTGAGGAAAACCGCAGTATCCGCGAGCGCTTTGATGCAGAGCCCCTGGCTCGACGCCTGTTCGACCAGCTGCAAGCGGACGAGGCCTTGATCTTCGCCCCTACCCTGCAACCGGGCGCCCAACTGGAGCCACTGATTGCGGCCTATGGCAGCTATCAGCAACCCATACGCCAGCTGATCGTGCGCAACTTCACCGGCCCGGAAGCCGCGCGCATCATCGAGGAGGTGCATGCACAGCGCTTCCTCACCCAGGCACTTCTGCTGGGCCTGCTGTTCTGTGGGGGCGCCCTGTTGCTGATGCTGTTCATGGAGAGCCGTCGCAACAACTTTCTTGCCCGTAACGACGCCCTGACCCAGCTGCCCAACCGCCAGAGCCTGCTGACCCTGCAGGATAAGGCTGAAAGCGAGACCCGCTACAGCGCCGTGGCAGTGATCGAGATGAACAACTTCCGCTCGGTCAACGAGCATATCAGTCACGAAGCAGGTGACCAGTTGCTGGGGCGCATCGGCAGCACACTGAACCAGCTGAAACCCACCGGCAGTTTTATTGCCCGGGTCGGGGGTGATGAATTCATCATGACCTTCAGTGAACGCTTTCCGTGCGAACTGGTTGTCGAGACACTCAAGGCTCTGGCCAAGGCATTGAGTTTTGACTTCCAGAGCGAGAAGCAGCTGTTTCAGGTCAACGCCAGAATCGGCGTGGTCTTCAATAGCGACCGGAATCACAGCATCGAAAAACTCTACTATTGCGCCACCCTGGCCGCCCGAGACCTGCGCCTCAGCCATAGTAGCGGGCTCAAGGTATTCGATGAGGAGATCAACAATCGCTACCTGCGCAGCCATCAATTGCTTAGCGACCTGCGACGCGCCATCAACGGCAACTTTCCCGGCCTGGCCCTGCACTACCAGCCCATCCTCGGACTCAAGCAGGATGCCATGGGCGCAGAGGTGCTGCTGCGCTGGAACCACCCCAGCCTGGGCAACATATCCCCACTGGAAGTGGTAGAGCTGGCGGAAAACAACCAGCTGGGCCTGCCCCTGGGACGCTGGATTCTGCAGCGACTCAAGCAGGATCTGCACAAGCTGCCCGGCGAAATGCGCCAGCGCCTGTACTTTTCCATCAACGTATCCCCTTCGCAGTTCACCCCACGCCTGCCCAAGAGCCTGGCCAAGTGGCTCAAGGATGCCCCCATCGGCCCCGAACAGCTGCTGCTGGAAATGACCGAATCCATTTCCGTGGCAAACTTCAATGAATGCCAGAACACCCTGCACAAGATCAACGCCCTGGGCATCGATATCGCCCTGGACGATTTCGGCACGGGATATTCTTCGCTGTCTTACCTGAGCGGCCTCAGGGTACAGCGCATCAAGATCGACAAGTCCTTTGTCCAGGGCATCAGCCAGGATCTGCAACTGCAGCGGGTGGTGCGCAGCATTATCGAACTGTGCCACGGCTTCAATTTCAGCGTGATCTGCGAAGGCATCGAAGACAGCGCCGATGACCAGCAGGTACGCCTGCTCGGCAGCGACTATGCACAGGGTTACTACTACGGTAAACCCATGCCTCTGGCCGGCCTTATAGCCTGGTTCGGGGAGCACCGCACCGAGCAAGCCGAATGGCGCCAGCCCCTACCCAGCAACCACACCCGCCACTGAAACCTTTGCTTGAACATTAGCCACTGCCAGTGACCTGCGCCTCGGCTAACCTAGCCTTCTGTTAAGCCCGAGACCCACCGCGATGGATTCGATTACCCAAGCCGTACTGGGCGCCAGCATTCAGGGCGCCGTGCTCGGCCGCTGGCAAGGACGCAAGGCGCTGCTCTACGGGGCCATGCTCGGCACCCTGCCGGATCTGGATGTGGTGATCAACTACGGCGATGCCGTGGCCAATATGACCTACCACCGAGGTTTCAGTCATTCGCTGTTCGTCCTCAGTGCCCTGGCTGTGCTGCTGACCTGGCTGATCCGCCGCTATCGACCCAACCCTGACTATTCGAGCCGGCGCCTGTTTCTGGCGATCTGGCTGGTGCTGATCACCCACCCCCTGCTGGATGCCTTTACCAGCTACGGCACCCAGTTGTTCTGGCCGCTGATGCCGATTCCCACGGCCTGGTCGAGCATCTTTATCATCGACCCGCTCTATACCCTGCCCCTCTGTATCGCCGTGGGCCTGGGTCTGTACCACGGTCTGCGCGACCGGATGGCCAGGGCGCCGACTGTGGCCCTGCTGCTGTCGAGCCTGTACCTGGCCTTTACCCTCACGGGCAAGCAGATGGCCGAACAGCGGGTCGAAGCCGAACTGGCCCGCCAGGGCATCCAAGCCGAGCAGATCTTCAGCACCCCGACCCCGCTCAACAGCCTGTTGTGGCGCGTCATCGTGCTGGACGGCGATTACTACCACGAAGCCCTGGTCGGCTGGCTGGACCGGCAGCCGCCGCGCCTGGAACGCATTCCCCGAGGCACCCGCCTGGCCAAGGCACTGGCCGACTCCCCGGCCCATGCGCGACTGGCCTGGTTTACCGATGGGGTGCTGCGCTACGACCAGATTGGTGAGCGCCTGATCGTGACCGATATCCGTCTGGGCATGACCGGCTACCACCCCTTCCGCTTCGACTTCGCCAGCCTGGAAGACGGCCAGTGGCGCGTGCATGAGCAGATCCCGCGCCTGCCCTTCGAGCGCGGCGATGTCGACAGCCTACAACTGCTGCTGAGTCGCATCTGGCGCCCCGAGGTGGAGATACCGCTACTGGCCTGGGCCAACCGACTGGGCCAGCCCGTGGCGGTTCTGGGCAGCACCTGCGTGGCCCAGCAGGAAAACTGTTGAGGCTGCGGCCTGCAGGCCACCCCGTCAGGTTTCAGCCGCGCCGTGCAAACCGTCGCGAAGAAATTGTGGGGCGATATAGCGCTCGTAGTGCGCCTCGGAGAGCAGGAAGAACTCCCGATCGATGGCGTCACGCAGCTCCGGCAGCGCCCAGTCGCGGAACTCCGGCAACAACACCATGCCATAGGCGTCCAGCTGGTTGATCACCCGTGCACCGCGGGCGATCAGCTGGTAGGCCCAGCAGTACGGCGACTGCTGCGGCACAAAGCGGATCTGCCGTTGCTCCAGTTGCAGGCGCAGGCGCTGGGCGTCGAAGATCTCCACCTTGGCCTGCATCACCTGCACCAGCAGCACCTCAAGCCGTGACCAGACCGCCTGCTTCTCGTCCTCGCCATAGACATTCCAGTGCGTCACCTCATGGTGAAAGCGCTTGCAGCCACGGCATACCAGATCGCCGTAAACCGTAGAACACAGGCCGACACAGGGGGTTTTGATACGCTGATTGGACATGGGGAGAACAACGGGTACTGGCTGACAGGCTGGCATCTTAGCCCTTTGTCTAAGGCAGATCACCCCTGTATCACCCTGGCCTTTGACTTAACTTTGGCGAAGCTTTCCAGTAGAATCGGCCCGCCTTTAATAGGCGCCAATGTCCGTTGGAAGCTGTTTTCAAAGCGTCACGAGCACAGTCTATCCGGCAGGTTCGATGTTGGTGCCGACCCTTGAACCCCCTTCAAGCGTCCGCACCCCGCCCTCATCAAGCCTGGCCTGCCGGCGTAAAACTTTGAAAGCAGCTTCTGGAAGGGAGCAACGAAACCTCGGCTAAGCGGCCCATAAAGCCGCGAAGCGCCTGGTTTGTTGTTTTCTGGATCGCGTCCCGGACAACCCTTTGGGACCACTGATGAGGGTAATAACTGTGCTTGAAGCCTATCGCAAACATGTAGCAGAGCGTGCCGCTCAGGGTATCGTGCCCCAGCCGCTGAACGCCGAACAAACCGCAGGCCTGGTTGAGCTGCTGAAAAACCCACCCGCAGGCGAAGAAGCCTTCCTCGTCGATCTGATCACCAACCGCGTTCCCGCCGGTGTGGATGAGGCCGCTTACGTCAAGGCCGGCTTCCTCGCCGCCCTGGCCAAGGGTGAAGCCAGCTCCCCGCTGCTGTCCAAGGCCCGTGCCGTTGAGCTGCTGGGCACCATGCAGGGTGGTTACAACATCACCACTCTGGTCGAGCTGCTGGACAACGCCGAGCTGGCTGCCGTTGCTGCCGAGCAACTGAAGCACACCCTGCTGATGTTCGACGCCTTCCACGACGTTTCCGAGAAGGCCAAGGCCGGCAACCCGCACGCCAAGGCCGTACTGGCCTCCTGGGCCGAGGGCGAGTGGTTCCAGAACCGCCCTGCCGTACCGGAAAAAGTCACCCTGACCGTATTCAAGGTCACCGGCGAAACCAACACCGACGATCTGTCCCCGGCCCCCGACGCCTGGTCGCGCCCGGACATCCCGCTGCACGCCCTGGCCATGCTGAAGATGGCCCGCGACGGCATCAACCCGGACGTACCGGGTTCGGTCGGCCCGATCAAGCAGATGGAAGAACTCAAGGCCAAGGGCTACCCGGTTGCCTACGTCGGCGACGTGGTGGGTACCGGTTCCTCCCGTAAGTCCGCGACCAACTCGGTGCTGTGGTTCTTCGGCGACGACATCCCGCATGTGCCGAACAAGCGTGCTGGCGGCTTCTGCTTCGGCACCAAGATCGCCCCGATCTTCTACAACACCATGGAAGACGCCGGCGCCCTGCCGATCGAATTCGACTGCACCAACCTGGCCATGGGCGACGTGATCGACGTCTACCCGTACAAGGGCGAAGTGCGCCGTCATGGCAGCGACGAGCTGGTCACCAGCTTCCAGCTGAAGACCGAAGTACTGCTCGACGAAGTACGCGCCGGCGGCCGTATTCCGCTGATCGTCGGTCGCGGCCTGACCGAGAAGGCCCGTGCCGAACTGGGTCTGGCCCCGTCCACCCTGTTCAAGAAGCCGGAAGCCCCGGCCGATAGCGGCAAGGGCTTTACCCTGGCACAGAAGATGGTCGGCCGCGCCTGCGGCCTGGCCGAAGGCCAGGGCGTACGTCCGGGCACCTACTGCGAACCGAAGATGACCACCGTGGGTTCGCAAGACACTACCGGCCCGATGACCCGCGACGAGCTGAAGGACCTGGCTTGCCTGGGCTTCTCCGCCGACCTGGTGATGCAGTCCTTCTGCCACACCGCGGCCTATCCGAAGCCGATCGACGTCACCACCCACCACACCCTGCCGGACTTCATCATGACCCGCGGCGGCGTGTCCCTGCGCCCGGGCGACGGCATCATCCACAGCTGGCTGAACCGCATGCTGCTGCCGGACACTGTCGGCACCGGTGGCGACTCGCACACCCGCTTCCCGATGGGTATCAGCTTCCCGGCCGGCTCGGGCCTGGTCGCCTTCGCCGCTGCCACCGGCGTGATGCCGCTGGACATGCCGGAGTCGGTTCTGGTGCGTTTCAAGGGCAAGCTGCAACCGGGCATCACCCTGCGTGACCTGGTCCATGCCATCCCCTACTACGCCATCCAGGCCGGTCTGCTGACCGTCGAGAAGAAAGGCAAGAAGAACATCTTCTCTGGTCGCATCCTGGAAATCGAAGGCCTGGACGAGCTGACCGTCGAGCAGGCGTTCGAGCTGTCCGACGCCTCCGCCGAGCGCTCCGCCGCAGGCTGCACCATCAAGCTGCCGGAAAAGGCCATCGCCGAGTACCTGCAGTCCAACATCACCATGCTGCGCTGGATGATCGGCGAAGGCTACGGCGATGCCCGCACCCTGGAGCGTCGCGCCCAGGCCATGGAAGCCTGGCTGGCCAAGCCGCAGCTGCTGGAAGCCGACAAGGACGCCGAGTACGCCGCCGTGATCGAGATCGATCTGGCCGACGTCAAGGAGCCTGTACTGTGCGCCCCGAACGATCCGGACGACGCTCGCCTGCTCTCCACCGTTGCCGGCGAGAAGATCGACGAAGTGTTTATCGGTTCGTGCATGACCAACATCGGCCACTTCCGCGCGGCCGGCAAGCTGCTGGACAAGGTCAAGGGCGGCATTCCGACCCGTCTGTGGCTGGCTCCACCGACCAAGATGGACGCCCACCAGCTGACCGAGGAAGGCTACTACGGCATCTACGGCAAGGCCGGTGCACGCATGGAAATGCCAGGCTGCTCGCTGTGCATGGGTAACCAGGCACGTGTGCAGACCGGTTCGACCGTGGTCTCCACCTCCACCCGTAACTTCCCCAACCGCCTGGGTGATGCCACCAACGTGTACCTGGCCTCCGCCGAACTGGCCGCGGTCGCCTCGATCATCGGCAAGCTGCCGAGCGTCGAAGAGTACATGCAGTATGCCAAGGACATCGACAGCATGGCTGCCGACGTCTACCGCTACCTGAGCTTCGACCAGATGGCTGAATACCGTGACGCGGCGGCCAACGCCAAGATCCCGGTAGTACAGGCCTGATGCACTGAGGCATGGTTCGGCCGGCAACGGTCGAGCCAACGGCAATAGGCAAACGCCCCGACTGGTTCGGGGCGTTTGCTTTTGTGCGCTGAACTTACATTCCAGGGAATGACTTCGTAAGGTGCGCCACGCGCACAGCTGACCCGTCCTTGCTGCGCACGGAGCACCCTACGGCCCGGACTACCCCTAGCTCAGTGGAGAGAAGCGGATGCGACATGGGTTGTGCCATAGCCACAAACAACAACGCCCGTATCTTGCGATACGGGCGTTGCTTGGTCAGCGCAGAGACCTGTCAGGCGCTTAGAAGCGCTCGATATCGGCCTTGCTCTGCAGCTGCTGGCGGAATGCGGCAAAGTCCTGTTGGCCACTGCGCGAAGCCAGGAAGCGCGCATACATGGCCTTCTCTTCATCGCTCAGGGCCTGCTCCGGCGGATTCACGCCATTGAGGCGCAGGATCACGAAGTCGCCATTGTTCAGGCTGACCGAGGCAAATACCGGCTTGTCGGCGGACTCCGGCTTGGGCATGCGGAACAGCGCCTGCAGAATGGCCGGCTCGATGCCGTCCTGACTGCGCGTGGCCGCCTCGACAACCGCCCAGACCTGCCCCAGCTCGGCCTGCTCAACCGGCGTCTGGCCTTCACGCAAAGCGCTCAGCAGCGCCTCACCCTTGGCCTTGGCCGCCTCGCTGGCGCGCACCCGGGTCAGCTGCTCGCGAATACTCTCGGCCACCTGCTCCAGAGCCAGTTGCTCGGGTTTGAAGTGTTCCTTGACGCGCACCACCACCACGGTATCCGGATCCAGCTCGATCAGGCCGCTGTTGCTGCCATCCTCCAGCACCTCATCACTGAAGGCGGCCTGGAGCACCTGGCGATTGGCCGTCAGCCCCTCGCCACCCTCGCGGCCGAAAGGTGCACTGACCTGTACCTGCAAACCCAGATCCTGGGCCGGCTGGGACAAATCGGAGGCTTCGAAGGCGGCATCCTCCAGATCCTTGGCCACCTCGACGAAGCGCTGCTCGACCTGGCGCGCCTTGAGCTCACGCTTGAGCTTGTCTTCCAGGCTGGCAAAGCTCGGCAGCTCGGGCGCCTGCACGCCCAGCAACTTGATCAGGTGCCAACCAAACTCGCTGCGCACCGGTGCGGAAACCTCACCCTCGCCAAGGGCATACAGGGCCTCTTCGAAAGCCGGATCGTAGACGCCCGGACCGGCAAAACCCAAGTCGCCGCCTTCGGCTGCAGAACCCGGATCGTCGGAAAATTCCTTGGCCAGGGCAGCAAACTCCTCACCCTGATCAAGACGCTGGCGAATGCCGTCAAGCTTGGCCTTGGCCTGCTCTTCATTCAACTCGCCACCCACCTCAACCAGAATATGCGCCGCCTGGCGCTGCTCGGCGAGGTTGGCAATTTCCAGCTCATAGGCCTCCTGCAGGGCCTCGGCGCTCACCTCGACCTGATCGAAGAAGGCATCCTTCTTCAGTTCGACATACTCCAGCACGACCTGCTCAGGGCTCATAAAGGCAGAGGCCTGGGCATCGTAGTAGGCCTTGACGTCATCATCGCTCAGGCTGACCGCATCGGTATCGGCGCTAAAGCGCAGGGTGGCGAAATCGCGGGTCTGCCGCTCCAGGCTGGCAAAGGCTTCAACCTCGGCATCGGTGACAAAGCCGCTGTTGGCCAGGCCGGCACGCAGCTGGCCGATGAGCATTTCCTGCTCCAGCATCTGGCGGAATTGCAGGCGGCTGTAGCCCAGCTGACGGATCACCTGATCGTAACGATCGGCACTGAAACGGCCATCGACCAGAAACTCCGGCGTTTGCAGGATCAGCTGATCAAGGGCCTGCTGGGAGAAGGCGAACTTGGCATCCCGAGCCCCCTGCAGCAGCAGCGTCCGCTCGACCAGGCCGTTGAGCGCCGCTTCGCGCAGCAGCTTTTCATCCAGCAACGAGGCGTCGAAGTCGCGCCCCAGCTGTTGCAGCAGTTGCCGACGCTGCATTTCCACGGCCTGCCCCAGTTCGGTCAGGGTAATTTCCTCACCGTTGACCTTGGCCGCATTCTGTTTGTTGCTGGTACCGGTAAAGATGGCGTCGACACCCGTCAGCGCGAGCAGCACGACGATGACGGCGATAATGGTTTTGGCAATCCAACCCTGTGAATTGTCCCTGATATTCTGCAGCATGCGTCCCCCAGAACGACTGTCAAAACTTCAGCAGCCGTGCAGCGCGGGTAAAATCCGGATAGAAGAAAGGCGCATCACTGATGCGCCTTCTCAGAGCGTGCGAGGTCGGATGCAAGATCCGCCGCGCAACCAGGCCAGCATTGCCGGCCTGGAGGGCAAGGCCCGAAAAACGCTTAGTTGACGGCGTCTTTCAGGGCTTTGCCGGCTTTGAAGCCTGGGATCTTGGCAGCAGCGATGCTGATCGGCTTGCCAGTCTGCGGGTTGCGACCGGTGCGGGCAGCACGCTCTTTGACAGCGAAGGTGCCGAAGCCTACCAGCACAACGGAGTCGCCAGCTTTCAGAGCGCCAGTGACGGATTCAATTACTGCGTCCAGCGCGCGGCCAGCAACAGCTTTCGGGATATCAGCAGATGCGGCGATGGCATCGATCAGTTCCGACTTGTTCACTCTTAAGTCCCCTTAATTTCTGTTGAGTTTGTTTCTTGATTTTTGGTGTAAGCAAAGCGGGTGCTGAACGACCTGCCGACACAATAAGAGCCGCTTTATAACAAGGGCTCTAAAAAGGTGTCAAGGAAGCCCTCCGGCTAATGCGTGCTGATTCGCTCCTTGGAATCAGTCTCGCGCTTGTCATCCGTTGCAACTAACTCCGGAGCCGCGTCAGGCAAGGGCTCCGGGGCGTATTGCAGCGCAATTTGCAGGACCTCGTCAATCCATTTAACCGGTTTAATCTGCAGGTCCCGCTTAATATTCTCGGGAATCTCCTTCAAATCGCGCACGTTCTCTTCCGGAATGATTACGGTTTTGATCCCGCCACGATGGGCCGCCAGAAGTTTCTCTTTTAAACCGCCAATGGCCAGCACCTGGCCACGCAGGGTGATCTCCCCGGTCATGGCCACATCCGCGCGCACCGGAATCTGGGTCAGGGCAGACACCAGCGCCGTGCACAGACCGATACCGGCACTGGGACCATCCTTGGGCGTGGCACCTTCGGGCATATGGATGTGAACGTCGCGCTTCTCGTTGAAATCGGCAGGGATCCCCAGGCTCTTGGCCCGGCTGCGCACCACGGTCATGGCAGCGGTCATCGACTCGGCCATGACATCGCCGAGTGAGCCAGTCTTGATCAGCACACCCTTGCCGGGCACCACCGCGGTTTCGATGGTCAGCAACTCGCCACCCACCTGGGTCCAGGCCAGACCGGTCACCTGACCGATCTGATCCTGCTGCTCGGCCAGGCCATAGCGGTGCTTGCGCACGCCGAGGAAGTGCTCCAGCGAATCAGCGCTGACCTTGACCTGAAAACGCTTCTCCCGGGCATGCTCCTTGACCGCCTTGCGGCAGACCTTGGCCAGCTGTCGCTCCAGGCTGCGCACCCCGGCCTCGCGGGTGTAGTAGCGGATGATGTCGCGAATGGCCGCTTCCTCGAACACCAACTCACCCTTCTTCAGGCCATTGGCCTGCAGTTGCTTGGGGGCCAGGTACTTGGTGGCGATATTGACCTTCTCGTCCTCGGTGTAACCGGGCAGGCGGATCACCTCCATGCGGTCCAGCAGCGGACCGGGAATGTTCATGGAGTTGGCCGTACAGAGGAACATCACATCGGACAGGTCGTAGTCGACCTCCAGGTAATGGTCGTTAAAGTTGTGGTTCTGCTCCGGATCGAGCACTTCGAGCAGTGCCGAGGCAGGATCGCCACGCATGTCCTGCCCCATCTTGTCGATCTCGTCGAGCAAAAACAGCGGGTTGCGCACCCCGACCTTGGTCATCTTCTGAATCAGGCGCCCCGGCATGGAGCCGATATAGGTACGGCGGTGACCGCGGATTTCGGCCTCGTCACGCACCCCGCCCAGGGCCATGCGCACAAACTTGCGGTTGGTCGCCGTGGCAATGGATTCAGCCAGGGAGGTCTTGCCCACGCCGGGCGGGCCGACCAGGCACAGCACCGGGCCCTTGAGTTTTTTTACCCGTTTCTGCACGGCGAGGTATTCGAGGATGCGCTCCTTGACCTCTTCCAGGCCATAGTGATCGGCATCCAGAATGGTCTCGGCTCGCGCCAGATCCAGGCGCACCTTGCTTTCGGCCTTCCACGGCACATTCACCAGCCAGTCGATATAGGAGCGCACCACCGTGGCTTCCGCCGACATGGGCGACATCTGCTTGAGCTTGTTCAGCTCGGCCGTGGCCTTGGCATGGGCCTCCTTGCTCATCCCGGCGTTCTCGATACGCTTTTTCAGCTCATCCAGCTCACCCACGCCCTCCTCGCCATCACCCAGCTCCTTCTGAATGGCCTTCATCTGCTCATTCAGGTAGTACTCGCGCTGGCTGCGCTCCATCTGCTTCTTGACCCGGCCACGGATGCGCTTCTCCACCTGCAGCAGGTCGATCTCGGCATCCAGCAAGGCCAGCACATGCTCGACCCGCGCCGACAGATCGGTGATCTCCAGGATCTCCTGCTTCTGCTCGATCTTCAGCACCATATGGGCGGCCATGGTATCGACCAGACGACCGGGCTCGTCGATGCCATTGAGCGAGGCCAGCACTTCGGCCGGCACCTTCTTGCCCAGCTGCACATACTGCTCGAACTGACTGAGCAGGCTGCGCACGAAGACTTCCGCCTCACGCTCGGCCACATCCACTTCATCGATCAGCTGCACCTCGGCCCGGCAATGGCCGTCCGCCTCGATAAACTGCTCGATCTCGCCACGCTGTTCGCCTTCGACCAGCACCTTGACGGTGCCATCGGGCAGCTTGAGCAGTTGCAGCACAGTGGCCACGGTACCGACCCGGTACAGGCCGGCCTCATCCGGATCATCGTCGGCCGGATTGCGCTGAGCCACCAGCAGGATCTGCTTCTCGCCGGTCATGGCCGCTTCCAGCGCCTCGATGGATTTCTCGCGCCCGACGAACAGCGGGATGACCATGTGCGGATAGACCACGACATCGCGCAGCGGCAGGAGAGGCAATTCGATGGTTGTCTTCATGATATTCGGCTCTACGGCGGCCATACGGCCTAATTCAGTTGGGAGGACCCTTGCAGCTAAGATGGGGGCAGCCCAGACAAAAAACAAGCATTGCCACAGGAAAAGCAAAGGGGCCCGTAGGCCCCTTGCTTTCAGCATGTTACGAACGCATCAAACGTCCGGCGCAGCCTTGGCGGGCGGCTCGCTGTTCTCGTAGATCAGCAGCGGCTTGGAATTGCCTTCGATCACGCTCTCGTCGATCACCACCTTGCTGACATCGGACTGCGAGGGGATTTCGTACATGGTGTCGAGCAGCACACCTTCCAGAATCGAGCGCAGGCCACGGGCGCCGGTCTTGCGCTCCAGGGCCTTGTGCGCCACGGCCTTGAGGGCATCGGGACGGAATTCCAGCTCCACCCCTTCCATCTCGAACAGCTTGCCATATTGCTTGGTCAGGGCGTTCTTCGGCTCGGAAAGGATCTGCACCAGCGCCGCCTCGTCAAGCTCGTCGAGGGTGGCGATCACCGGCAGACGGCCGACGAACTCGGGAATCAGACCAAACTTGACCAGATCGTCCGGCTCTACCGCTCGCAGCGACTCACCGACCTTCTTGCCCTCTTCCTTGCTGCGTACCTCGGCATTGAAGCCGATGCCGCCCTTGGTCGAGCGCCCCTGGATGACCTTCTCCAGACCGGAGAACGCGCCACCACAGATAAACAGGATATTGCGCGTATCCACCTGCAGAAATTCCTGCTGCGGATGCTTGCGCCCACCCTGCGGCGGCACCGAGGCCACGGTACCTTCGATCAGCTTGAGCAGTGCCTGCTGCACACCCTCACCCGACACATCGCGGGTGATGGAAGGGTTGTCCGACTTGCGCGAGATCTTGTCGATTTCGTCGATGTAGACGATGCCCATCTGGGCCTTTTCCACATCGTAATCGCACTTCTGCAGCAGCTTCTGAATGATGTTCTCGACGTCCTCGCCCACATAACCGGCTTCGGTCAGGGTGGTGGCATCGGCGATGGTAAACGGCACGTTAAGCAGACGGGCCAGGGTTTCAGCCAGCAAGGTCTTGCCCGAGCCGGTCGGCCCGATCAGCAGGATATTGCTCTTGCCGAGCTCGACTTCGTCTTTTTTCTCGCGCTGATTCAGACGCTTGTAGTGGTTGTACACCGCTACCGCCAGGATCTTCTTCGCCCGCTCCTGACCGATCACATACTGATCGAGGATGGCGCTGATCTCCTTGGGCGCGGGCAGCTTGTGCGCCGTGCTCTCGGCCTGGGCTTCCTGCACCTCCTCGCGGATGATGTCGTTGCACAGGTCGACGCACTCGTCGCAGATAAAGACCGAGGGGCCGGCAATCAATTTGCGCACTTCGTGCTGGCTTTTGCCACAGAAGGAGCAATAGAGCAGCTTGCCGTTATCCTCGCCGTTGCGGGTGTCAGTCATTCGATCAATCCAAATCCGGTAGGCTTGAAACACAAGATGAAGGCAAATGCGGGCATTTTCAAGCCCGCAGGGCAGCCCGACATGGGCGGGCGCCCCATGGAAGAGCGGTTTAGCCGGCCAGCTGACGCTTGCTCAGCACCTGATCGATCAGGCCGTACTTGACCGCCTCTTCACCGCTCATAAAGTTGTCACGATCGGTATCGCGGGCAATCACGTCGATCGGCTGGCCGCAATGCTCGGCCAGGATCTTGTTCAGGCGATCGCGGATGGTGAGGATCTCACGGGCGTGAATCTCGATATCCGAGGCCTGACCCTGAAAACCACCCAACGGCTGGTGGATCATCATGCGCGAATGCGGCAGGCAGTAACGCTTGCCGGCGGCACCACCTGCCAGGAGCAGGGCTCCCATGCTGCAGGCCTGACCGATGCAGATGGTCGACACGTCGGGCTTGATGAACTGCATGGTGTCGTAGATCGACATGCCCGCAGTCACCGAACCACCCGGCGAGTTGATATAGAGGTGAATATCCTTGTCCGGGTTTTCCGCCTCAAGGAACAGCAGCTGAGCCGCCACCAGGTTGGCCATATAGTCTTCAACCGGGCCAATCAGGAAGATCACGCGCTCCTTGAGCAGGCGCGAATAGATGTCATAGGCACGCTCACCGCGGGCCGACTGCTCGATCACCATGGGCACCAGGCCGCCGGCGGCTTGGATATCGGGCATTTGCTGCATAAAAGGATTGCGGGACATGCGTGCACTCGCTCCCTAAATAGTCATGTCACAAATACGCATAAGCCAGCGCGGAGGCTGGCTTATGACGTGCTTCTAACGAGGTAAGAATCAGGCTGCTTGCGGGGCTTGCGCAGGCTTGACAGCTTCTTCGTAAGAGACCGCTTTATCGGTCACGTTGGCCTTCTGCAAAACAGTATCTACAACTTGCTCTTCCAGCACAACCGAACGCACTTCGTTCAGCTGCTGGTCGTTCTTGTAGTACCAGGCCACGACCTGCTCGGGCTCCTGATAAGCCGAGGCCATTTCCTCGATCATCTCGCGCACGCGCTCTTCATTGGCCTTGAGCTCGGACTGCTTGACCACTTCGGCCACAACCAGACCCAGCACCACACGACGCTTGGCCTGCTCTTCGAACAGTTCAGCCGGCAGCTGCTCGGGCTTGAGGTTGCCGCCGAACTGCTGCACGGCCTGCACACGCAGACGGTTCACTTCGTTACCGATCAGCGCCTTCGGCACCTCGATCGGGTTGGCAGCCAGCAGGCCGTCCATCACCTGGTTCTTCACCTTGGACTTGATGGCCTGGCGCAGCTCGCGCTCCATGTTTTTCTTCACTTCGGCGCGGAAACCTTCCAGGCCGCCTTCTTTGGCACCAAACAGGGCAAAGAAGTCATCATTCAGCTCCGGCAGCTGGGGAGCGGCCACGCTGTTGACAGTCACGCTGAACTCGGCGGTTTTGCCGGCCAGGTCGAGGTTCTGGTAGTCCTCGGGGAAGGTCGGATTGATCACCCGCTCTTCACCCGCCTTGGCGCCCACCAGGGCGTCTTCGAAGCCCGGGATCATGCGACCGGAACCCAGCACCAGCTGAGTGCCCTTGGCGCTGCCACCGGCGAAGGCTTCGCCGTCGATCTTGCCGACGAAATCGATGTTCAGCTGATCGCCATTCTCGGCGGCGCGCTCAACGGTTTCGAAACGGGTGTTCTGCTTGCGCAGGATATCCAGCATGTTGTCGACATCGGCCTCGCTCACTTCGGCCTGCAGGCGCTCGACGCTGATGGTCTCGAAACCGGCAACGGTGAACTCGGGGAATACTTCGAAGGTGGCGACGTATTCCAGGTCCTTGCCCTTCTCGAAGGACTTCGGCTCAACGGCAGGTGCACCCGCAGGGTTCAGCTTCTGCTCGACCACGGCTTCATAGAAGGTGGCCTGAATCAGGTCGCCCAGGGCTTCCTGACGAGCGGCATCTTCATAGCGCTGACGGATGACGCTCATCGGCACCTTGCCAGGACGGAAGCCAGGAACCTTGGCGCGACGGGCAGTCTGCTGCAGACGCTTGTTGACTTCAGTCTCGATGCGCTCAACGGGAACGCCTACGGTCATACGGCGCTCAAGAGCAGAAGTGCTTTCAACAGAAACTTGCATGGATATTCCTCGTTGCACAGACATAAGCCGACCATTTGCCGGCCCCGAATCAAGGGCATGCATTCTAGAGGGTCGATTTGCAGAAGTCACCCTGCTAAGAAGGCAGCAAACGGAGGGAAGCTATAAAGATGGTGCGGACGGAGAGACTCGAACTCTCACACCTTGCGGCGCCAGAACCTAAATCTGGTGTGTCTACCAATTTCACCACGTCCGCGTGGTCAGGCTTTGAAACAAAAACGCCAGGCCCAAGGCCTGGCGTTCTGGAATATGGGGTGGACGATGGGAATCGAACCCACGACACCAGGAGCCACAATCCTGTGCTCTACCAACTGAGCTACGCCCACCATATTGCATGTGTTGCAGTTGCTTATGCCTAGCTGCCAAGTGGCACGCCCGGCAGGACTCGAACCTGCGACCATCCGCTTAGAAGGCGGATGCTCTATCCAGCTGAGCTACGGGCGCCTATCCATCTGCAAGCGCAGACTTAAAGCTTTCGGCTTGGCGAGAACCTTGCGATTCCTGCTTTGCCGTCTTACCCAGCGCCTGGCTGTGCTCGACAAGCGGGGCGAATGTTATAGAGGCGACAAACACCCGTCAACAGAAAAAGTTAAAAAAATTCAGCGATATAAAGGAGTTACAGGAAAACAGCGGGACCCGCCTTTGCCCCACCGCATGGCCATGCGAGAATACGCGACCTTTTTCCATCCTTTCTTATGGTTAACCAAGCGCAATGACCGCACAACTGATCGACGGCAAAGCGATTGCCGCCAAGCTTCGCCAGCAGATTGCCCAACGTGTCGCCGAACGGCGCGAACAAGGCCTGCGCGTGCCGGGCTTGGCCGTCATTCTGGTGGGCAGCGACCCGGCCTCTCAGGTTTATGTCTCGCACAAGCGCAAAGACTGCGAAGAAGTCGGCTTTCTCTCCGAGGCCTATGACCTGCCGGCCGATACCAGCCAGGACGAGCTGATGGCCCTGATTGATCGCCTCAACGAAGAGCCCAGTATCGACGGCATTCTGGTGCAGTTGCCCCTGCCCGAGCACTTGGACGCTTCCCTGCTGCTCGAGCGCATCCGTCCGGACAAGGACGTGGATGGCTTCCACCCCTACAACATCGGCCGCCTGGCCCAGCGCATGCCGCTGCTGCGCCCCTGCACCCCCAAGGGCATCATGACCCTGCTGCAGAGCACCGGTGCCGACCTGTACGGCATGCATGCAGTGGTGGTCGGCGCCTCCAATATCGTCGGCCGCCCCATGGCCATGGAACTGCTGCTGGCCGGCTGCACCGTCACCGTCACCCACCGCTTCACCAAGGACCTGCCCACCCATGTGGGTCAGGCCGATATCGTCGTGGTCGCCGCCGGCAAGCCGGGGCTGGTCAAGGGCGAGTGGATCAAGCCGGGCGCCATCGTCATCGACGTGGGCATCAACCGCCAGGCCGACGGCAAGCTGGTCGGTGACGTGACCTTCGAGGCCGCTCTGTCCCGGGCCGGCTGGATCACCCCGGTACCCGGCGGTGTCGGCCCCATGACCCGTGCTGGCCTGCTGGAGAACACCCTGCATGCCGCCGAGCATCTGCACAGTTAAACACCAGCCGTACAAAAAAGGCCCCGACACTGTCGGGGCCTTTTACTATGTAGCGCACGCTGTCAGATCACCGTAGCGCCGCCATCGACCACCAGCGAATGCCCAGTGGTAAAGCCTGCCGCATCACAGCACAGGTAGAGCACCGCCGCGGCGATTTCCTCGACCTTGCCGATACGCCCGACCGGATGCATGGCGGCGGCGAACTCGCCCTTCTTCGGGTCGGTCTCGTAGGCACGGCGGAACATGTCGGTGTCGATCACTGCCGGGCAGACCGCATTGACCCGCACCTTCTTCTTCGCATACTCCACCGCGGCGGACTTGGTCAGACCGATCACCGCATGCTTGGAGGCGGCGTAAATGCTCATCTTCGGCGCCGCCATCACCCCAGCCACCGAGGCGGTGTTGACGATGGCACCGCCGCCCTGGGCCAGCAGCAGTGGAATCTGGTGCTTCATGCACAGCCACACACCCTTGACGTTGACCCCCATGATGGCGTCGAACTCGGCCTCGCTGCCTTCGGCCAGCCGGCCCTTCTCGATCTCGATGCCGGCGTTGTTGAAGGCATAATCCAGGCGCCCGTAAGCCGCCAGGGTACGCTCCATCAGCACCTTGACCTCGGCCTCGCGGGTCACGTCGCAGCGCACGAACAGGGCCTCGCCACCGGCTTCGCGAATCAGCGCGGCGGTCGCCTCGCCCCCCTGCACATCCACATCGGAAACCACCACCTGCAGGCCTTCGCCCGCGAACGCCAGGGCCGTGGCCCGACCAATGCCGGCCGCGCCACCAGTCACCAGGGCCACCCGGCCGGAGAAGCTCAAGCTCATCTGCATACCCTCACAAGGTTTGGAAACTGCAGCGAGTCTAGCCAGCCCCCGCCCCGGGCGGCAGCACTATCAGGCTGGAGGTGAAAGCGCTATTGACCCGGTTGATCAGGCGGCCACTTCGGCCGCCTGCACCCTGATCGGCCGCCAGCGGCGCAGCAGCATATAGAGGGTGGGGATGACGAACAGGGTGAAGAAGGTACCCACCAGCAGCCCCCCGACTATCACCAGACCGATCTGCTGGCGGCTTTCGGCGCCGGCACCGGTGGCGATGGCCAGTGGCAGCGAACCCAACACCATGGCCCCGGTGGTCATCAGAATCGGCCGCAGGCGCTGCACCGAGGCCTCGATCACCGCCTCGCCCAGCGCGCGCCCCTGGTGCACCAGCACATTGGCGAACTCGACGATCAGGATGCCGTGCTTGGTGATCAGGCCAATCAGGGTGACCAGACCGATCTGCGAATAGATATTCAGCGTGCCGCCGAACAGCGCCAGTGCCAGCAGGGCCCCGGCCATGGACAACGGCACACTGAACAGGATGATCAGCGGGTCGCTGAAACTCTCGAACTGCGCCGCCAGCACCAGGAAGATAAAGGCCAGGGCCAGGGCGAAGATCAACGCCACACCGGCGCTGGACTCCTTGAAATCCCGCGAGGTGCCGGTGAAGTCATACTGGGTGTCCGCAGGGAACACTTCGCGGGCGGCGGCCTCCAGGTAATCCAGGGCCTCGCCCAGGGTGTAGCCGGCACCGACGTTGGCGCTGATGGTGACGGCACGCAGCTGGTTGAAGTGATTGAGCTCGCGCGGCGCCACGGTCTCGCGCACCTCGATCAGGTTGGACAGCTGCACCATCTGGCCGTCGCGGCCGCGCACATAGACCCGGTGCAGATCCTCGGGATTGCTGCGATCCACGCCCTGCAGCTGCACCATCACGTCGTACTGCTCACCGCTGCGCTTGAAGCGGGTCACCTGGCGGCTGCCGAACAGGCTCTCCAGGCTGCGGCCGATGGCGGCCACATCCGAGCCCACCGCCACGGCCTGCTCGCGGTTGACCGTGACCTTGAGCTGCGGCGAGTTGAGCTTGAGATCGCTGTCCAGGCTCTCCAACCCAGGGTACTGGCGAACCCTGGCCAGTAGCTCATCGACATAGCCTTCCAGCTCGGCATATTCCATGGACGAGCGGATCACGAAGTTCACCGGCTGATTGCGCGCGCTCTGCCCCAGGGGCGGGCGGTTGACCGGGAAGGCCCGCACCCCGGCGATATCCTGGAACTTGGGCAGCAGCTCGTTGCGGATCTCGAACTGGCTGCGACTGCGATCGCCCCAGTCCTCCAGCTTCATAAAGGAAATGCCCTGGGCCACCGTGGGAAAACCGGCGATCACCATATAGCGGTTGGTTTCCGGGATGCTGGCGTAGGCCGCCTCGATTTCCCGGGCATAGCGCCCGGTGTAGCCGATGGTGGCGCCATCCGGCCCGTTGAACACCCCGACTATGGTGCCGGTGTCCTCGGTGGGCGCCAGCTCCGACTTGAGCCCGTTGAACAGCCAGGCGCACAGCACAAAGGACAACAGCAAGGCGCCGAGCACCAGCGGCCAGGCATCCAGAGCGCGGGCCAGCCAGCGTCGATAGCCGGCGGTCAGACCATCGAGAAAGGTCTCGATCAGGTTGTAGACCTTGCTGTGCCGCGCACCGGCCTGATGCGGTTTGAGCATCAGCGCGCACATCATCGGGGTCAGGGTCAGGGCCACGAACCCCGAGACCAGCACCGCCCCGGCCAGGGTCCAGGCAAACTCGGTAAACAGCTTGCCGGTGGTGCCCTGCATAAAGCCGATGGGGGCGAATACCGCGGCCAGGGTCAGGGTCATGGCGATCACCGCGAAGGCGATCTCGCGGCTGCCCTTGAGCGCGGCCTGCAGCGGCGCCAGGCCCTTCTCGATATGGCGGTGGATGTTCTCCAGCATGACGATGGCGTCATCCACCACCAGGCCGATGGCCAGCACCATGGCCAGCAGGGTCAGGGTATTGATGGTAAAGCCCATCAGGCTCATCAGGGCAAAGGCGCCGATCAGCGACACCGGGATGGTCACCAGGGGAATCAGGGTGGCGCGCAGCGAGCGCAGGAAGATAAAGATAATCAGGATGACTAGCGCCACCGCCTCCCAGATGGTGACGAACACGTTGTTGATCGACTCGCGGATAAACAGTGAGTTGTCGTTGGCCACCTGCATTTCGATGCCCTCGGGCAGCAGCGCGCGTATCTCGGGCATGGCCGCCTCCAGGCCGTCGGAGATTTCCAGGGGGTTGGCCGTGGCCTGCTTGATCACCCCCATGGACACCGCCGGCAGCCCCTTGAAGCGCACGATGCTGCGCTCGTCCCGGGGGCCGATCTCGGCATGGCCGACATCGGACAGGCGCAGCAGGTAGCCGCGCGAGTCATCGAGGATCAGGTCATTGAACTGCTGCGGGGTATTCAGATCGGTTTCCGACAGCACGGTAAATTCGCGCTCGCGCGACTCGATGCGCCCGGCGGGGATCTCCACGTTCTGCCGGCGCAGGGCATCCTCCACATCCTGCACCGTGAGGTTGTGGGCGGCGAGCTTCTCCGGATCCAGCCAGATGCGCATGGCATAGGTACGCCCACCACGGATCTGCACCTCGGATACCCCGGCAATGGTCTGCAGGCGGTCCTTGATCACCCGCTCCAGCACATCGGTGATTTCCATCGGGTTGTAGCGATCGCTGTAGAAGGCGATCCAGATCACCGGCTGGGCATCGGCCTCGACCTTCTGCACGATGGGCTCGCGAATTTCCTCCGGCAGCAGACCGCGCACCCGCCCCAGGCGGTCGCGCACATCGTTGGCGGCCTCATCGGAATTGCTGCCCAGGCGGAACTGGGCGGTGATCTGGGTATTTTCGCTGCGGCTGATGGAGGTGACGAAATCCAGCCCCTCGATCCCCGAGAGCACGTCTTCGACCGGCTGCGCCACCTGGGACTCCATGATCTCCGGGCTGGCACCGGGATAGCTGACGTTCACCGTGACGATGGGCACATCGATGTTGGGGTATTCGCGCACACTCAGGCGGTCATAGGCCATCAGCCCGAGCAGCACCACGATCAGCGACAGCACGGTGGCGAACACCGGCCGGCGGATGCAGATGTCGGACAGGGTCATGGCTGGCGCTCCACCACCTTGGTGCGCACCGCCATGCCGGGGCGCACCTTCTGCCAGCCGGCGCTGATCAGCGTTTCCTCACCGGCCAGCCCCTCGCGCACCTCCACCCAGCCGGCCTGGCGCCGGCCCAGGCGTACTTCGCGGGTCTGCACCTGACCGTCCACCACCAGGTTGACCAGCAGCCGCTCCCCCACCGGCATCACCGCTTCCTCGGGGATCACCAGGGCATCGGGGCGCTGCGCCAGGATCACCGCCACCTTGACGAACTGCCCGGGGCGCAGGCGGCCATCGGCATTGTCGACATGGGCACGGATAGCCTGGCTGCGCCCCACCTCGTCCAGGCGCGGGTTGATGGCGAAGATCTCGCCGACAAAGCGCTCTCCCGGGTAGGCGTCCAGGCTGAGCTCCACCGGCTGCCCCAGGCGTACCTGGCTGACGGCCTTCTGCGGAATGCGAAAGTCCACCTTGAGCGGATCGAGCACCTCCAGGTTGACGATGTCCTGGCCTTCCTTGAGGTAATCACCGGGGCTCACCTGGCGCAGCCCCAGCACGCCGGCATAGGGGGCCAGGATCTGCGTCTTGTCCAGGCGCGCCTGGGCCAGGGCCAGGCTGGCGCGGGCCGCCTGCTGCTGGGCGCTGGCTTCATCCAGGGCCTGGGCATTGCTGGCGCCGCGCTTGAACAGCATCTGCGCGCGCTCGAAGCTCTTTTCCGCCAGGTTCAGGTTGGCCCGGGCCTGGGCCAGTTCGGCGCGGGTGATGGCATCGTCCAGGCTGACCAGCAAGGCCCCCTCCTCGACCCGCTGCCCCTCGCGAAAATGCAGGCGGGCGATCCGCCCGGCAATTTCCGGACGGATCATCACCGACTCATCGGAGGCCAGGGAACCGAAGGTGATCAGCTCGTCGCGCACCAGCTGCCGCTCGACCTGCACCACCTCCACCAACGGCCCCTGGGCCTGGGCGGGAACCGAGCCCAGGCTCGCCAGCAGCGCCAGAGAAGTGAACCACACAGCCGTTGGACGGACGAACATATACAACCCCCATAACCCTGTAGAAGTTGAGTCTAACAACCCAGCTCCACCGCTCAGCCGTGCAAAGTATTTCCCGATATGTGCTACTGACGCATGCCGCGGCCACTGACCAGCAGGCGAATGCACAGCAGGTACAGCACGGTCGCCGCCAGCAGCATAAAACCTATGGCCACGCCGATCCGGATATCGGAGACCCCGAGAATGCCGTAACGGAAGGCATTGACCATATGCAGGATGGGGTTGCCCAGCGACAGGGTCTGCCAGATCGGCGGCAGCAAGCTGATGGAATAGAACACCCCGCCCAGATAGGTCAGCGGCGTCAGGACAAAGGTGGGGATGATGGCAATATCGTCAAAGTTGCGCGCGAACACCGCATTGATAAAGCCGCCCATGGAAAAGATGGTGGCGGTCAGCAGCACCACCAGCACGGTCAGCCCCAGGTGATGCACCTGCAGATGGGTGAAGAACAGCGACAGCAGGGTCACGATCAGCCCCACCGCCAGCCCGCGCAACACCCCGCCGACGACATAGCCGATCAGGATGATATGGGGCGACACCGGAGCCACCAGCAGCTCCTCGATATTGCGCTGGAACTTGCTGCCGAAGAAGCTCGACACCACGTTGCCGTAGCTGTTGGTGATCACCGACATCATGATCAGCCCCGGCACGATGTACTCCATATAGCTGAAGCCACCCATGTCGCCGATCTGCCGGCCGATCAGGTTGCCGAAAATGATGAAGTACAGAACCATGGTGATGGCCGGCGGCAGCAAGGTCTGCGGCCAGATGCGGGTAAAGCGGCGCACCTCGCGGCGCACGATGGTGCGCAGGGCCACCCAGTTGGCGGCCAGCTCGCTGTTCAGGTAGGTGGTGTTCATTGCGCCTCCTTGGCCAGGTTCTTCTCCACCAGGGAGACGAACAGCTCTTCCAGGCGATTGGTCTTGTTGCGCAGGCTGAGCACCTCGATCTTCTGCTGGGCCAGCTGGCGGAACAGCTCGGTCACCCCCTGGCTCTTCTCCACCTGCACCTCCAGGGTATGGGCATCCACCAGGCGTCCCGGGTAGCCCTGCAACTGCGGCGCCACCAGCTGCGACTCCTTGAGGTCGAGCAGGAAGGTCTCCACATGCAGCTTTTTCAGCAGTTCTTTCATGCTGGTGTTTTCGACGATGCGGCCGTGGTCGATGATGCCGATATTGCGGCACAGCTGCTCGGCCTCTTCCAGGTAATGGGTGGTGAGGATGATGGTGATGCCCTGCTGATTGAGCTCGGTGAGAAAGTTCCACATGGAGCGGCGCAGCTCGATATCCACTCCGGCGGTGGGCTCGTCGAGGATCAGCAGGCGCGGCTGATGGACCAGGGCGCGGGCGATCATCAGGCGCCGCTTCATGCCACCGGACAGCTCCCGCGACGGCACATCATGCTTGCCCCACAACCCCAGCTGGGTCAGGTACTGCTCGGCCCGCTCCCGGGCGATGCGCGCCGGGATGCCGTAGTAACCGGCCTGGGTCACGACGATGTCGAAGGCCTTCTCGAACTGGTTGAAGTTGAACTCCTGGGGCACCACGCCCAGGCAGCGCTTGAGCGCCGCCGGCTCGCGGTCCAGGTCGTGGCCGAACACATTGACCGTGCCGCCACTCTTGCGCACCAGGGTGGAGAGAATGCCGATGGTGGTGGACTTGCCAGCACCATTGGGGCCGAGCAAGGCGAAGAAGTCGCCCTCGGCGACATCCAGGTCGATGCCATGCAGCGCCTGGAAACCGTTGTCGTAGGTCTTGCTTAGCTGACGAATGGACAGCGCGGTAGTCATAGAGATGGGCACACCCGACTAAAGAAAAAATGAAGCGGCCAATGCCCCGAAAAAAGAGCGGCCTGGAAAGTCTAGCGCCTGCACAGCGCAGGGCCTGAACAGCAGTGCTGCAGCCTACCAGCGCCAGCGAAAGTTAAAACCCCGGCGTCTCGATACTGGCTATCGAATGGTTCAATACAAGCGGCCTGCCCGTACAGAAGGAAGGTTTGCAACGCATGACCAGCTCAGTGCTGCAGATGCCCATACAGCTTGGCGTATAGCCCGCCCTCGGCAATCAGCTGCTGGTGGCCGCCGTCTTCGGCGATGCTGCCGCCGTCGAATACCAGCACCCGGTCGGCCTGTTTTACCGCACTGAGGCGGTGGGCGATGATCAGGGTGGTACGGCCGCGCAGGAACTGGTTGAGGGCCTGGTGCAGGGCGTATTCGGTGGCGGCGTCCAGGGCCGAGGTGGCTTCGTCGAGGATCACCACCTTGGGCTCGGCCAGCACCATACGGGCGATGGCCAGGCGCTGGCGCTGGCCACCGGACAGGCGCACGCCGCTGCGCCCGACAATGCTGTCCAGCCCTTGCGGCAACTCGCGGATGGTTTGCGCCAGCTGGGCGATTTCCAGGGCCTGCCAGCAGGCCTCATCGCTGCGCTCGCGGCCCATGCTCAGGTTGGCGCGTACCGTGTCGTTGAACAGCGCCGGGTGCTGCAGCACCACCGCGACATGCTCGCGCACACAGTCCAGGCCGATATCCTGCTGGGCGCAGCCGCCAAAGGCGATGCTGCCAGCCTGGGGCGTGTACAGGCCGAGCAGCAGCTGCACCAGGGTGCTCTTGCCTCCACCACTGGCGCCGACTATGGCCACCTTCTCCCCGGGGGCAATGCTCAGGTTGAGCTGGTTAAGCACCGGCTCATCGTTGTAGGCGAAGGTCAGGCCACGCACCTCGATCCCCAGGGTATCGCGGCCCTTGAAGGGGTCGACGCGCCCCGCATACTGCGGCTCGTCCTGGCGCCCGAGCAGCTGGTTGATCCGGGTCATGGCGCCGCCGGCGGCGTAGAAGGCGTACTGCAGGCTGAGCAGTTGCTCCACCGGGCCGATCATAAACCACAGGTAGCTGAACACCGCGAGCATCTGGCCAATGGACAGGTCGGAGAACAGCACGGTGAGCATGGCGGCGGCGCGGAACACGTCGATGCCGAACTGGAACAGCAGGCCACTGGCGCGGTTCGACGCATCGGTTTTCCACTGCGAGGCCACGGCGCGGTCGCGCACCTCCTTGGCGCGGCCACCGAGGCGACCGAGAAAGTAGCCCTGGCGGTTGCTGGCGCGAATCTCCTGGATGGCCTCCAGGGTTTCGGTCAGGGCCTGGGTAAAGCGCCCGGTGCTGTCGTTTTCCAGTTTCTTCAGGTGCTTGACCCGCTTGCCCAGCAGCACCGTGGCATAGATCACCAGGGGGTTGAACAGCAGGATCAGCAGGGCCAGCTGCCAGTGCATCCAGATCAGGATCGCCGAGGTGCCGGCCAGGGTCAGCACCGCCACCAGAAAGCGGCTCAGGGTCTCGCCGACAAACTTGTCCAGGGTGTCCAGGTCGGTGACCAGATGGGTGGTCACGGTGCCACCGCCCAGGCTCTCGTATTCGCCCAGGGAAATGCGCTTGAGCCGCTCGATCAGACGCATGCGGATGCGGTAGACGATGTCCTTCGACAACCGGGCGAACAGGCGCGCCTGCAGCACGTTGAAGATCAGCGCGCCGCCACGCAGAAACAGGGTCAGCACCAGCATCAGGCCGATATAGCCGGCGGCGCTCTGCCATTGTCCGGGCAGGAAGTTGTCCATCACCCGCAGGGCGGCATCGCCGTCCTGCAGTAGCACCTCGTCCACCAGCAGCGGCAGTAGCAGCGGAATCGGCACGCTGCACAGGGTGGCCAGCACCGCCACCAGATTGGCCAGGATCAGGGCCTTCTTGTGGCGCAGGGCGAGCTGGCGAATCTGTGCCCAGTTCAGCTGATCAGGCATGGGCCGCACGCTCCAGCCAGCGGGCCAGCAGGGGCTGCAGCGATTCCAGGGGCTGGTAGCCGTTGGTCAGCAGGGCCAGCTGGCCCTCGCGCTCGGCCAGCAGGGTGGGAAAACCGGCAATCCCCAGGTCCTGCACCCAGCGCACATCGGCGGTGGTGGCCGCGCGCATGGCCTGGCTGTCGAAGGGCTCGGCAAACACGATACGCGGAATGCCGGCCTGCTCGGCCAACTCAACCAGCACGCTGGCCCGGGTGACATCCACCCCTTGGGTATAGAAGGCCTGCTGGATCAGCCGGGCCAGCGGCCAGACCAGATCCGGCGCCAGCTGGCGGGCGGTGACCAGGGCGCGGCAGGCCGGCTCGGTGTCGTACACCAGGCCTTCGGGCAGGCCGTCATTGAAGTTGAACAGCTGCCCGGTGCCGGCATTCACCGCCTGCCAATAACCCAGGTAGCGCACCCGGGCGGCGGCGTCGATGGCCACGCTGTCGCGGCGCAGGCCGCCCATCACCAGATGCAGGCCAACACCCGCGGCAGCCGCCTGCTCGGCGAGGGACTCCAGCACCGGGGCAAAGCCCCAGCACCAGGAACACATGGGGTCCATCACATACAGCAGGCGTGCGTGCATGCCTAAGCCTCGCGGGATTGGCGGGGGTTGAAGCCCAGCGGGTGGGGTTGATTGCGCGCCTTGGCCAGTTCGATCTGACGCTGGCGCTCGCGGGCACCGGCACGGGTCTTCTCCGGCAGCGAGTCCCAGCAGTGCGGGCAGCTGACGCCGGGGGTGTAGAACTCGGACTGGCGATCCTCCACCGACACCGGGGTGCGGCAGGCGTGGCACTGGTCGTAGTCGCCCTCGGAGAGGTCATGGCGCACCGTCACCCGGTTGTCGAAGACAAAGCAGTCGCCCTGCCACTTGGTCTCGTCCTGGGGCACCTCCTCCAGGTATTTGAGGATGCCGCCCTTGAGGTGATAGACCTCCTCGAAGCCCTCGCCGAGCATATAACTGGAGGCCTTCTCGCAGCGAATGCCGCCGGTGCAGAACATCGCCACCTTCTTGTGCTTGGCCGGGTCGAAGTGCGCCTTGATGTACTCGGGAAACTCGCGAAACGACTTGGTCTTGGGATCGATGGCGCCCTCGAAGGTACCGATGGCCACCTCATAGTCGTTGCGGGTGTCGATCAGCAGCACCTCGGGGTCCGAGATCAACGCGTTCCAGTCCCTGGGCTCGACATAGGTGCCGACCTGGCTGTTGGGGTCCACGCCCGGCACGCCGAGGGTGACGATTTCCTTCTTCAGCTTGACCTTGGTGCGGTAGAACGGCTGCTCATCGCAATAGGACTCTTTATGGTCGATATCAGCCAGGCGGGCATCGCCGGCAAACCAGGCCATCAGCGCGTCGATGCCGGCGCGCGAGCCGGAAACCGTGCCATTGATACCTTCCTCGGCCAGCAGCAGGGTGCCCTTGATGCCGTTATCCAGCATGCATTGCAGCAGGGGTTCACGCAGAGCCTGGTAATCCGGTAGGGAGACGAACTTGTATAAAGCCGCCACTACGATCTTGTCGGTCATGTCACTGTCCTTCAGTAGTCGCCCACGTAAAGGGCGGACTGGGGTCAAATATCCGCCGGCAGTGGCCGGCGGGCTGTGCAGTTTACGTGGCCGCGCGCCTGCCGTGTAGGGGCGAGTTGCCGCATTGCTGACTTTCAGGACAGGTTGCCTGGCTTACCAGGTTGCGCCTTCCTCTATAAACTCGCGGTTTGCCCCTGAATCGGAAGCCCGCCCATGCCCCAAGCCCCCCTTGATCTGCTGTTGCTGCCCAGCTGGCTGGTGCCGGTGGAACCAGCTGGCGTGGTGCTGCATGAGCATGGCCTGGGGGTGCGCGACGGGCGCATCGTGCTGATCGCGCCACGGGCCGAAGCCCTGCGCCAGCCGGCCACGCGGGTGCTGGAACTGCCGGGGCGGCTGCTCACCCCCGGCCTGATCAACGCCCATGGTCACGCGGCCATGACCCTGTTCCGTGGCCTGGCCGACGACCTACCGCTGATGACCTGGCTGCAGGAGCATATCTGGCCGGCCGAAGGTCAGTGGGTGAGTGAAGACTTCGTGCGCGACGGCACCGAGCTGGCCATCGCCGAGCAGATCAAGGGCGGCATCAGCTGCTTCGCCGATATGTATTTCTACCCCGAAGTGGCCACTGGCTGCGTACACGACAGCGGCATCCGCGCACAGATCAGCATCCCGGTGCTGGACTTCCCCATCCCCGGCGCCCGCGACGCCAGCGAAGCGCTGCGCAAGGGCCTGGGCCTGTTCGACGACCTCAAGCACCACCCGCGCCTGAGCGTGGCCTTCGGCCCCCATGCGCCCTACACGGTGAGCGACGACAAGCTGGAAAATATCCGCATGCTGGCCGAGGAGCTGGATGCCGGCATCCATATGCATGTGCATGAAACCGCCTTCGAGGTGCAGCAGAGCCTGCAACTGCATGGCGAGCGGCCCCTGGCCCGCCTGCAGCGCCTGGGCCTGCTCGGCCCGCGCTTTCAGGCCGTGCATATGACCCAGATCGACGACGAGGATGTGCAGCTGCTGGTAACCAGCAACAGCAGCGTGATCCACTGCCCCGAATCCAACCTCAAGCTGGCCAGCGGCTTCTGCCCCGTAGAAAAACTCTGGCAGGCCGGGGTCAATGTGGCCATCGGCACCGACGGTGCGGCCAGCAACAATGACCTGGACCTGCTCGGCGAAACCCGCACCGCCGCCCTGCTGGCCAAGGCCGTGGCCGGTTCGGCCACTGCCCTGAATGCCCACAGCGCCCTGCGCCTGGCCACCCTGAACGGCGCCCGCGCCCTGGGCCTGGAGCAGCAGACCGGCTCGCTGCAACTGGGCAAGCTGGCCGATCTCTGCGTCTTCGACCTCTCGGGCCTGGCCCAGCAGCCAATCTACGACCCGGTGTCGCAACTGATCTACAGCAGCGGCCGGCAGTGCGTGGAACATCTCTGGGTCGGCGGCAAGCAGCTGCTCGACGGCGGTCAGCTGACCCGCATGGACCAGCAACAGATCATCGCCAAGGCCCGCGCCTGGGGCGAGAAGATCGGCCGCCCACAGGCCGCTGCGACAAACTGACATATATTGCCCGGGCCCAAAGGGCCCACAGCCTGCGGCGAAACTGGCAACATGGCCGGATTCACCAGCGCGCCCAACCTGGAAGCCTTTATGAGCAACGTCGACCACGCCGAAATCGCCAAATTCGAAGCCCTCGCCCATCGCTGGTGGGACCGCGAGAGCGAGTTCAAGCCGCTGCATGACATCAACCCGCTGCGGGTCAACTGGATCGACGAGCGCGTCGGCCTGGCCGGCAAGACCGTGCTGGATGTGGGCTGCGGCGGCGGCATCCTCAGCGAGTCCATGGCCCAGCGCGGCGCCACCGTCACCGGCATCGACATGGGCGAGGCGCCCTTGGCCGTGGCCCAGCTGCATCAGCTGGAATCCGGGGTCAACGTCAGCTACCGGCAGATCACCGCCGAAGCCCTGGCCGCGGAAATGCCCGGCCAGTTCGATGTGGTCACCTGCCTGGAAATGCTCGAACACGTACCGGACCCAGCCTCGGTGATCCGCGCCTGCTACACATTGGTCAAACCCGGCGGCCAGGTGTTCTTCTCCACCATCAACCGCAACCCCAAGGCCTACCTGTTTGCCGTGATCGGCGCCGAATACCTGCTGCGCTTGCTGCCCCGCGGCACCCACGACTTCAAGAAATTTATCCGCCCCTCTGAACTGGGCGCCTGGAGCCGCGAGGCCGGCCTTGAGGTCAAGGACATCATCGGCCTGACCTACAACCCGCTGACCAAGCGCTACAAGCTGGAAGCCGACGTGGACGTCAACTATATGATCCAGACCCTCAAGGAGGCCTGATGCGTCTGCGCGCGGTACTTTTCGATATGGACGGCACGCTGCTCGACAGCGCCCCGGACTTTATCGCCATCTGCCAGGCCATGCGCGCCGAGCGCGCCCTGGCGCCGATTGCCGACAAGCTGATCCGCGATCAGGTCTCCGGGGGTGCCCGCGCCATGGTCGCGGCCACCTTCGCCATGGACCCTGAGCACGCCGAATTCGAAGCCCTGCGCCTGGAGTTTCTGGAGCGCTATCAGCAGCACTGCGCGGTACTGACCCGGCCCTTCGACGGCATCAACGAGCTGCTGGAGGATATCGAGAAGGCCAACCTGCGCTGGGGCGTGGCCACCAACAAGCCGGTGCGCTATGCCGAGCCGATCATGCAGCAGCTGGGCCTGGCCCAGCGCTCGGCGGTGCTGGTGTGCCCCGACCATGTCAGCCGCAGCAAGCCGGACCCGGAAATGCTCCATCTGGCCTGCCAACAGCTGCAACTGGAACCGGGCGAGGTGCTGTTTATCGGCGATGACGAGCGCGATATCGAAGCCGGCCGCGCCGCCGGTTGCCGCACCGTGGCGGTCAGCTACGGCTATATCCACCCCCAGGACAACCCGGCCAACTGGGGCGCCGATGCCCTGGTGGAGCATCCCCGCGAGCTGCGCCAGCTGCTCGATAGCGCGCTGTGTCGCTGCTGATCATCCAAGCCTGATGGCGGATAAGCTGCGCGTTATCCGCCCTACTCAAAGCCCAGATCATCCGCAGGGTGGAAAACCGCGCAGCGTTTTCCACCCGTCAAACTCAGTCCGGCACTTCAACGCTCACATGCAGGGCATCGTGGCGCCAGAACTCCAGGTCGCAGTCGATCAGCCGGCCGTGCTGGTCACGGTTGATCCGCACGATACGCAGCGCCGGGCTGCCCGGGGCCACCTTGAGCGCTGCTGCCGCCTCGGGATGCAGGGCGGTGGGCACCATATCGAAACGTACCCGGCCGTAGTGGATGCCGTATTCACTGGCATACAGATCGGTGAGTGACAGGGTCAGGTCGAAGTCGAGAATGCCGGGGAAATAGGCCGGATTCAGGTAATGCTCCACATAGAGCACCAGGCGCCCGTCGATACGCCGCGCCCGGCGAATCTGGTACACACTCGATAGCGCCGGCAATTCGAGAATCTGGCAGATCTCTGCACTGGCCGGCATCAGCCGCGCGCTCAGTACCTCGGTGGCCGGCACCCGGCCCTGCTCGCCGACCATGGCATGGAAGTGGCTGCGCACCAGCGGGTTGTAGGCCAGGCGCGGCGGCGAGACGAACCAGCCACGGCGCTCTTCACGGTAGATCAACCCCTGGGCTTCCAGCTGGCTCAAGGCCTCACGCAGGGTAATCCGCGTGGTGTCGAACAGCTCGCTGAGCTTGCGCTCGGCCGGCAACTGGCTGCCCGACGGCAACAGGCCACGTTCGATCTGTTCCTGCAACGCCCGACAAATTGCGGTCACCGCCCGCGGCGCTTCATCGCGCATCAAAATCTCCCAGATTGGACTAGTCCAGCTCTATTTCGGGGCAAAAAACACAGCTCTTGTCCCCGGAATGCTCATGTTTCAAGTTTAAGCACTCTAGATGACCACGAAGTGACAATATGCCTTCATCCAGGCAAATATCCACAAAACAGAGGATATAGCCCCGGACTTTCACTGAGCTTTTCTTGGTCTACGCTTGCAGGGCACCACCCAAGTGACGGAATTTGGTGGCGAAAACCAGACTCGCGTACATGAAAACGTCATAAAACCCCTCTAGATTGGCCCATGTCTTGCTGATCTAGACCAGAACAAAACGTACGCACTCTCATCGCAAAGGAGTTTCCAATGAAACAACTGCTGCTGGCTTCACTGATGGGCTCGGCCATCGCCCTGGCCACCTCGGCCATGGCCGCTGAAACCGACTTGCAAGCACTGGAACAGGCCGCACGCGCCGAAGGCGCGGTCTACAGCGTGGGTATGCCCGACAGCTGGGCCAACTGGAAGGACACCTGGGCTGACCTGGCCCGCCTGTACGGCCTCAAGCATCAGGACACCGACATGAGCTCGGCCCAGGAAATCGCCAAGTTCGCTGCCGAGAAGGAAAACGCCACCGCCGATATCGGTGACGTCGGCGCCGCCTTCGGCCCCATCGCCGTGCAGCAGGGTGTCACCCAGCCCTATAAGCCGAGCACCTGGGAGCAGATTCCGGCCTGGGCCAAGGATCAGGACGGCCACTGGATGCTGGCCTACACCGGCTCCATCGCCTTTATCGTCAACAAGCAACTGGTCAAGGACATTCCGCGCTCCTGGGCCGACCTCAAGACCGGCACCTACAAGGTCTCTGCCGGTGACGTGAGCACCGCCGCACAAGCGGTCAACGGCGTACTGGCCGCGGCCATCGCCATGGGTGGCGACGAAAGCAATATCAAGCCAGCCCTGGAGTTCTACGGTGAGCTGGCCAAGCAGCGTCGCCTGTCGCTGGCCAACCCGACCATCCAGACACTGGAAAAGGGTGAAGTGGAAGTGGGCGTGGTGTGGGACTTCAACGGCCTCTCCTACCGCGACCAGATCGACCCCGAGCGTTTCGAGGTGCTGATCCCCTCCGACGGTTCGGTAATCTCCGGCTACAGCACCATCATCAACAAGTGGGCGAAAAACCCCAACGCCGCCAAGCTGGCCCGCGAGTACATCCTCTCCGACGCCGGGCAGATCAACCTGGCCAAAGGCAACGCCCGCCCGATCCGCGCCGAGCACATTGAAATGCCGGCCGAAGTGCAGGCCAAGCTGCTGCCGCAAGAGCAGTACGCCAAGGTCCAGCCGATCAAGGATGCGGCTGCCTGGGAAGCGACTTCCAAGGCTCTGCCGCGTCTGTGGCAGGAACACGTCATTATCAATATGAACTAAACAGCTAAGACGCTCTTTGTAGGAGCCAGCTTGCTGGCGATGCGTTTGCAGCGGTTCGCCAGCAAGCTGGCTCCTACAGGACTACTCCGCACCAACGAGAGAAGTAGATGAATCACAACGTCATCCTGGTGGTACTGGATGGCCTGAATTATCAGGTGGCCCAGCATGCCCTGGGGCATCTGCAGGCTTACTGCCAGGCCGGACGCGCCGCGCTGTACAAGCTCGACTGCGCACTGCCGGCCCTGTCCCGCCCGCTCTATGAAGCCATCCTGACGGGCGTTGCTCCCATCGACAGCGGCATCGTCAATAACGATGTGGTGCGCCTGTCCAATCAACGCAGCATCTTTCATTACGCCCGCGAGGCCGGTCTGAGCACCGCCGCCGCGGCCTATCACTGGGTCAGCGAGCTGTATAACCGTGCGCCCTTCGTTGCCGCCCGTGATCGCCATACCAGCGATGCATCATTGCCGATCCAGCACGGCCACTTCTACTACGCCGACCATTACCCGGATTCTCACCTGTTCGCCGATGCGGAAAGCCTGCGCCTGCTTCACGCGCCCAACCTGCTGCTGGTACACCCGATGAACATCGACGACGCCGGGCACAAGCATGGCCTGGACAGTTCGCAGTACCGCAACAGCGCGCGCATGGCCGATGTGCTGCTGGCCGAATATATCCAGCCCTGGCTGGACGCCGGCTACCAGATCCTGGTGACCGCCGACCACGGCATGAACAACGACCGCAGCCATAACGGCCTGCTGCCGCAAGAGCGCGAAGTGCCGCTGATCGTCCTCGGCAGCGCCTTCAGCCTCGATGCCAAGGCCCAACCCAAACAGCTTGAGCTGTGCGGCACCATTTGCCAGCTGCTCGGCGTTGCCCACGACAAACCCTGGTGCCAGGAACTGCTTGCATGAAATCACTTATAGCCGGCAAGGGCTGGGCACTGCTGTGCCTGCTGCCCTTCGCCCTGTTCTTTATTGCCTTCCAGATCGCACCGCTGGCCTGGGTGGCCAGCAACAGCCTGAACACCGCCGAGGGCTGGGGCCTGGGCAATTTCCGCGAGGCCTTCGCCTCGGCCTTCTACCGCCAGGCCATGCGCCACAGCCTGGAGGTCGCCTTTTGGTCGAGCCTGTTCGGCATCGTCATCGCCATCATCGGCAGCTATTCGCTGCGCCAGGTCAGCAGCCGCCTGCGTGATTTCGTCATGGCCTTTTCCAACATGACCAGCAACTTCTCCGGGGTGCCGCTGGCCTTCGCCTTTATCATCCTGCTCGGTTTCAACGGCGCCCT
>Ga0209207_1000158_pt1 | contig 49833 bp, 48 predicted proteins | sample SaghotsprinmetaG_FD_184140 | JGI IMG/M metagenome (GOLD analysis project Ga0209207, IMG submission 184140) | Hot spring microbial communities from South Africa to study Microbial Dark Matter (Phase II) - Sagole hot spring metaG (SPAdes) (version 3) | ecosystem: Environmental > Aquatic > Thermal... | reverse complement strand
AGTTGGCCGCGTTGTCCTGGGGCTGGCGCTGGGCGAAGGCGCCCCAGAACACCCCGACCAGGGCCGCACCCTTGAGCAGCGGCAGGTTGGCCGGCAGAGCCGGGATACCGCCGCCGGCGGCAAAACCAACCACCAGGAAGCGACCGTTCCAGGCCATGCAGCGGAAGGCCTCCTCGAACAATTCGCCACCCACCGGATCGTAGATCACGTCCACGCCCTGGCCGCCGGTGAGCCTCTTCACTTCATCCTTGAGGCTTTGCTGGCTGTAGTTGATCAGCTCGTCGGCGCCGGCGTTGCGCGCCACTTCCAGCTTCTCGGCGGTGCTCGCGGCAGCGATCACCTTGGCCCCCATGGCCTTGCCGATTTCCACGGCAGCCAGGCCGACACCACCGCTGGCACCCAGCACCAGCAGGGTTTCGCCAGGCTTGAGACCCGCGCGTTGCTTGAGGGCGTGCATCGAAGTGCCGTAGGTCATGCCGAATGCCGCGGCGCTGGCAAAGTCCATGCTGGCAGGGATCGGCATCACGTTATAGCCGGGCACCGCCACTTCCTCGGCAAAGCTGCCCCAGCCGGTCAGGGCCATGACCCGGTCACCAACCTTGAGGTGTGCGACCTTCTCCCCCACGGCCTTGACCACCCCCGCCGCTTCGCCGCCCGGAGAGAAGGGAAAGGGCGGCTTGAACTGGTATTTGCCCTCGATGATCAGGGTGTCGGGAAAATTGACCCCGGCCGCATGCACCTCCAGCAGGATCTCGTTCTTCTTGGCAATGGGGCTGGCAATCTCTTCCAGCACCAGTCTGTCGGCAGGGCCAAAGGCTTTGCAGAGTACGGCTTTCATGGGCGTTTCCTGAAAAACTGAGGGAAAGCCCGGGTTGCGGCCGATTGCCGCGCCCGGACGGGTGTGCCTGCAGTGTAGGTGGCAAGGCCAGAGGGTCAACGAGCATGGCTGCACCTGATGGCGCACCATAAGTCTCGGGCTTGGGTCTGGCGCCGCGTCTGGCTATGCTAGGAGCCATCGTTCCTTAAGAGTGTTGCCCCGTGAAAGCATTGGTCGCTGTGTTGCTGAGTCTGTGTTGTGCCTTGCCGCTGATGGCCCAGGAGGAGAAGGCACCGCCGTCTGCAGCCATCTATATCAACCTGTTCCCGGCCCTGGTGGGCAATTTCGGCGAGGGCCCCAAGCTCAAGTACTACAAGGCCGAAGTGTCCCTGCGAGTGGCGAGCAGCGAGGACGAAGCGCGGGTCAAGCACCATGACCCGCTGATCCGCAACCAGTTGGTGATGCTGTTCTCGCAGCAAAGCGAAGCGGCCCTGGAGGCCCCCGATGCCCGCGAGACCCTGCGCCAGGAGGCACTCAAGCAGGTGCAGCAGGTATTGCAGGACGAAGAAGGCAAGCCGCTGGTGGTGGACCTGCTGTTCAACAACCTGATCCTGCAGCGCTGACCCTGGCATATGGAGCATGGCGCTGCACGCCCTGGAATGACCACAGAGGCCACAGGCCTCTATGCTTGCGCAGAAGCGGCCTGTCCTTACCTGCCCCCAGCGCCGCCTTGACCCAGTAAACAGGACAGCGCGCGAGCGTCGCTGCATGCCATTTACCGCCAAGGAAGCCCCATGCGCCGCATACTCAACGACCTGAAAATCATGATCCTGGCCAACCTGTGGATAGTGCCAGTGGTGGCCGGGCTGGTCTGGGCGCTGTTCCAGTTTGTCGCCCCGCCGCCGCCGATGAGCGCCAGCATGGCCACCGGCACCCCGGGCGGCGCCTACCAGCAGTTCGCCGAGCGGCTCAAGGCCGAGCTGGCCAAGGAAGGCTTCGAGCTGACCCTGGTGCCCACCTCCGGCTCGCGGGACAACCTGCAGCAGCTGCTGGCCGAGCAGCCCCAGGTACAGATCGCCCTGGTACAGAGCGGCCTGGAGCAGCAGCTGAGTGGGGAGCAGCAGGCGCGCCTGCAGAGCCTGGGGGCCATCTATCAGGAGCCGCTGTGGCTGTTCCATCGCCGTGACATCGAGCTCGACCGTATCGCCGACCTGCTGCCCCTGCGCCTGGGCCTGGGTGGCGACGGCAGCGGCACCCGCGCCGCCGGCGAGGCAATCCTCGCGGTCAATGGCATCCACCCCGAGCAGTACCCCGCCAGCTGGCAGAGCCTCGGTGGCGGCAAGGCCGCCCGTGCCCTGCAGGCCGGCGAGCTGGATGCGGCCTTCTTTATCGGCCCGGCAGAAAACGCCCTGGTGCAGCAACTGGCAGCCAACCCCGACATCAGCCTGGCGCACTTTCGTCGCGCCGCCGCCTACGAGGCGCGCCTGCCCTTCTTCAACCGGGTCAAGGTGGACGAGGGCCTACTCGATCTGGCCAGCAACGCCCCGGACCGGGATATCGTCACCCTGGCCCCAGTGGCCACCCTGGTGGTCAACGAGGACTTCAACCCCGGCCTGGTGCCGCTGTTTCTCGCCGCCAGCCGCGAGGTGATGAAAAACGGCACCCTGCTCGACGCCGCCGGCGGCTTTCCCAGCGCCGAGCCGCGCACCTTCGAGCTGCACAAGGATGCCGAGCATTACTACGCCAAGGGCCTGCCCATCCTGCAGCGCTACCTGCCGTTTCGCATCGCCTCCCTGGCCGACCGCTATATCATCCTGCTGATCCCCCTGATCGTGGTGATGATCCCGCTGTTCAAGGCGGTGGGGCCGATCTACCAGTGGCGCATCCGCGCACGCATCTACCGCTGGTACAAGCACCTGCGCGAGATCGACCGCAAGCTGCACACCGGCACCCTGCCCGACATCCTGGATCGGGAAATCGAGCGCCTGGAGCAACTGGAAGACGAACTGGCCGCCGTGGAGGTACCGCTGTCCTACTCCAACGAGCTGTACGAACTGCATGTGCACCTGCGCTATGTGATCGAACGCCTGCAGACACTGCAGAAGCGCCGGGCGACCACGGACGGGTCCCTGGGGTAAACTGCGCGACCTGAACAGGAGTCCCCAGCATGCAGTTCCAGCGCAAGCCCCTGCCGGCGCAGAAGACCATCGCCATGGTCGCCCACGACAATATGAAGGACGAGCTGCTGGGCTGGGCCCAGCGCCACCGGACGCAGCTGGCCCGCCACCGCCTGTGTGCCACCGGCACCACCGGACGCCTGCTCGACCAGCACCTGCAGCTGCCCGTGGACTGCCTGATGTCCGGCCCCCTGGGCGGCGACCAGCAGATCGGTGCGGGGATTGCCGAGGGGCGCATCGACCTGTTGGTGTTCTTCTGGGATCCGCTCTGCGCCCAGCCCCATGACCCCGACGTGAAAGCCCTGCTGCGCATTGCCGCCCTGTGGAATATCCCGGTGGCCTGCAACGAGGCCAGCGCCGACATGATGTTCAGCTCCACCCTGCTGGACGCCGCGCTGGAGCGCCGCGTTCCCGATTACAGCGATTACCTCAAGAGCCGCACCTGATATGCCGATCCGCCACTGCATCGTCCACCTGATCGACAAGAAGCCCGATGGCAGCCCTGCCGTGCTGCATGCCCGGGATACCGAACTGGCCACGTCCCAGGCCATGGAAAACCTGCTCGCCGACCTCAACGAAAGCTACAACGCCAAACAGGGCAAGGCCTGGGGCCTGTTCCACGAGGAGTCCGGCGCCTACCCCTTCAGCGGCTGGCTCAAGCGCTATCTGGATGGCGAGCAGGATTTCACCGCCTTCAGCCGCCAGGCCGTGGAGCAGCTGCAGAAGCTGATGGAGGAATCCAACCTGTCCACCGGCGGCCATGTGCTGTTCGCCCACTACCAGCAAGGCATGACCGACTACCTGGCCATTGCCCTGCTGCACCACAGCGAAGGGGTAGCGGTGAACGAGGCCCTGGACGTGACCCCAGCCAAGCACCTGGACCTGGCCCAGCTGCACCTGGCGGCGCGGATCAATATCAGCGAATGGCGCAACAACCCCCACTCCAAGCAGTACATTTCCTTTATCAAGGGCAAGAACGGCAAGAAGGTCTCGGAATACTTCCGCGACTTTATCGGCTGCCAGGAAGGCGTCGACGGCCCAGGGGAAACCCGCACTCTGCTCAAGGCCTTCAGCGACTTCGTGGAAAGCGAGGACCTGCCGGAAGAGGCGGCCCGGGAAAAGACCAAGGCCCTGGTCAGCTACGCCGCCAACCAGGCCAAGCAGGGCGAGCCCATCACCCTCGACGAGCTGTCCGGGCTGATCGACGAAGAGCGCCCTCGCGCCTTCTATGAGCACATCCGCAACAAGGACTACGGCCTGTCGCCGGAAATCCCGGCGGACAAGCGTACCCTCAGCCAGTTCCAGCGCTTTACCGGGCGCGCCGAGGGTCTGTCGATCAGCTTCGAAGCGCACCTGCTGGGCTCGAAGATCGAATACGACGAGGCCAGCAACAGCCTGGTGATCCGCAACCTGCCGACCCAGCTGGTGGATCAGCTCAAGCGGCGCAAGGGCTGACAACCGCGAGGGCGTCATGAGAGTTGTCCTGCTGGCCTTGCTGCTGGGATTGAGCGGCCTGACCCAGGCCGTTCCACAGCAGGCACTGCACCCCGATGAAGTGCGCTTTGTCACGGCCAACGCCGAATTCACCCTGATGCATGAGATGGGTCATCTGCTGATCAGCGAACTGCAGTTGCCGGTACTCGGCCGCGAAGAAGACGCTGCCGACCAACTGGGCTTTATGGGCCTGTTTCTGCTGCACGAGCGCCAGCGCGATGCCGACTTCTACGCCAAGCTGCTCGATGTAGCCGACTACTGGCGCCTGGAATGGCAACGGCAAAACCCGAATGCCCCGGAAGTACGCGAATGGGACAGCCATGCCCTGGATGCCCAGCGCTTCTACAACCTGGCCTGCCTGGCCTATGGCAGCGACCCCAGGCAGCTTGAATGGATTATCCAGATGACCGGCCTGCCGGACGAGCGTGCCTTCTACTGCCAGGACGAATACCTGCAGGTCGAACATGCGGTGAACTGGATCCTGCAGCACTTCGGGCGCAAGGCCGGTCAAGCGGCAGGGCAGCGCCTGCAAGTCGAGTATCACAGCCCTCCCCAGCACCTGCCAGAAGCGCGCGAACTGCTGGAAAAAGTGCGCGCCTCCGGCGAGCTGGAAGCCATCGCCGAGCGGGCCAGCAGCACCTTCGCCCTGCCCCGCGACCTGAAGCTGATCGTCGCCTCGTGCGGCGAGGCCAACGCCTGGTACAACCGCATCAGCGGTGAACTGACCCTGTGTTACGAGCGCATCCTCTACTTCCGCGAACTGGCCAGCGAGCTACCCAGGTTACGTCAGCAAGCCTTGGCCGGGGAATCCAGCCCATCACCCTGAATGCCCAGCCTGCCCAGGTGAGCTGGCCCAGGCCCTTTACAGCGCCTTGATGGCAAAGCCCATACGCGGGAAGTGCACATGCACAGTGCCGGCGCGGACATCTTCGCGGCGCAGGATCAATTCCTCGCGGCCGGCATACAACAGCTCACCCTCTACGCCATCGACGCCATAATCGATGGCCGCGATGCTCACCCGCTGACCCGCGACAAAACCATTGGGGTCGCTAAAGGCCTCATCCGGCAAGGCGGCCGGGGTGGCCTCAAAGGCAATGGCCACGGCCTCTTCGCCGCTTAGCTCGCTGCTGGAGCCATGGCCGAAATCCAGCACACGGTTAAGCCAGGTGGCCACCGCCGGGTAATCGTCCACCAGGGGCGCGGTCACCGGGCTGCTGCGCAGGAACCACAACGGGTGAGCCATGGCGATATCGGCCAGGGACGGTTCGCCGAAGAGGAAGTCGCCCTGCTCGCGTTGCAACTGCTGCTCAAGACGGCCCATCAACACCGGCCACTGATGCTGGGCCTGTTCCAGCGGCAGACGGGTGGCCAGGCCGCCGTCGAACAACTTGGCGCGGTCGGCCATAAAGGCCTTGAGAAACTCCGGCGGCAACTTGCCGAAGCGCGCGACAATGGAGGCCGGCTGAAACACCAGGCTGACCGCATGCAGAAAGACCTGGGAGTCGGCCCACTGGGCAAAGCTGGCCACGCTGAACTCCTGGCCCTCGGGCAACAGCGCTGGAGTGGTCTTTTCCGCATCCAGGCGGCGGGCGATCAGGGCGCTGTCGCAATAGATATCGGCGCCCACCTGCAACACCGGCGTCTTGCGGTAGCCGCCGGTCAGCGCGGTCAGATCCGGCTTGGGCATCACCGGGGGGATCAGCACCGAGCGCCAGGACAGCTGCTTGAAGCCGAGCATCAGGCGCGCCTTCTCGGCAAAGGGCGAGGTCGGGTAATGGTGCAGGATCAACTCGTGCATGACAGGCTCCGCAGCAGTCAGATAAGACAGCCAGCTTAACCCTGCCCAGCGTCGGGGCCTACCCGCCTAGGCTGATGACGCAGTATCAGCCCCGGCGATAACAGCGCCTGCTACCAGGGTTTCCTTGGCCGCCTTGCTCAGCCCCTTGATCACCCGCTCACGGCGCAAGGCCTCGCCCTTGCCGGCGCAGGCTTCGATATAGACCAGGGCCTGGGCCGGGCTGGAATGGAAAAAGCGTGCACCCTTGCCACTCTGGTGCTTGGCAAAGCGCTTGTGCGGATCGTCACTGATGCCGCAGTACAGGGCGCCATTGGCTGCCCGTATCAGGTAGACAAACCAGGGTTTGGCGACAACAGGGGTATCGGCAGTGGGCATATCGGCCATGTTGGAAGCGCGCGGTACTCGGCAGGGCTGACGAGCTTAACGACTGCGCTGGAAGGCCGCCAACCCTTTGCCCGCCTGTTGGCGGATGGCGTTCTGCACGAAAGGCGCCCAGCCCAGCAGACGACCCTTCAAGCCCAGGGCCTGGGCAGCCCAGCGCCACAGGTCGAACTGGTCGTGGTGCTCGCAGATCTTGCCATCGCGAAACCGAAAGCGGGCCTCGATCCGGTTGACCACCCGGTTGCCGGTCTGGCTGAAGGTATAGCTGGCCACCCAACGCGCTCGACCGCTGTGTTCATCGGCCGTCACTTCATCGAAGGTCAGGGAGAAATCCTGGGCCTTGGCGCACAGCATGCGCCACATATCGCCAGCCTGCGTCCCGCGCAGGTCGGTAAACACCGGGTCGCTGAACTGCACATCCTCGGCATAGCAGGCGGCCATGGTTTCGGCATCGCGCTGCTGGAACGCCTGGTAGAAACGGGTGATCAGTTCGACATTGGCCTGGGACATGGATCAAGACTCCGAATAAGGGACTGCCTGCAGTATTGCCCCGAGGGAGACAAAGCGCGATTGGCGATAAAGACAACTTTGTGTCAATAATCGCCAAACCCTGTATAGCGCCGGCCACCTATGCTCAAGATCGCCCTGTATATCTGCCCGCAAACCGTCTGCTCCAGCCTGAGCATGGCCATGGACGCCTTTAACCTGGCCAATCAGCTGGCCGCCCGGCCGCTGTTCCAGCTGCAGCGGGTCAGCCTGGATGGCCAGGCAGTGGAGCTGGACTTTGCCCGTATCCCGGTCGATGGCGACCTGCATCTGGCGGAACAGGCCGATCTGATTCTGCTGCCTGCCACCGGCAGCGCTATCGAGCGCAATCTTGCGCACAACGCCGCCCTGCTGCCCTGGCTGGCCAGGCGTTCCCCTGCGCAACAGCTGGCCAGCCTGTGCAGCAGCGCCTTTCTGTTGGCCGCCAGCGGCCTGCTCGACGGGCGCCGCGCCACGACTCACTGGGCCCTGGCCCGGCAGTTCCGCCAGCGTTTTCCCCAAGTCGAACTGCAGATCGAGCAACTGCTGTGCGAGGACGGTCACCTACTCAGCTCCGGCGGCGCCCATGCCGGGCTCGACCTGTGCCTGCACCTGATCGCCCAGCATGCCGCTAACGATCTGGCACGCCAGGTGGCCAATGCCCTGGTGTTCGACAGCCAGCGCGGCCAGCAGTCACGCTTTGCCCCGTTGCTGCCGGAGATCAAGCGCGACAGCGCTCTGGCACCCCTGCTGCAGTGGTTGCAGGTCCATCACGACGAAGCTATCGACCTCGCCCGCCTGGCCCAGCAGGCCCACTGCTCGCCGCGCACCCTGCTGCGCCGGTTCAAGGCCGGCACCGGGCTGACACCCCATGATTACCTGCAGCGCCTGCGCATCACGCAAGCGCAGCGGGCTTTAGCGCAGCGCGGCGCGTCCCTGGAACAGATCGCGACTCAGGTCGGCTACGCCGACCGTGCCACCTTCGCCAAAGTGTTCAAGCAGCTGTGTGGCGAAACACCCGGGGCCTTTCGCAAAAGGCTGCAAGGGGCGCCATAAAGCCGCCCACCATAATAAAAAAGGGAGCCCGCAGACTCCCTTCTCGTCGGTGCGGCCGTCTCAGTGCAGGATCTGACTGAGGAACAGCTTGGTGCGCTCGTTCTGCGGGTTGGTGAAAAAGGTATCCGGGTCGGCCTGCTCAACGATCTCGCCCTTGTCGAGGAAGATCACCCGGTTCGCCACGGTACGGGCAAAGCCCATCTCGTGGGTCACGCAGAGCATGGTCATACCGTCTTCGGCCAGGCTGACCATGGTGTCCAGTACTTCCTTGACCATTTCCGGATCGAGGGCCGAGGTGGGCTCGTCGAACAGCATGATCTTCGGTTTCATGCACAGCGCCCGGGCAATCGCCACGCGCTGCTGCTGACCGCCGGAGAGTTGCCCCGGGTACTTGCCGGCCTGCTCCGGAATGCGCACGCGCTCCAGAAAGTGCATGGCAATTTCCTCGGCCTGGCGCTTGGGCATCTTGCGTACCCACATCGGCGCCAGGGTGCAGTTCTGCAGCACGGTCAGGTGCGGAAACAGGTTGAAGTGCTGGAACACCATGCCCACCTCGCGGCGCACCGCTTCGATGTGCTTGAGGTCCTGGGTCAGCTCGGTGCCATCGACCACGATACGCCCCTGCTGGTGTTCTTCCAGACGATTGAGGCAGCGGATGGCGGTGGACTTGCCCGAACCGGACGGACCACAGAGCACGATGCGCTCGCCGGCCTGCACACTCAGGTTGATGTCCTTGAGCACATGGAACTGGCCGTACCACTTGTGCACGCCCTGCATCAGGATCATCGGCTCGGCGCTGGGTTGCTTGTTTGCTTCACTCATAATTCACTCCTCTCAAGGGGCTGATTCAGGATTTAGCGAGCTAGAGCCAGGCAAGGCGAAAGTGGCTGAGGAAGCGCAGTTTACGAGGGTAAATGAACATTCCGAGGGCACTTTCAACGCCGCCTGGCCGACGCGCAGCAAATACTGATCAGCCCCTAACGCTTATGGCCGGTGTCCAGCTTCCTCTCCAGATGCATGGAGTAGCGGGACATACCAAAACAGAAAATCCAGAACACCAGGGCGGCGAACACATAGCCTTCAGTGGCCATGCCCAGCCAGGCCGGGTCGGTGGTCGCCTGCTTGATGCTGTTGAGCAGGTCGAACAGGCCGATGATGATCACCAGGCTGGTGTCCTTGAACAGCGAGATAAAGGTGTTGACGATGCCGGGGATCACCAGCTTGAGCGCCTGCGGCAGAATCACCAGGCCCATCATCCGCCAGTAACCCAGGCCCATGGCCGCAGCCGCCTCGTACTGGCCCTTGGGGATGGCCTGCAGACCGCCACGCACCACCTCGGCGATATAGGCCGACTGGAACAACACCACGCCGAACAGGGCGCGCATCAGCTTGTCGAAGTGCATGCCTTCGGGCAGGAACAGCGGCAGCATCACCGAGGACATAAACAGCACGGTGATCAGCGGCACGCCGCGCCAGAACTCGATAAAGGTCACGCAGATGACCCGGATCGCCGGCATGTTCGAACGCCGCCCCAGCGCCAGCAGAATGCCCAGGGGCAAGGCGCCGGAAATACCCACTGCGGCAATCACCAGGGTCAGCAGCAAACCGCCCCACTGGCTGGTGGACACCACCGACAAGCCGAACATGCCGCCATGCAGCAGCCAGTAAGCCAGCACCGGGTAAACCAGCAGAAAGCCCAGGCCATACAGGGCCTTGCGCGGCATCTGCGGCACGAACAGCGGCGCCGCGCCGATAATCGCCAGCCACAGGGTGGCATCGACCCGCCAGCGCAACTCGGTGGGATAGAAGCCGTACATGAACTGGCCCAGGCGTTGCTGCACAAACACCCAGCAGGCGCCGCCACTGGTGCAGTCGGCGCGGGTAGTACCAGTCCAGTCGGCATTGATAAAGGCCCACTGGATGATCGGCGGCACAATCAGCCAGATCAGGTAGATGGCGAAGAAGGTCAACAGGGTGTTGAACCAGTTGGAGAACAGATTGGCCTTGAGCCAACCAACGGCACCGACACTCATGCGCGGTGGTGGCAGATCGGGTTTGAACGTATGAGTCTGCATGGGCTGCTCCTTACCGCTCGATCAGCGCAATGCGCTTGTTGTACCAGTTCATCAGCAGGGAAATGCTGATACTGATGGCCAGATACACGCTCATGGTGATGGCGATCACCTCGATGGCCTGGCCGGTCTGATTGAGCACCGTACCGGCAAATAGCGAGACCATGTCCGGATAGCCGATCCCGGCCGCCAGGGAGGAGTTCTTCGCCAGGTTCAGGTACTGACTGGTCAGCGGCGGAATGATCACCCGCAACGCCTGGGGGATGATTACCAGACGCAGCGTGTTGCCCGGCCGCAGGCCCAGGGAGCGCGCCGCCTCGGTCTGCCCATGGCTGACCGCCATGATCCCGGAACGCACGTTCTCGGCGATAAAGGCCGCGGTATAGATGGTCAGCGCCAGGGTCAGGGCCATCAGCTCGGGGATCAGCACCCAGCCGCCGCGGAAGTTGAAGCCGGTCAGCTCCGGCACGCTCCACACCAGCGGGTTGCCGCCAATCAGCACGGCCAATCCGGGAATCACGATGATCATGGCCAGCGAGGCCCAGAAAGCGTGGAACACCTGGCCGGTGGCTTCACGCCGCGCCTTGGCCCAGCGCCCCATGACGACGATGGCGGCAATGGTCGCCAGCAGCACCAGGACAAAGGGCCAGAAGCTCTCTGACGGCCCCGGCGCCGGCATATACAGACCGCGGCTATTGAGGAAGAAGGTGTCGTTGATCCCCAGGCTGTCCCGTGGCCCCGGCAGGGTCAGGAAAACCGCGAAGTACCAGAACAGGATCTGCAGCAGCGGCGGAATATTGCGGAAGATCTCGATATAGACCGTGGCCATCTTGCTAATCAGCCAGTTCGGCGACAGCCGCGCCACCCCGAGGATAAACCCGAGAATGGAAGCCAGGACGATGCCGATAAAGGACACCAGCAAGGTGTTGAGCAACCCCACCAGGAACACCCGGCCATAGGTATCGCTTTCCGTGTACTCGATCAGGTGCTGGGCGATACCGAAGCCCGCACTGTTGCCGAGAAAGCCGAAGCCGGAGACGATGCCGCGCTTTTCCAGGTTGGTCTGGGTGTTGTCGAAGAGATACCAGCCGAGCGCCACGACGGCGATAACGGCAATAATCTGAAAGACCCACGCACGAACCTGGGGATCGGTCCAGACCGAACCCCGGGGACGCGGGACATTAGCACTAGTTTGCATAACAGCCCTCTTTGAAGCATCGCGCCCGCTGGCGCGGGGCGATGTTCATCTGATCAGGAACAACAACGGGGTGCCCAAGGCACCCCGCTGCAGACGGTCAACGCACCGGCGGTGCGTACTGCAGACCACCGTTGTTCCACAGGGCATTGAGGCCACGCTCAATCTTCAGTTCGCTGCCGGCACCGACATTGCGATCGAAGGACTCACCGTAGTTACCCACTTGCTTGACGATCTGCACGGCCCAGTCTTTGGGCAGTTTCAGATCCTTGCCGAACTCACCTTCAGTCCCCAGCAGACGGGCGACGTCCGGGTTCTTGGTGGTTTTCGCGGTTTCCTCGACGTTGGCCGAGGTCACGCCCAGCTCTTCGGCGTTGACCATGGCGAACAGCGACCAGCGCACGATGTTGAACCACTCGTCATCACCCTGACGTACCACCGGGCCCAGGGGCTCCTTGGAGATCACTTCCGGCAGCACCACGTACTGATCCGGGTTGGCCAGTTTGATGCGCTGGGCGTACAGCTGCGACTGGTCGGAGGTCAGCACGTCACAACGACCGGCTTCCACCGACTTGGCGCTTTCATCGGAGGTATCGTAGGTGATGGGGGTGTACTTCATGCCGTTGGCACGGAAGTAGTCGGAGAGGTTCAGCTCGGTGGTGGTACCGGCCTGGATGCACACGGTGGCGCCGTCCAGTTCCTTGGCGCTGGCAACGCCCAGTTTCTTGTTCACCAGGAAGCCCTGGCCATCGTAGTAGTTGACGCCAGCGAAGTTCAGGCCCAGGGCCGAGTCACGGGAGCTGGTCCAGGTGGTGTTACGGGAAAGGATATCGACCTCGCCGGACTGCAGCGCGGTAAAGCGCTCCTTGGCGGTCAGCGGGCTGTACTTGACCTTGGTCGCGTCACCGAATACGGCGGCGGCCACGGCGCGGCACACATCCACATCCAGACCTACATAGTTGCCCTTCTCGTCCGCATAGGAGAAGCCAGGCAGACCATCACTGATACCGCACTGTACAAAACCTTTTTTCTGTACTGCATCGAGCGTAGCGCCCGCCTGGGCGAAGCCGCTGACGCCGAGAACGGCTGCGGTGGTCAGTACTGCCAGGGTGGATTTCACCATCTTCATTAAAACCTCCAGTTGCTTTTGTTGTGTTGGAGTCTCGACCCCTGCACCGTACCCTTGTGGGGCAGGTTGAGGCGTTCGGCAGCGAAAGCCCCTACCGGCGCAGCAGGTCATTGCGCGAGTTTAGTCGTGGATTGACCATCCAACCATGTGGATTGGTCATCCAAGCATAAAGCTACGCCCACTCATGGCATGCCATGAGTCAGAGACAGGTTATCGCTCAGGATCAAAGCCCCCAGACGAACAGTCGGCCCCTGTGTGAACGGCCGGCTATTGCGTACCCTGATCGATCACCGTGTTACCGGTCCCTAACAAGGCCATCTGTCGCATGGGTCATAGCAAGGCCCGTACCAGCGTCGCGCCTGAAACACCATACGGACAGGTCAAGAGCAAAACTTGTACCCTGGCGACAAGTTCTTATCAGTTTGGTCATATCCCTCATTTAACCTGCGCACTGAATCGGCGCAGATGCACCACCGCGGAGCCTCCCATGCACGAACCCCTGATCCTTGAGCCCACACATGCCGCCGATGCCTGTGTCATCTGGTTGCACGGCCTGGGCGCCGACCGTTACGACTTTCTGCCAGTGGCCGAGGCCCTGCAGCAGCGTCTGCCCAACTGCCGTTTCGTCTTGCCCCAGGCACCGACTCGGGCGGTGACCATCAATGGTGGCTACGCTATGCCCAGCTGGTACGACATCCTGGCCATGAGCCCGGCCCGGGCGATCAATCGCGAGCAGCTGGAAGCCTCGGCGCAGCAGGTCATCGAGCTGCTGGAAGCGCAGCGCGACAGCGGCATCGACCCCCGTCGCATGATCCTCGCCGGTTTCTCCCAGGGCGGCGCCGTGGTGCTGCATACCGCCTACCTGCGCTGGCAGTTCCCCCTTGGCGGGGTGCTGGCACTGTCTACCTATGCCCCCACCTTCGACAGCCCCCAGGGCCCCAACCAGGGATGGCCAGATACAAAAAATGGTCAGGAACCATTTTTGACGTCGCGCAGCGACGGCCCGCAGGGTATCGGCCAGGGATGGCCAGATACAAAAAGACAACTGCCGGCATTTTTTCTGCATGGCAGATTCGACGATATCGTCTTGCCAGCCATGGGCCGCGCCGCCCACGACTACCTGGCCGCCGCCGGGGTGCCGGTCGAGTGGCGCGACTATCCGATGGGGCACGAAGTGCTGCCCGAGGAAATCCGCGATATCGCCGACTGGCTGGCGCAGCGCCTGCATACCTGAACAGTGAGAATGCCCATGTCCGCCATCCCCGCCATCAAAAGCCTTGCCGACGTCCGCCAGATCGAACAGACGCCCCTGGGTGAACGCGACCTGCCGGCCAGCACCTATGCGCTGATCCAGCGCACGGCCGCCGCCCAGCCGGATGCCCCGGCACTGTCCTTTATTCTCCAGGGCACGGCGGACGAGCCGGCCTATCGCCTGAGCTACGCCGAGCTGCTGGGCAAGATCACCCAGACAGCCAACGCCTTCCATCGCCTCGGCCTGCGCCCGGGCAAGGCCGTATCCTTCCTCTTGCCCAATCTGCCGCAGACCCACTTCACCATCTGGGGCGGCGAGGCGGCCGGCATTGTCAATGCGATCAACCCGCTGCTCGACGCCGAACATATCGCCGAGCTGATCGAAGCCTCTGACTCCGAATTGCTGGTAACCCTGGCGCCCTTCCCCGGCACCGACCTTTGGGACAAGGTGGCGGCCCTGCGCGGCCAGTTGCCCAAGCTCAAGGCCATCCTCTGCGTGGACATGGCCAATTTCCTCCCCGAGCCGCAGCGCAGCGGCCTCAAGGCCCAGCGCGGGGCGCTGCCGCAGGGCGTGCTGGATTTCGATGAAGCCATCGCCGCCTGCCCGGCCGACCATCTGGAAAGTGGCCGGGTGATCCAGGCTGACGAGATCGCCAGTTACTTTCACACCGGTGGCACCACCGGCACGCCCAAGCTGGCCCCGCACAGCCACGGCAACGAAGTGGCCATGGCCTACAGCATGAACCTGGTCACCGGCTTCGGCCCGGGCGACGTGACCCTCTGTGGCCTGCCGCTGTTCCACGTCAATGGGGTGATCGTCACCGGCCTGACCGCCTTCCTCGGCGGCGCCGAAGTCCTGCTGGCCACGCCCCAGGGCTATCGCAACCCCAACCTGATCGGCAATTTCTGGAAGCTGATCGAACGCCACAAGGTCAGCTTCTTCAGCGGTGTACCGACCATCTATGCCGGCCTGTTGCAGGTGCCCAGCGAGGGCCATGATCTGAGCTCGCTGAAATACGCCCTGTGCGGCGCCGCACCGATGCCGGTGGAGCTGATCCGTCAGTTCGAGGCCAAGACCGGCCTGTGCCTGATCGAAGGCTATGGCCTTACCGAAGGCACCTGCGGCAGTTGCGCCAACCCACCGGCCGGCGAACGCCGTCCGGGCTCCATCGGCCTGCCGATCCCCTACTGCGAAGTGAGCATCAAGGTGCTCGATGAGCAGGGTCGCTATCTCCGGGATGCGGCGCAAAATGAAATCGGCAATCTGTGCATCCGTGGCGCCACGGTATTTAAGGGCTATCTGCAGACCAGCAAGAACGCCGGCATCTGGGTCGATGGCGACTGGTTCAACACCGGCGACCTGGGCCGCATTGATGCCGATGGCTATGTCTGGCTGACCGGGCGCAGCAAGGACCTGATCATCCGCGGCGGGCACAATATCGACCCGCAGATGATCGAAGAGGCGCTGCACAAGCATCCGGCCGTGGCCCTGGCTGCCGCCGTGGGCAAACCCGACCTCAAGGCCGGTGAATTGCCGGTGGTCTATGTGCAGCTCAAGCCCGGCATGCAGGCCAGCGAAACCGAACTGCTGGAACATGCCGCCGCCCATATCCCCGAGCGCGCCGCCGTGCCCAAGGACGCCTGGATCATCGACGCCATTCCGCTGACCGCGGTGGGCAAGACCTTCAAGCCGGCCCTGCGCTTCGACGCCATCGCCCGGGTCTACCAGGCCACCCTGAGCGAACTGGCCCCCGGCATCCGCGTCGAGGTTCTGAGCGACGATCAGGCCGGCCAACTGGCCCATATCCACCTGCCACGCCGCGACGCGGCCCTGGAGGCGGCCATCGCCGAGCGCCTGGGCGGCTATGCGGTGGGCTTTGTCCTGCACAGAGACTGAACCCTCGCGGGGCCGGCGCCATGTCAGCCCCTATCCAACGCCTGGTCACGGAAGAAACGTGACCATGGCGTCAAAAAAACTACCACCGGTCGCCAGGGGGATTGCCAGCATTATTTATCGGGAATAAGGTCGGTTGCAGGCGATTGAAAAACGTAGGCGAGGCCGCCAGCGCAAGGCAAAAACAGGCGAAAAAGCGCAGTTTACGAGTAGTAAATGAGCATTTTGAGCCTGTTTTTAACGCAGTGATGGCAACGTAGGTAGTTTTTCAACAGCCTGCCAGGTCCTCGCTAAGAGATGCAGGGAGCATCGCGATGCCCGACACCATCTTCGTCCGATACCCACGGCCGGCGCCATGAAAAGCGTCAAATGGCAGGCCGACCCCGAGCAGCTGCAGCGTCTCAAGCTGTTCAGCAATGTTGCCAGCGACAGCATCAACCTGCTGCTCAAGGAATTTCGCGCCTGCAAACTGCAGCCCGGCGAAGTTCTGCTCTCCCCCTTCAATCGCAATCAGTACCTCTACCTGTTGCTGCAAGGCCAGCTGGAAGTGCATGTCGGCAGCCCCGACGGCCCACCGGTCAGCACCCTGGGCAGTGGCGAGTGCGTGGGCGAAGTCAGCTTTATCGACAACCAGTGCCCCTCGGCCTATGTGCTGGCCAGCGAAGCCAGCCTGGTCCTGCGCCTGCACCGCGAGTCGCTGTTCAAGCTGTTCCAGCAGTCCCCCGAGCTGATGCAGAACATGCTGGAGCTGCTCTGCCAGCGAGTACGCCAGGGCAATACACAGATCCAGAGCAGCGAGAAACACGCCAATGTCGACGCCCTGACCGGGGCCTACAACCGCCGCTGGCTGGAACGCATCTTCGAGCGGGAAAGCACCCGCTGCGCCTTCAATGAAAAGCCCCTGAGCCTGTTGATCCTCGACGTGGATCACTTCAAGGCCTACAACGACCAGCACGGTCACCTGGCCGGCGATTACGCCCTGTGCATGACCAGCAACACCCTGAGCAACCAGCTGCGGCCCAAGGATAGCCTGATCCGCTATGGCGGCGAGGAGTTTGTCATCCTGCTACCCGAGCACAGCCTGGAGGACGCCCGGCATATCGGTGAACGCCTGCGCCAGGCTCTGCACCGAATCAGCGCCTTCCACTCCCCCATCGGCGTACTGCCCGGGGTCACCCTGTCCATCGGCCTGGCCCAGATGCAGGCTAAGGACAGCCTGCACAGCCTGATCGCTCGGGCCGACAGCGCCCTGTACCGGGCCAAGCAGCAGGGCCGCGACTGCATCTGCAGCTAACTGCTAAAGTCCGGGCATAACAACAAGCCCCGGAATGGCCCCATGCGCAAAACCCTGCTGATCCTGCCACTGCTCGCCCTGGGCGCTGCAGCCTTCTTTAGTCTGCCCAGCCTGCTCGACCGGCAGATGAATAGCGTCGAGACACCTGCGCCTTACAACGCTGGTAAAGCGGCCACACAGCTGCACCAGCAGCTCTTTATTGCCGATCTGCACGACGATGCCCTGCTCTGGGAGCGCGATCTGCTGCAGCGCTATGATTTCGGCCATTCCGACCTGCCGCGCCTGCTCGAAGGGCAAGTGGCCCTGCAGGTGTTCTCCACCGTGACCAAGACTCCGCGCGGCCTCAACTACGAACGCAACAGCGCCGACAGCGACAATATCACCCTGCTGGTCATGGCCCAGCGCTGGCCACGGGAAACCTGGAACAGCCTGCTGCAGCGCGCCCTGTACCAGGCCAACAAACTGCAACAGGCCAGTGCCGCCAGCCAGGGCAAGCTGAGCCTGATCCGCAGCCGCGCCGATCTGGCCGCCTTCCACCAGGCCTGGCAACAGGACCCGCAGCGGGTCGCCGCGCTGCTCGCCACCGAGGGCCTGCAGCCCATCGAAGGCCAGCTGGAGAATGTCGATACCCTCTATGACGCGGGCTTTCGTATCGCAGGATTAACCCACTTTTTCGACAACGAAGTGGGCGGCTCGGCCCACGGCCTGGACAAGGGCGGCCTGACCCCACTGGGCCGCCAGGTGATCCGCCGCCTGGAAGAAAAACAGATGCTGATCGACCTGGCCCATGCCTCGCGCCCATTGATCGACGATGTTCTGGCCATGGCCACGCGCCCCGTGCTGGTGTCCCACACCGGGGTGGCAGGCACCTGCCCGGGCCCGCGCAACCTCAGTGACGCCCATATCAAGGCCATCGCCGCCACCGGTGGGGTGATCGGCATCGGTTACTGGGATGCGGCCGTATGCGCCACCTCGGTGGACGCCATTGTCCAGGCGATTCGCTACACCGCCCAGTTGGTCGGCGTGCAGCATGTGGCCCTGGGTTCGGACTTCAACGGCACCGTACACACCCCCTTCGACGTTACCGGCCTGCCGCTGCTGACCCAGGGCCTGCAGCAGGCCGGCTTTAGCCAGGCGGAAATCGCCGCCATCATGGGCGGCAATGTGCTGCGCCTGCTGCTAGCCAGTCTGCCGGCGCAATAGCCCGGCCTTTCCCGGGCTGTGCTTGGGGCGGTTTTGTCAAGCCATAACACTTCGCCGCGCCGGGTTCTTGCATTACACTGGCGCCCGTTCATTCCTTAACCAAACGAAGAGATGCCCGTGCTCAAAGCACTGAAGAAAATGTTCGGCAAGGACGAGGCCCCGCAGCCAGAGGCGGTCAGCCCTGCCACTGCCCCCGCCAATGCACAACCTCAGCCAGCCCAGGCCAGCCGCGCCAACGATAACCCGGCGCCAGCCAGCAAAGCCAAGCCCAGCGCAGACAACGCACCGGCCAAGGCCAGAAAGCCGCGCCGCGAACGCCCGGCCAAACCCGTGGACACCTGGAAGCTGGAAGACTTCAAGGTCGAACCGGCCGAAGGCAAGACCCGCTTCCATGATTTCAAGCTCTCCCCCGAGCTGATGCACGCCATCCACGACCTTGGCTTCCCCTACTGCACACCGATCCAGGCCGGCGTACTGGGCTATACCCTGAGCGGCCGCGACGCCATCGGCCGCGCCCAGACCGGCACCGGCAAGACCGCCGCCTTCCTGATCTCGATCATCACCCAGCTGCAGCAAACCCCGCCGCCGAAAGAGCGCTATATGGGCGAGCCACGGGCGCTGATCATCGCGCCGACCCGCGAGCTGGTGGTGCAGATCGCCAAGGACGCCGCCGAGCTGACCAAGTACACCGGCCTCAACGTCATGCAGTTCGTTGGAGGCATGGACTTCGACAAGCAGCTCAAGCAGCTGGAATCGCGCTTCTGCGACATCCTGGTAGCCACCCCGGGCCGTCTGCTGGACTTCAACCAGCGCGGCGAAGTGCACCTGGATATGGTCGAGGTGATGGTGCTGGACGAAGCCGACCGCATGCTCGACATGGGCTTTATCCCCCAGGTCCGGCAGATCATCCGCCAGACCCCGCCCAAGGGTGAGCGCCAGACCCTGCTGTTCTCCGCCACCTTCACCGACGATGTGATGAACCTGGCCAAGCAGTGGACCACCGACCCGGCCATCGTCGAGATCGAGCCGGAAAACGTCGCCAGCGACACCGTGGAACAGCACGTCTATGCCGTGGCCGGCAGCGACAAATACAAGCTGCTGTACAACCTGATCACGCAGAACGACTGGACCCGGGTGATGGTCTTTGCCAACCGCAAGGACGAAGTGCGGCGCATCGAAGAACGCCTGACCCGCGACGGCATCAGCGCCGTGCAGATGTCCGGTGATGTGCCGCAGCACAAGCGCATCCGCGCCCTGGAAGGCTTCCGCGAAGGCAAGATCCGCGTGATGGTAGCCACCGACGTCGCCGGCCGCGGCATCCATGTCGACGGCATCAGCCACGTGATCAACTTCACCCTGCCGGAAGATCCGGACGACTACGTGCACCGTATCGGCCGTACCGGCCGCGCCGGCAGCAGCGGTACTTCGATCAGCTTCGCCGGCGAAGACGACGCCTTCGCCCTGCCGCCCATCGAGGAACTGCTGGGACGCAAGATCCAGTGCGAAATGCCACCGGACGAACTGCTCAAGCCGGTACCGCGCAAGCACTAACAGGCGCAGAAAAACAAAAAGGCGAAGCCCAGGGGCTTCGCCTTTTTTGTGGGCTCTAAACATCGCTCAGACCTGCCCGAAGGATGAGCAGCCACAGAGATTACTCAATAACCCTCCATAAATAAGACAGCCTCCAGTTGACGCAAGCTGTAATGGGCATTCTCTTTCTGATTAAGGACAGCAAGCACTGCCTGCGCTAAGGCATTCGCATCCAGCTGCGCAGTCCACGATGTATAAGCATTTTTCCAGCGGCTGCGAGAAACACGCGGCCTTGAGCCACCACGCCCAGGGATCACACCAAGACCGGGATACGCCGCCTTGAACACTTCCAACTCACTATCCTCCATGACGCTTTCGGCCATAGACACCAGCGCAGTCGCCACCCGCGAATCATAGATTAGAAAATCTTCGGGATAAAAAAACGCATAGAGCTTGGTCCAGGCGCTGTTCATTGCAGCCGGGTGCTTTCGGCTCCGATGCGCCGCCAGACACAGATTATCCACTACCACCTGCGCATCATTTGTAGGGAGGCGCACACCGCCCCACTTGCAGATATCCGCAAATAAGGCAAGCACATCATCCGCACGCTCCTGAAGATCACTTTTCAGATCACGCGCCCGCGCAACAAAGCCCTGCAAGACACGCTCGGTAGATACAAACCCCACTGTTTGCACAGGCCAAAAATAGGCAGAGATCCGAGCACTGAAACCAATCACAGGCTGCAGTGGATAAAGCGTTTTGCGCTTTCGATCAAATATCTGGAATGGTTCCAATTCCAAGTAACAAGCCAGGCGCTGCTCAGGAGTCATGGAGATCACCCCGTCGACCAAGGAATCGGTCGCAGCCGCCTCATGGATATCAAGCAACTCATCCTGCTCGTCGAACGCGACAACCCGATAAAGCCCCTCTTCTAGGCGGCGATACTTGGCGACTTGGCCTGCTTTAACCCAATAACCACTAACTTCGGCATTATTTGGCATCTCAGAACGAATATGGTTTTCACTGTAGAAGTCGAATCCTACGCGATACCGCTCAACACCCTTGCCATCCACGATACGCGTCACTTTTCGCTCCTCACCAAGCAGATCAGTAGCTCGGAGTTGCTTATCCAGTAATCCATTTTCGATTTCGAGAATGATCGAATCGTGCAACGCCATATTTTTCTCCTTGCCAGGCTTGACATCTGCGTCCTAAGTCCAGTTTGAACCATACCCTCAATCACTTACACCACAAACTAATCAACTTACTGATTGCGGCACCACCTCAATTACATCTCAAGTCGGCGCCAAAATTCTGCCAACCGCTGTGCCTTCGGGCCATAGTCCACAGAGCCCTCAAAGAACTCTGCCAACCGTTCTGCCGCCGCAGCATGCCCATGTAAAGCGGTATGCTGCAACCAATACAAAGCAGACGGCTCATCATGGGTAAAGTCGCCATCTTTGAGCAGATGGCAGCCCAATAGATAAGCCGCTTCCAGGTCACCGCCCTCCGCCGCACGGCGATACCACTCTGCAACCAGATAAGGGTCTTCCAGCTCCCTGCAATGCCACACCTCGTAGATATCACCAAGCATCCGGGCTGCCGGAACCAGGCCTGCATCGTAAGCCAGACGGTAGTAGTCAGCGGCCAGATGCAAGTCCACCGCAATACCTTTTCCGTAGTAGTACTGCTCTGCCAGATTGAATAATGCTTCGCTTGAACCTTCCGCGATGGCCAGTTTGAACAGCTTCCGTGCACAGGCGTAGTCCGGTTCGAGCATATGCCCGTTCAACCAGAGCCAGCCAAGATCATTGATGGCATCAACATCCCCCTGCAGGGCTTTCCTTCTCAGCACCCTGTAATGGGCAAGGAATGCGGGAGCATCACAAAGCTGACGGATAGTGGCATGTTCGCTAAATCGCTGGATCTGAATGGCCGGTGGCAAACAGCTTCCTGGCATTTGCACCTCCGCTACTCGCAGTGACGGCAAGCCAACACCCGCATAGAGGCGACGGACTTCGCCCATAGGATTGACCTCCAATTCCTTAGTTACAGGTAGCAGGTTCTGCAGCAGATTGAACATGACGGGTGATTCGGACATTCTCTGCTTGCTCCCTGATCACTGAAAAAGGCCTGGAAAACGCTTTGCTTAGCCAGCCATGCCATCATCCACGGAATAGCGACAAGAGTTGTCGCACAGGACTCATGTGATGCAGCCTTCAAATGCGCGCCCCAACGTCATATCGACCCTGGAACGACGCAACCTCGTTCTGCAGCTCATCCCCTATGCGGGTAGAGGCGCGCTCGGCAGTAGCGAAATCCATCAGCAAGTACTGAACCGCCTGCCGGATAGCCGCATCAGTCTGCGTACCATTCAACGCGATCTGCAGGTCTTCTGTGCAAGCGGCAAGATCGAGAGCCTGGGTACCGATGATGTCGGGGCTAGCCAGTGGCAGCGAGTTGACAAGGCACCAGATGCCTCTCTCAAGGAGGGCCCGCTCAAGTCGGCCAAGGTCGCTCTTGGCCTGGTGATGCTTATCGAGCATGCCGCTCATCTGGTACATGGCGCAGCACTGAAGGACTTACAGGAAAGCTATCAGCAGTCCAAACAGTTGCTGGAACGGATACATCCTCTGGAAGGGCGCTGGCTAAACAAAGTGATCAGCGCCACACAGCACCTGCAGCTACTACCGGCCAGAATCAACGAAACACATCTGCATGAAGTGCAGCGTGCGCTGCTGGAAGGCTACCAGTTGCAGATCACCTACTTCTCACGGCGCAGCCGTACGGAGAAACCCAAGATCATCAGTCCCCTGGGCCTGTCCTATCAGGACTCCAGCATCTACGTGGTTTGCCTGGAAGCTGGGGAACCAGAGGTTCGCACTCTTGCATTGCATCGTTTCCGCTCGACCAAGGCGCTGGAGTCGCGGCAAGCCCAAATGCCCAGCGATTTCGACCTGCGCCAGCATGTACAGAAAATTCTTGTGGAGAAGGCCCCCATACAACTCAAGTTGCGGATCAACTCAGCACTACGCGAACGCCTTGATCCCAGCGAAACACCACTGACTCAAAAGCAGAAGCTGACACCCTTGAATGACGGCTGGCACTTGCTTGAGTGCGAGGTCGAATACAGCCAGGGGCTCAAGTGGTGGCTGCTCAGCCATGGCGCGACCCTCGAAGTACTGGAGCCTGCCAGCCTGCGCCATACAATTGCCGAGTCGGTCAAAACCATGGCCAGCTTTTACGAAAAAACGTAGGCAGCGACAAGAGTTGTCGGCGGCAGACCTTAGCCTGAGTACTCCATCGATTTGGAGCGCTCAGGATGAAAACCTATTCCGCCTTTATGCAACGCGTCGTACCAGGTGCAGGCCCTCGTGCCAACTTCACTGTCAGCGTGCAGGCTGTCAACTCGGAAATGGCCCGCGTCACGGCAGAAGCCCAATACCCGGGCTACAAATGCATCAATGCTCCCGTTCAGAGCCGGTGATGTCATGAAAGACTGGCGCCCGGGGGACTTCCTCTACTACCTGCAATGCAATGGCGAGGATGCGGAAAGCACACGCACAGCCATCGCACAACAACACCCTGACTATCGCAACTACCAGCCAAGAGGCCTGGATGTTTTACTGGTCGCCGCAACTGCGGAGCAGGCGTTGCAGGCGCGCCGCGCGCTTCTCCCACAATCTGACCGGATCAATATCTCTGCCTATGGCATGGAACAGAACCTGCCGAACCGACGCTTCGATGAAATACACCTGCTCAGCCCCCCAGGGAAATCCTTCGCCTTGCCCCCAGACCTGACCAGATCCGCCCAGGTGCTTAACCTGCATCACTTCGATCAGACGGAGGGGAACCCTGACCCTAGATATCGCCACTATCGCTGGCCTGGACTGCAGGAGCTGACGCAGTTCTGGGGCATTTTTTATGGAGCGATGCTTGATCGACCAGGATTGCTCCCCCTGGACTGGAGCCAGTACGCCGCCTGGATCATCCCTCAGGCTGTTGGCCACACCAGCTGCGGCAGGGGGGGAAGTTCGACAACAGCCATGGACGCCCTGATCAGCGCAACTCCCGCAAACTGGCTCGATAATGCCTGGGAAGCCGTATTGCTGATGGAGACGGGCGCCGATGTGACCCTTGGCGAATATATGCAAATGCACAACAGATTGGCCGCCCACATCGCCTGCGAAATTACGCCAGTCACCCGCCATATCAACGGTTATAGGGGTTACAGCCTCTGGCTGTTGGCTTTTCTGACGCCAGCAGACACGGACACTCAGTAAAGGCCGGCATACCTACCTGAAATAACGTGCCCGCACCGCCGCCACCGAGGCCTCGCGCAGCAGGCCGATAAACAGCTGCTCCACCTCCGTCAGCAGCTGGTTTTCCGGGGTGACCAGGTACACCTCGTTGACCGGCAGCTCGTCGTAGGGCGGCAGCTGGAATAGGAGCTTCTGCGCCACAAAGGGCTTGGCACCTTCCACGGTGAGGGCACCGAAGCCGAGGCCGGCGAGGATCAGGCGGCGCACTTCCTCCTCGTTGGGCGACACCGCCACCAGACGGCCCCAGAACTGCTGCTGGGTGCGCACCGAGTTGACCGCACTGAGACCCTCGCCGGGCTGGTCACTTTCGAAGGAGACATAGGCCAGGCCGCGCATATCCGCCGCGGTCAGGTCCGCGCGGCCGAACAGCGGGTGGCGCGGGCCGCAGTAGAAGGCCATCTGCTCGTAGCCGAGCAGGTCGAAGTGCAGGCCGGTCTGGGCGGTCTTCTTGTTGCTGATGCCGATATGCAGGCTGCCCCGGGCCACCGCATCGACGATATCGGCGCTGGGCTGGGAGCTGAGGCTGATCAGCACATTGGGATAGAGGCGATGAAATTCGCTCAGGCTGTCGTCGAAAGGCTGGCAGCTGACATGACTGGCCACCTGGATATGCAGCTCGCCGAGCACCGCGCCGGCCTCGCCGGCGTACTGCTCGGCCATCTTGCCGATAATGCTGCCGGCCGAGGAAATGTACTCGTAGACCCGCAGCCCCTGCTCGGTGAGGGAGAACATGCCCTTCTTGCGCTGGATCAGGCGCATGCCCAGGTGTTCTTCCAGACGCTTGAGCGCATTGCTCACGCTGGGCTGGCTGAGCGACAGCTTGCGCGCCGCGCCGGTGATGCTGCTCTCCTCGACGATCACCAGGAAGGTGTACAGCAGGTTCCAGTCCAGGTTGCGCAACAGGCGCTCGCGGGGCGACAGCATGATCAAGGGTTCTCCCAGGCAGGCCGTCATCCCGGCCACTCCGGGGGCAACAGTGCACCCTCCATGCGCCCTGGCGCAAGGCTCTCGTAGGGTGCGCCGTGCGCACCAGCCGGTTGTGGATGGCCGGTGCGCACAGCGCACCCCACCCGCTCAGTCCAGATCATGGGCCAGCAGGTCGGCATACTCGCCACGGCGACGAATCAGGCGGCTGCCCTGCTGCAGATCCACCAGCACCGCGGCGGCGGACTGGCGCCCGCAGTACTGGCTCATCATCTCCAGGGCATAGGCGCCCACATCCAGCAGGGCGATCACATCGCCCTGGGCGGTGGCCGCCGGCAGCTCGCGCAGGTTGGGCTGGTGCACCAGCACCTGCTCCAGCACCGCACGATGCTGAGCCAGCGCCGGCTGCTCGGCGATCAGGTCGGCCACCGCGCCCTCGCCCTCGATGTCGTAGTAGGTGTCGCTGCTGTCGCACAGCGGCCCGGCCATCCGGCAGTGCTGGGTGTCGCGGTCATCGGCGCGGGAGGCGTTAAGCATATGGAAGTACCAGCCGTTGTAGAGGTCGAACAGCACGCTGTAGCCGGCATCCAGGTAGAACACCGGGCGGCCCTGGCGCTGCTTGTGCGCCTCGATACGGGTCAGCAGGATGGCCGTGTCGCTTACCATGCTGCGTCCCGGCTCGACGATCAGCTCGATCTGCTCCCCCAGGGCCTGGGACACCGGTTTGATCAGCTGCTCGGCGAGCTGGGCGAAGTCCACCTGGGTGCGGTAGTTGGCGCGGTAGTGCGGCGCCACCGTGTCGAAGTTGGCCTCGGCGCTGCTGTAGTTCTTCGGGAAACCGCCGCCCAGGTTCAGGTGCTCCAGCGGATAAGGCAGGCGCTCGGCCACCTGGCGCACATAGTCGATCAGAAACTGCGCCTCGGCCTGGTACACCGAAATATCGGTGATCTGGGTGCCGATATGTGCATGCACCCCCACCAGCTTGAGCGCATCGGGATGGGCCAGGATCAGCTCGATGGCCGCATTCTGCTCGGCGGCGGTCATGCCGAACTTGGAGGTGGAGGTGCCGGTCTGCCAGCCGGCGGCGGCGCCGCCCTGGATCTCCGGGATGATGCGCAGGCTGACCCGCGCCTGACGGCCCAGCTCGCTCGCCACGCCGAGAATGCGCGAAAGCTCCGACAGCGAATCGACATTGATCGCCTTGATCCCGGCGCCTATCACCTCGCGCAGCTCCTGCACCTGCTTGGCCACGCCGTTGAACACCATCTGCGCCGGGGCGAAGCCGGCGATCTGGGCCTTGTAGAACTCGCCGCCGGAGTTGACCTCCAGATCCAGGCCGCAGTCCTTGAACACCTTGAGCACCGTGAGGTTGGCGCAGGCCTTGCTGGCGAAGCAGACCCGGGTATTGGCGTGCACCCGGCGAAAGTTATCGAGGATGTCGCGGGCGTTTTTGCGCAGCTGGCTTTCCGAATAGACGAACAGCGGCGAGCCATAGCGCTCGACCAGTTCGAGGGCGTTAACCCCGTCGATCAGCAGGTGGTTATGGGCGCTTTCCAGATGCTGCGCGCGTTTCCAGGGGTACAGGGAGACAACTTGACTCATGGATATCACCGTAGGGTGCGCCGTGCGCACCAGTGCATTATTGGGTTGTGCCCCGGTGCGCATGGCGCACCCTACGGGGCGGTCACCGCGGGGATTTATTGGCTGGCCAGCAGGCGCCGCAGGTTGTCCGACTGCGGGGCGCTGAACAGCTGCTCGGGGCTGCCCTGCTCCTCGATGCGGCCCTGGTGCAGGTACACCACCTGGGTCGACACCTCGCGGGCGAAGCGCATCTCGTGGGTGACCATGATCATGGTGCGGCCTTCCTCGGCCAGCTCGCGGATGACCTTGAGCACCTCGCCCACCAATTCCGGGTCCAGGGCCGAGGTGGGTTCATCGAACAGCATCACCTCCGGGTCCATGGCCAGGGCGCGGGCGATGGCCACCCGCTGCTTCTGCCCGCCGGACAGGCAGTCGGGGTACATCTGGCATTTCTCCAGCATGCCGACCCGGGCCAGCAGCTTCTTGGCCTGGGCCTCCACATCGGTGCGGTTGCGCCCCAGCACCAGGCAGGGGCCGAGCATCACGTTCTCCAGCACGGTCATATGCGACCACAGGTTGAACGACTGGAAGACCATGCCCAGACGCGAGCGCACCCGCTCGATCTGCCGCTGGAAGCGCCGCGAACGGCCACCATGGCGATTGGGGGTCAGTTCCAGCTCCTCGCCCTGCACCCGCAGGCGGCCGCTGTCGGGGAATTCCAGCAGGTTCATGCAGCGCAGCAAGGTGCTCTTGCCCGAGCCGCTGGAGCCGATGATGCTGATCACATCGTGCTTCTGGGCGGTCAGCGAGACGCCCTTGAGCACCTCGATACCGGCGAAGGTCTTGTGCAGGTCCTGCACCTGCAAGGCGGCGTTGCTCATGGGGAAACTCCGGCGGAGACCCGCTTGGCGGCGGGCGCAGTGAGGGTGGCAGGCGCCTGGCGCAGGCGCTGGTGACGGGTCAGGTAGCGCTCCAGGCAACGCCAGAACCAGACGAAGGCGCTGGTCATCAGCAGGTAGAGCACGGCGGCCCAGAGGTACACGGACAAATCGAAGGTCTGCGAGAAGATGCGCCGGGTCTGGCCCATCACATCGAACAGGGTGATCACGCTGACCACCGCGCTGCCCTTGAGCAGCAGGATGATCTCGTTGCCCAGGGCCGGAAAGGCAATGCGGTAGGCGTTGGGCAGGATCACCTTGCGGTACTGCTGCAGGCGCGACAGGCCCATGGCCACGGCGGCCTCGACCTGGCCATGGGGCACCGCACGCAGGCCGCCGCGGAGGATCTCGATCTGGTAGGCGGTGGAGTTCAGCACGAAGGTCAGCAGCGCGCAGTAGTAGGGATCGCGGAAAAACCACCAGAGCCCCAGTTGGCTGAGCTCGGCGCGGAACTGCCCCGAGCCGTAGTACACCAGAAACAGCTGGGCCAGCAGCGGCGTGCCACGGAAGAACGAGACGAACAGGCGGATCGGCCAGCGCAGCAGGGCGCAGTCACTGCAGCGGGCGATGGCCAGGGGCAGCGCCAGGGCGCAGGCCAGCAGCGCGGCGATGGCGGTGAGCTGCAGGGTCAGGCCGGCGCCGGACAGCAGCTGCGAAGAGAAGCGCATCAGGATATCCATCATGCCGCTGCCCCTCCCATACGCTGGCCGCGATTGGCGCGACGCTCCATGCGGCCCAGCAGGTATTCGCAGAGCAGGCACACCAGCCAGTAGGCCAGGCACACCACCAGGAAAAACAGAAAGGGCTTCTTGGTCGCGCCCACGGCGATATTGGCCATGCGCATCAGGTCGCTCAGGGCGATCACCGAGACCAGCGCGGTGTCCTTGAGCAGGTTGATCCACAGGTTGCCCAGCCCCGGCAGGGCCAGGCGCAACAACTGCGGCAACTCGATCACGCGGAAGATGGTCAGGCGGCGCAGGCCCATGGCCTCGCCCGCCTCGCGCTGACCGCCATCCAGGGCCTGCCAGGCGCCGCGCCAGACTTCGCTGGAATAGGCGGCGAAGACCAGGCCCAACGCCAGCACCCCGGCGATAAAGGGGCTGAGTTCGATATGGCCGGCCGCCGGGTTGTACCAGCGCCACAGGGCATTCAGCCCCATGCCCACGCCGTGGTAGATGATAAACAGGGTGAGCAGCTCGGGCAGGCCGCGCAGCGTGGTGCTGAAGGCCAGCGCCAGCGCGCGCGCCGCGCGCCCGCCGAACAGCGCCAGGGCCGCCACCGCCAGGCCCAGCAGCAGGCCCAGCGGCAGGGTGGCCAGTGCCAGGGCCAGGGTCACCCCCAGGCCCTGGAGCAATTCGTCGCCCCAGCCGGCATCACCAAAGCTCAGGTAAGTGAGCCAGTCCATAACAGATCCTCTTCGGGTTCAGCGGGTCAGCAGCGCTGGGCTCACTGCTCCAGGGTCAGCAGGTTGACCGAGAAGTACTTGTCGTTGATGGCCTGGTAGGTGCCGTCGGCAATGATCGAAGCCAGGGCCTGGTTGAGCTGCTGGCGCAGCGCCTCGTCTTCCTTGCGCAGGGCCATGCCAACGCCCTCACCCACGTATTTGGGGTCGCTGATCGGCGCGCCGGCCAGGCGGCAGCAGCTGCCGTCCTCTGACTTCAGGGTCCAGTCGAGCATCGGGATCATGTCGCCGACCTGGGCATCCAGGCGCCCGGAGGCCAGGTCCAGATTGACCGCATCCTGGGTCGGATACAGGCGCACGTCGGATTTGGGGAACATGGCCATCAGGTAGTCGGCCTGGGTGGTGGCGCCCTGGGCGCCAATGGTCTTGCCAGCCATGGCCTCGGGGCTGAAATCGGTCAGGGTGGAGTCCTTGTCCACCACGAAGGTCATCGCCGACTTCTGGTAGGGGTCGCTGAAGGCCACCTTCTGCCGGCGCTCCTCGGTGATAAACATCGAGGCGATCACCACGTCGTACTTGCGCCCCAAGAGCGCCGGGATGATGCCATCCCAGTCCTGGGCCACCAGGCTGCACTTGACCTGCATGCGTTCGCACAGGGCCTGGCCGATCTCGATATCGAAGCCGGCCAGCTTGCCGTCGGCGGTGTAGTAATTGAACGGCGGGTAGGCACCTTCGGTGGCCAGGCGCAGGGTCTTGCCTTCAGCGGCCTGCACACCCGCCAGCGGCGCCAGGGCAAATGCACTGCAGAGCAGCAGGGAGCGGAGAGTCTTATTCATCTTGTTGTCCTCTGGAGTCGTGGATCGTGGTGAAGCGGCCATCAGCCACCGCCCGTTTCACCTCGCACTGGATGACCAACTGGTCACCACCGAGCCCCAAGAATCCGCCCGCACCTCGCATTTATCAAATGTATATTTATTATGTTATGCATAATCCTGAGCTATGTATAAGCCCAGAAAAAACCCGCTGTACCTGGACGGCGCAGCGGGTCGTAATGACGGTCTGGACTTACTTCTGGCTATAACTCTGAATCAGGTTGGCATAGGCCGGCAGATGGCCGCCGAGAATGCCACCGAAACCCTCGATATCGTTGCGCCAGTCGCGGTGCAGCTCGCAGCCCACGCTGAACCAGTTGAGCATCTGCGCGCCGGCATGGGCCATGCGCATCAGCGCGGCGTCGCGCACGCTGGTGTTGAAGGTGCCGGAAGCGTCGGTGACGACGAACACCTCGTAGCCCGCCTCCAGCGCCGACAGGGTCGGAAAGGCCACGCACACATCGGTGACCACCCCGGCGATGATCAGCTGCTTGCGCCCGGTGGCCTTGATGGCGTTGACGAAGTCTTCATTGTCCCAGGCATTGATCTGCCCCGGCCGGGCGATATAGGGCGCATCGGGGAACAGAGCCTTGAGCTCGGGCACGATCGGCCCATTGGGGCCATTCTCGAAGCTGGTGGTAAGGATGGTCGGCAGCTTGAAGAACTTGCCGATATCGGCCAGGGCCAGCACGTTGTTCTTGAACTCGTCCGGCGTGTAATCGCGCACCAGCGAGAGCAGGCCGGCCTGGTGATCGACCAGCAGCAGAACCGCGTCGTCCTTGTTCAAACGCTTGTAGGTAAAAGACATAAGAAACCTCCTGGCAATAAGCAATAACCGGGCGCCACAGGGCGCAGGGGTGAATACACAGCCTAGCCCCCGGGGGCGCCGCCGACCTCCCGGCTGGCGGCGAAATGACTTTTCGCCCTGAGCGAACAATCCACCGCCCAGGTTGCGGTTATGCTGGCTCTACTCATCACGACATGCGGGGCGCCATGAAACTGGATCTGCAGGAAATCGACACCTTCCTTCAGGTGGTGGAGCTGGGCAGCGTCAGCCTGGCCGCCGAACGCCTGGGGGTGGTCAAATCGGTGGTCAGCAAGCGCCTGAGCGATCTGGAGCGGCGCCTGGGGGCCAAGCTGCTGTACCGCTCCACGCGCAAGGTCACGCCCACCGAGAGCGGCCTGCAGTTCTACCCCCGGGCCAAGGCGGCCCTGGCTGCGCTGCATGAGGCGGCGGAACTGGCCAGCCTGGATGACAGCGGCCTGTGCGGCAGCCTGCGCATCCTCGCCCCCATGAGTTTTGGCACCCTGTGGCTGGCGCCGCTGTTGGCCGAGTTTATGCAGCAGCACCCGCGCATCCAGCTGGCCCTGCAACTGGACGACCGCATCAGCGACTTCGAGCGCGAGGGCTACGACCTCTGCCTGCGCGTCTCACACCTGCGCGACAGTGCCCTGATCGCCCGCGAACTGGCACCCAGCCCACGGGTGCTGTGCTGCAGCCCGGCCTATGCGCAGCGCCACGGCCTGCCGCAGCGCCCGGAGCAGATCCTCGACCATGCCTGCATCGGCTACAGCAATGTGGCCACCAGCCAGGTCTGGTCGTTCGAGCGCCTCGATGCGCCAGGTGAACCGCTCAACCTCTCGCCCAGCGGCCGCTTTACCAGCAACAACGGCGAGGCCATGCGCGATATGGCCATGGCCGGCCTGGGGCTGGCCGTGCTGCCGGTGTTTATCGTGCAGCGCCAGCTCGACGAGGGTTCGCTGCAGGTGCTCAAACCTGGCGTGCGACCCACCGACAACTGGATCCACGCCCTCTACCCGCGCTCGCGCCGCGCCTCGCCCAAGGTGCTGGCGCTGTGCGACTTTCTCCAGCAGCGCCTGGCCAACCCGCCCTGGCAGCAGCGCTTGTAGGAGCCAGCTTGCTGGCGATGCTGTTAACCCGCAAAGATCGCCAGCAAGCTGGCTCCTACAGAAAAAGCTGTTCATGCTCTGAGTGGCCAGCATGCCCAATCCATCCTGGCCCCTTACAATGCCGCCTTTTGCCGGAAGCCCCGCCATGTCCCCTACCCCCACCTACGGCGTCGGCGACGCCTCCTACCAGGCCGCCAGCGGCATCGACGGCCTGCAGCGCCTGGTCGCCGATTTCTACCAACTGATGGATGAGCGGCCCGAGGCTGGCGCACTGCGCCGCCTGCATGCCGACAGCCTGGAGCTGGCCGCCGACAAGCTGGCCTGCTTTCTCAGCGGCTGGCTGGGCGGGCCCAGATTGTTCCAGGAAAAATACGGCAGCATCGCCATCCCGGCCTTCCATGCCCAGTGGCCGATAGACGAAAAGCTGAGCGAGGCCTGGCTGGCCTGCATGGCCGCCGCCATCGCCCGCCAGCCCTATGCGCCGGACTTCGCCGACTACCTGCTGACCCAGCTGCGCATACCGGCGCAGCGGATTGTGCAGGCCAGTCGCAATCGGCATAGAGCCGACAGCAGCGCCGGCTGACAGGCGCAGGCAGTGCATCGAATAGGCGGGGGCCGCCTCAACCAAGGGCGCGCAGGTGGGTCAGGCGTACAGCATTAGGGGAAAGAACACTCATGGGTTGCACTGCTCGCAGTGGCCGGCGCTGGCCAATTGGCTGACGGGGCGACGTTCCTCATGCCGGCAGGCGGGGCAGGCCCAGATATGCGCAGCGGCCAGTGCAGTGCCCAGCCCGCAATCGGTACAGAGCAGGCCCGGCTCGCTGCGGGCCACGGCAAAGCCTGGCGCCTGACAGCTCGGGCAATGGCTGACCAGGCGCTGGGCCAGCATCGCGGCGGCCTCACGAATCACCCCCTGGCGCAGCGGGTTCATATGGGCGCGCATATCGGTTTCCAGCCAGATACTGGGTTCGCGGGCCAGCAACCACTCCAGCTGAGCCAACAGCCAGTCCTGCTCCCGCACGCCCTTGCGGAACCAGGGCTCAGCGGGGCGCCCCAGAATCAGCCCATGCCCGGGGAAACGCGCCTTGTGCATAAAGTGTTCGGCAGCCGCCAGACTGTCGATCTCGCCCTGGGCATAGTTGGTCGCACCCGAGCCGGCCAGGGCGAACACCCCGTACTGGCGTTCGGCATCCCACAGGCAGAGCACTTCATAGTCCCAGGGCATCCAGCCGACATGGGGGTCGCGGCCGAAGTTGCCTTCGCTGCCCAAACCGTAGCGCGTGCTGCCCAGGCTGGCCGCCAGCCTGGCCTTGGCCAGGGCGGTATCCTGAGCGCTGCCGGTGCGTGGCACCTCACGACTGAAAGTGCCGAAGTGGTCGGTGTCATAGCAGCTCAGCGGTTCCAGGCGAAAGCCCAGGTCGGCCAGTGGTCCGGCAACCAGATGTGTCTTGTCATGGCAGGTGAGAAAGGCGACCCGGGTTCTGACCTGCCCCCCAAGAAGTGAGTGGATCTGAGTGGCAGCGGCAGACATGGCGATAACTCCAGTGGGACCTGCCGTGGATTCTCGCCACTCGCAAACATAGGCGATAATGGATTACCTACTTAAAAATCATTGGCAATAAGCAATGGAAAAGTCACGCTTCCATACCCGCCAGACCACCTTTCGCCAGCTGCAGATCTTTCTCGCTGTGGCTGAGCGCCTGAGCGTCACCGAAGCGGCCCGCGCCCTGCACCTGGCGCAGCCCTCGGTATCAACCCAACTGGCCAAGCTGGAGCAGGCCCTGGGCCTGGATCTGTTCGAACAGCTGGGTAAACGCCTGTATCTCACCGATGCCGGCCGCGAGGTGCAGGCCGGCGCGCGGGAGATATTCGACGCCCTGGACCGCCTGGAAATGCGCCTGGCCCAGCTCAACGGCCTGACCACCGGGCAGCTCAAGCTGGGCGCGGTGACCACCGCCAAATACCTGGTACCACGCCTGCTCGGCCCCTTCTGCCGGCAGTATCCGCAGGTCGAGGTGGAATTGAACATCGCCAACCGTTCGGAGGTGATCCGCCGCCTGGAGGACAATCGCGACGATCTCTATGTGTTCAGCCAGCCGCCCCAGCATCTGGACCTGGAGAGCGTGCCGCTGGCCGATAACCCGCTGGTGGTGATCGCCCCGGCCGGGCATCGCTTCACCGGTCAGCGCATCCGCTGGGAGCAACTGGCAACCGAGCCCTTCCTCAGCCGCGAACCCGGCTCCGGTACACGTCTGGCCATCGAGGAACACTTCGCCCGCTTCGGCTGGCTCCTCAAGCCACAGATGACCATCGAGAGCAACGAGGCCATCAAGGAGTCGGTGGCGGCCGGACTGGGTATCGCCATCCTTTCGCGCCATACCCTGATCCACACCGCACCGGGCAATCTGGTGGAGCTGGATGTGGAAGGCTTCCCCATCCCCAATCGCTGGTATCTGGTGCGCTGGCGCACCAAGAGTCCGTCACCGGCGGCCCAGGCCTTCGCTCGCTTTGCCGAGACGCCATTAAGCACGCCGACGCTGCCGCAGTGAGGCTTCAGTCAAGCCGCTGACAGGCCCGCGCCAGGCGATCATGCACCGCCGCCCATTCCGCCTGCTGCGGCGGCAGCTGCACGTACAGGCGCTCCAGGCCCAAAGCGTCCAGCTGGTAAAGCGCCGCATAGAGGCCCGCCGCATAGGCCTGCGGCTCTGCGCCCAGATACATGGCCGGTCCCTGGCTGGGCTGCACCCCGCCACACCAGAGCCAGCCACAGCGCGTTGAGGCCAGCGCCTCGGCAGGCGCCTGCATAAAGGCCAGAGTCGGCGTATTGGGGGCATAGTGACGATGATGCTGGCCGGGCGCGCGCACGGCTCCGGCCTTGCCTTCCAGCGGTTCCCCGAGCACCGCCTCCAGCTGATCCTGGCCGAGCATGCCGCGGCGCAGCAGGCGCGGGCTGTCGCCCGGCAACAGGCTGACAATGCTCGATTCCAGCCCCACCTGGCAGGAGCCGCCGTCGAGGATAAGCAGGTCGCTGCCGGCAAACTGCTGCGCTACATGGGCGGCGCTGGTCGGACTGATCGACATATAGCGATTGGCCGACGGCGCCACCAGGCCACCGCCGAAGGCCGCCAGCAGCGCCTGCGCGCTCGGGTGGGCCGGCACGCGCAGGGCCACGCTATCCTGGCCGGCGGTAACGCTGCGCGAGACCTCATCACGGGCTGGCAGCACCAGGGTCAGCGGCCCAGGCCAAAAAGCGTCCATCAACGGGCGGGCAGCGGGCGTCACCTCGGCAGCCCACTGGCTGACCTGTGCGGCACTTTCCAGGTGCACGATCAGCGGGTTGCTGGCGGGCCGTCCCTTGAGGGCGAAGACCTGCTGCACGGCGGCGTCCTGCCGGGCATCGGCGGCCAGGCCATAGACGGTTTCAGTGGGCATACCGACCAGCCTACCGGCTCGCAGATGCTCGGCACACAGCGCAACATCCTGGGTAATAACCGGCATGGGACGATCTCCTGCAGTGGCACACAACCGGCGGGCGCCGGCAGCTGCGCACTCTACAAAGTTCGGCAGACTTGTGAAATCGTTAAACTCGCTCAGCCTACCCGGCCTTAACTCGCTGATGGGACGCCATGGATATCAAACAACTGAAGTACCTGATCGCCCTGGAGCAGACCCATAACTTCGGCCAGGCCGCGGCGCGTTGTCATGTCACCCAGCCAACCCTGTCCATGCGCTTGCGCAATCTGGAGGAGGAACTGGGCCTGCCTCTGGTGCGGCGTGGTCAACGCTTCGAGGGTTTTACCGCCGAGGGCGAGCGTATTCTGGCCTGGGCCCACAGCCTGCTGGCCGCCCATGATGGCCTGTATGCCGAGGCCTCGGCCTGCCGTGGGCAACTGGTCGGCACCCTGCGCCTGGGCCTGGTACCCCTGGGCGGGATCGACCCCATGGCCCTGCTCGGCCTGTTCGCCCGCCAGCATCCGAATCTACGCTTTCAGCTGTTCGCCCTGAGCAGCGAAACCATTGTCGAGCGCCTGGCCAGCAACCAGCTGGACCTGGGCCTGGCCTATCTGCAGCGCATCGACCGCGAACGTTTCGCCTGCCTGGAACTGGCCGCCAGCGGCATCGGCCTGCTGCACGACAGCCGCCACTTCGCGATTGCCGACCGCGAGCTGGATTGGCCGACGGTGGCCGCCCTGCCCCTGGGCCTGCTGTCCAGCGGCATGCATTTTCGCCAGTCCATCGACCATGGGCTGCGCAGCCAGGGCCTGAGCCCAACCCCGCTGCTGGAAACCGATGCGGTGCACAGCCTGCTGCAGGCGGTGAATGCCGGCCTGTGCTGCGCCCTGGTGCCCCTGGGCAGCGGCCTGGAAAGCGGCAACCCGCACCTGCGCCTCACCCCCATCGCCGGCGCCCATACCCTGGCGCCCCTGGGCCTGCTGATGCGCCGCGCCGCGCCCCGCTCGCCCCTGGCCGAGGCCTGCTTTGCCGCCGCCGGCGAGCTGTTACAGCCGCCGCTGTAGGATGGGTTGAGCAACGCGATACCCATCGAGCAAACGGCGCACAACTGGCCCCCTGCATCGCAGTATCAGCATTTGTGAACCTATCAACCGCATGGGTATCGCTGCACTCAACCCATCCTACGGATCCAGAGGAGCGTCTGCGGGCACAATCCGGCCCGTACTATCGAGCTGCTCTATCACAACATCAGCAGCAGTGATTAGACGCATCCATTTATAGGGCATAGCCTGGGGCCATCCATCTGCTTCGGAGGCCCTGCCCATGTCACCCCCACGGCTCGCCTGCATCAGCGCCCCGCCCGCCATAGCCGCGCGCGACTACCACTACGCCGAACTGCAACAGCCGCTACAGGGCTCGCACAGCGTGCTGGCCGAGGAATGCGCACTGGCCATCGGCTACAACGGCATCAGCCAGGCGGTGATGATGCTTAGCCCCACGGATCTGGAAGATTTCGTTCTGGGTTTTAGTCTGGGCCAGGGCCTGCTGGCGTCCATCGACGATATCTATGACATCCAGCTCAGTGGCACCGGCAGTGCCCGCCAGGCCGAGCTGCGCATCAGCAGCCGCGCCTTCTGGGCGCTCAAGCAGCAACGCCGGCAGCTGGCTGGCAGCAGCGGTTGCGGCCTGTGCGGTGTGGCGGCCCTAGAACAGGCCCTGCCCGAGTTGCCCCGGCTGCAGCCAGCCCCCTTGCCAGCGGCCGCCCTGCTGCATGGCCTGCGCCAGCGTATCGCCCAGAGCCAGACCCTGGCCCAGGCCAGTGGCGCCCTGCATGCCGCGCTGTTTGTCGATCAGCAGGGGCAGATTCGCCTGTGCCGCGAGGATATCGGCCGGCATAACGCCCTGGACAAGCTGATCGGCGCCCTGGCCCGGCAGCGCCTGGATACCCGCGCCGGCTTCGCGGTGATCACCAGCCGCTGCAGCCTGGAGCTGATCCACAAAGCGGTACGCGCCGGCATCAGCACCCTGGTCAGCCTGTCCGCCCCCACCGCCCTTACAGTGGACTGGGCGCGCCGCCATGGCCTGAACCTGATCCACCTCCCCCATCACAGCGCCCCACGGGTCTATAGCCCGGCGCCCGCTCAAGGTCAGCCAGCATGAGCCTGCAACCCATAGCCCCGCGTTACAGCCCCTATAAAGGCCCCGCAGCCGGTTGGGGCGCGCTGCGCAGCGTGACCCATGCCTGGCTGGACTCCAAGCAGCCGTTCAAGAACCTGCGCGCTCTGCTCAAGACCAACCAGCATGGCGGCTTCGACTGCCCCGGGTGCGCCTGGGGCGACTCGCCCCACGACGAGCCCATCAAGTTCTGCGAGAACGGCGCCAAGGCGGTCAACTGGGAGGCCACCAAGCGCCGGGTGGATGCCGAGTTCTTTGCCCGCTACAGCGTCACTCAGCTGCGCGAGCAGAGCGATTATTGGCTGGAATACCAGGGCCGTCTGACCCAGCCGATGCGCTATGACGCAGCCTCAGATCACTATGTGCCCGTCAGCTGGGACGCCGCCTTCGCCCTGATCGCCCAGCACCTCAAGGCCCTCGACGATCCCAACCAGGCCGAGTTCTACACCTCGGGCCGGGCCAGCAACGAGGCGGCCTTTCTCTATCAGCTGTTCGTCCGCGCCTTCGGCAGCAACAACTTCCCCGACTGTTCGAACATGTGCCACGAGGCCAGCGGCATCGCCCTCAGCCAGAGTATTGGGGTCGGCAAGGGCAGCGTGACCCTGGACGATTTTGCCCTGGCCGATGCCATCTTCGTGCTCGGGCAGAACCCCGGCAGCAACCACCCGCGCATGCTCGAACCGCTGCGCCAGGCGGTGGCCCGGGGTGCCCAGGTGGTGTGCTGCAACCCCCTGAAGGAGCGCGGTCTGGAACGTTTCCAGCATCCGCAAAAGCCCCTGGAAATGCTCAGCAACGGCTCGGCGCCCACCCATAGCGCCTACTTCCGCCCGGCCCTGGGCGGCGACTGGGCCGTGCTGCGCGGCATGGCCAAGCAACTGCTGGCCTGGGAACGCGAACAACCGGGCACGGTGTTCGACCAGGCCTTTATCGCCGCGCACACCCAGGGCATCGACGCCTACCTGGCCGAGCTGGATGCCACCCCCTGGCCGGCCATCGAAGCCCAGGCCGGCCTGCCGCATGGTGAGATCCAGCAGATGGCCGCGCTCTACCACAAAGCCGAGCGGGTGATCATGTGCTGGGCCATGGGCATCACCCAGCACCAGCACTCGGTGGCGACCATCCAGGAGATCGTCAACCTGATGCTGCTGCGCGGCAACCTCGGCCGCCCCGGTGCCGGCCTGTGCCCGGTGCGCGGCCACAGCAACGTACAGGGCGACCGCAGCATGGGCATCAACGAGCGGCCCGGTGCCGAGTTTCTCGATGCCCTGGAGCGGCGCTTCGACTTTCAGGTGCCGCGCAAGGCCGGGCACAACACGGTGGAGGCGATCAACGCCATGCTGGCGGGGCGCAGCCGAGTGTTTATCGGCCTGGGCGGCAACTTCGCCCAGGCCACCCCGGACAGCCCGCGCAGCCACCAGGCCCTGAGCCAGTGCGCGCTGACCGTGCAGATCAGCACCAAGCTCAACCGCAGCCACCTGACCTGCGGCGCGGACGCCTTGATCCTGCCGTGCCTGGGCCGCACCGATATCGACCGCCAGGCCAGCGGCCCCCAGGCGGTGACGGTGGAAGACAGCTTCAGCATGATCCACGCCTCCCATGGCCAGCTGGAGCCGTTGTCCGCCGAGATGCGCTCGGAGCCGGCGATCATCGCCGGCATCGCCCAGGCCACCCTGGGCCCACAGCCCGTCGACTGGCTGGCCCTGAGCGCAGACTACCGGCGCATCCGTGAGCTGATCGCCGACTGCATTCCCGGTTTTGCCGACTTCAACCAGCGCCTGGCCCAGCACGGCGGCTTCTACCTGGGCAACAGCGCGCGCCAGCGGCAGTGGCGCACCGCCAGCGGCAAGGCCCAGTTCAGCCACCAGGCGCTGCCGAGCAGCCTGCTGCCGGCGCAGATCAGCCAGGGTGGGGAGCCCGAGCTGATCCTGCAGACCCTGCGCTCCCACGATCAGTACAACACCACCCTCTACGGCCTGGATGACCGTTATCGCGGGGTCAGGGGCCAGCGCCAGGTGCTGTTCGTCAACGCCGAGGATATCCGCCGCCTGGGCTTCGAGCCCGGGCAACAGGTCGATATCGAATCCCTGTGGAACGACGGTGTGCAGCGCCAGGTGCGCGGTTTTACCCTGCTGGCCTACGACATTCCCTGCGGCCAGGCCGCTGCCTACTACCCGGAGGCCAACCCCCTGGTGCCCCTGGACAGCTTCGGCCTGCACAGCTTTACCCCCACCTCGAAATTTATCGGCATCCGCCTTAGCCCGCACCAGCCACAAGGCGCCGCGCGGATTATCTAAGCCGCACTAGGAGCCTGTCGGACTTAACACTGCTCTACTGCGGAAAAGCCGCTCTTCTGGATGGAGGGGGCCATTTTTGCTGCTCTTTCTCGTTAAATAGCTCGCTATTCGCCTCGAAAGACCAACAAAACTGACTCAAGCCGGGCTTTCCCTCGCTACGAACGGTCAAGCCCGACAGGCTCCTAGGCAGCGGCCAGTCAATGGATAGCCCCGGCTAGAGAAACAGCCGGGAGCCCTCTTTAGCGTCTCGCAGCGAAGACTCGCAGGACTCAACACCTAACGGCTACATAGCCCTAACCATGTACCCGTTAGATGTTGCACGCCGCCGAAACGCTTCGTAGGAGCCAGCTTGCTGGCGATTCCACTCCGCGTAAAAAGCATCGCCAGCGAGCTGGCTCCTACAGGTGCTGCGCTTTGGCCTATCAGTCATTGCAGCAACCAATTACGCCATAGCCACAAACGCCTACGCCCCCGCAGCTCGGCGGGCCGGAGCTTTTCCCCGGGGCACGCTTTTTCCTCGTCAGCGAGCACAAAAATCATAATTTCGCCAATTCCCTGCGCCACCCAGAATGCGCTCAACGCCCTTACACGGCCGCAACCGCAGAACAACAACGATCGGTAGCAGAGGAATCCAACCATGACCGACCTGAACCAACCTGCCCTCGACCGCATCAGCGCCAGCGCAACGCCCGACAACGCCATCGACACCCTGGTGGTGGGCGCCGGCCAGGCCGGCGTGGCCATGAGCGAACACCTCAGCAGCCTCGGCGTGCCGCACCTGGTGCTGGAGAAAAACCGTATCGCCGAAGCCTGGCGCAGCGGCCGCTGGGATTCGCTGGTGGCCAACGGTCCGGCCTGGCATGACCGCTTCCCCGGCCTTGAATTCGACGATATCGACGCCGACGCCTTTGCCCCCAAGGAGCGCGTGGCGGCCTATTTCGAGGCCTATGCCCAGAAGTTCAATGCGCCGATCCGTACCGGCGTGGAAGTGCGCAAGGTCACCCGCAATGCCGACCGCCCCGGGTTCACCATCGAAACCTCCGAGGGCGTGCTGCAGGCCAACCGCGTGGTCTGCGCCACCGGGCCGTTCCAGCGTCCGGTGATTCCGGCCATCGCGCCCAAGGACGAGGGCCTGTATCAGATCCACTCCGCCGCCTATTTCAACCCGCAGCAGCTGCCCGAGGGCGGCGTGCTGGTGGTCGGCGCTGGCTCCTCCGGGGTGCAGATCGCCGATGAGCTGATGCGCGCCGGCAAGCAGGTCTACCTCTCGGTCGGCCCCCATGACCGGCCGCCGCGCAGCTACCGTGGCCGCGACTTCTGCTGGTGGCTGGGCGTGCTCGGCCTGTGGGACGCCGAGCAGGTGCAGCCGGGCAAGGAGCACGTGACCATCGCCGTCAGCGGTGCCCGGGGTGGCGAGACCATCGACTTCCGCCGCCTGGCCAGCGAAGGCATGACCCTGGTCGGCCTGACCCAGGCCTTCGAGGGCGGCGTGGTGACCTTCCAGCCCGACCTGCTGGACAACCTCAGGAACGGCGATGAGAACTACCTGAGCCTGCTCGATGCGGCCGACGCCTATATCGCCCGCAACGGCCTGGACCTGCCGCCGGAGCCCGAGGCGCGGCGCGTCTACCCGGACGCCGAGTGCATCCGCCAGCCCATCCGCCAGCTCAACCTGGCCGCAGCCGGTATCCGCTCGATCATCTGGGCCACCGGCTATGCCGTGGACTTCAGCTGGCTGCAGGTGGATGCCTTCGATGCCAAGGGCAAGCCTGTGCATCAGCGCGGCGTGTCCCGCGAACCCGGCATCTACTTCCTCGGCCTGCCCTGGCTGTCGCGCCGTGGCTCCAGCTTTATCTGGGGCGTATGGCACGACGCCAAGCATATCGCCGGGCATATCGCCACCCAGCGCAGCTACCTGGCCTACGGCGATGCCGCCCAACGGCAGAACGCCTGACTCTCCTATTCAGTTTCAAGGACACCTTGCCATGCCCACCCATACCCGTATCCGCATGTTCAACACCAAGGCCACCTACCCCAACCAGAGCCTGGACAACGACCTGTGCCAGGCCGTGCGCGCCGGCAACACCATCTATGTGCGCGGCCAGGTCGGTACCGACTTCGAAGGACGACTGGTCGGCCTCGGCGACCCCCGGGCCCAGGCCGAGCAGGCGATGAAGAACGTCAAGCAACTGCTCGAAGAAGCCGGCAGCGACCTGTCGCATATCGTCAAGACCACTACCTACCTGACCGACCCGCGCTACCGCGAGCCGGTCTACCAGGAGGTGGGCAAATGGCTCAAGGGCGTCTTCCCCATCTCCACCGGCCTGGTGGTATCGGGCCTGGCCCAGCCGCAGTGGCTGATGGAGATCGACGTGATCGCCGTGATCCCGGACTGAAAGCTGCTGCGGGCTTCGCGCGCCACTGATCGTTCCCACGCTCCGCGTGGGAACGCAAGCAGCCTCAGGCGCTGCACGCCCTCAATACGGTGGATGATCGTTCCCACGCTCCGCGTGGGAACGCAGGCAGCCCCAGACGCCGCACACCCTCGACACCGTGCCAAGGCGGCGCAGGGGCACGATCCGCATTAATCGCGGCGCTGGCGCGCCCACAGTCGTCAAGGAGTTTCCATGACCTTTTCCATCATCGGCCGCTGCACCGACACCGGCCAACTGGGCATCGCCATCAGCTCGTCGAGCATCGCCGTGGGCGCCCGTTGCCCCTGGCTGCGCGCCGGGGTGGGTGCAGTGGCCAGCCAGAACATCACCCTGCCGGCCCTTGGCCCGCAGATTCTCGACCTGCTGGAGGCCGGCCTCGACCCTGCCGCCGCCCTGGACAAGGCCCTGGGCAGCAACGGCTACAGCCAGTACCGCCAGGTGGCGCTGCTCGACAGCCAGGGCCACACGGCCCTGTTCAGCGGCAGCCAGGCCCTGGGCCTGCATAACGCCCTGGCCGGCGAGCAATGCGTGGCGGCCGGCAACCTGCTGGCCAGCCCCGAGGTCATAGCCGCCATGCTCAAAGCCTTCGAACAGACCCCGGGCCAGCTGGCCGAACGCCTGCTAGCCGCCATGCACGCGGCCATGGCCGCCGGTGGCGAAGCCGGACCGGTGCACTCGGCGGCGCTCAAGGTGGTGGGCGAGCTGACCTGGCCGATCATCGACCTGCGCGTGGACTGGGCCGAGCAGGACCCTATAGGCCAGCTGGATCAACTCTGGCAGGCCTACCGCCCGCAGATGCAGGACTACATCACCCGCGCCCTCGACCCCACCGCCGCGCCCAGCTATGGCGTGCCGGGGGACGAGTAACAGAGAGCACCCTCTCCCCAACCCTCTCCCATAAATGGGAGAGGGGGCTGTCCGTGCCAAGTTGCAAGCGCGTGCCGAACGACTCCCCTCTCCCGCCTGCGGGAGAGGGGCTGGGGGAGAGGGCCGAGCCATCCACAGGAGACACCCCATGCCCAGCAGCCGCGACCTTCTGGCCCAGCTGATCGCCTTTCCCACCGTCAGCCGCGACTCCAATCTGGCCCTGATCGAATTCGTCCGTGACTACCTGGCCGGCCTCGGCGTGGCCTGCGAGCTGGACTACAACAGCGCAGGCAGCAAGGCCAATCTGTTCGCCAGCATCGGCCCGACTGATCGCGGCGGCGTGCTGCTGTCCGGGCATAGCGACGTGGTGCCGGTGGACGGCCAGGCCTGGACAGTGCCGCCGTTCGAGCTGAGCGAACAGGGTGGCAAGCTGTATGGCCGCGGCACGGCCGACATGAAAGGCTTTATCGCCTGCGTGCTGGCCGCCGTGCCGCGCTTTCTCGCCCAGCCGCTGCGCCTGCCCGTGCATCTGGCGTTTTCCTATGACGAAGAAGTCGGCTGCCTGGGCGTGCGCTCATTGCTGGCCGAGTTGCAGCAGCGCCCCAACAAGCCGCTGCTGTGCCTTATCGGTGAGCCCACCGAACTCAAGCCGGTGCTCGGCCACAAGGGCAAGCTGGCCATGCGCTGCCAGGTGCAGGGCGCGGCCTGCCACTCGGCCTATGCGCCGCAGGGAGTCAATGCCATCGAATATGCCGCCAGGCTGATCGGCAAGCTGGGCGAGATCGGCCAGCGCCTAAAGGCAGTGGAACGCCAGGACAAGCGTTTCGACCCGCCCTACTCCACGGTACAGACCGGGCTGATCAGCGGCGGCCGCGCCCTGAATATCGTCCCGGCCGAATGCCAGTTCGACTTCGAGGTGCGCGCCCTGCCCAGCGACGACCCGCAGCAGGTCGCCGATGAACTCAAGGCCTACGCCGACGCCGAACTGCTGCCGCAGATGCGCGGCGTCAGCGCAGCCAGCGCCATCGCCTTCCAGCCGCTGTCGGCCTACCCGGGCCTGGCCACCGAGCCGCACAGCCAGGCCGCCGAACTGCTGGCCCTGCTGAGCGGCTCGCGGGATTTCACCACCGTGGCCTTTGGCACCGAAGGCGGTCTGTTCCACCAGGCCGGCATCCCCACCGTGGTCTGCGGCCCCGGCAGCATGGAACAGGGCCACAAGCCGGACGAGTTTGTCAGCCAGCAGCAACTGGATGGCTGCGACGCCATGCTGATGCGCCTGGCCGACTGGTTACAACGGGATAACTGAATCACCCTTGCCCGGCCTGCATGGCAGAGATGCAGGCCGGGCTTTTTTCCGCAGCATCAGCAAGCAGCGCGCCGCTGGGCATCTGCCACTGCCTGCCCTTTTGCCGGGCAGCCCCCCACACACATGCGGCCAAGCCCAATGGCTGGTTCGCCGGCAGCCCGCGCTGCGCCAGAAGCAGCCAGAACGCCCACACCAACCCGACTATTCACGCCCCCGCCACGCTCTGGGCCGTTTCCGGCAACCTGGCGATCACCTTGATCTCAAACTGAAAACCATACAGCCAGGTGACGCCGACGCCGGTCAGGGTCGGGTGCGGCGCACCCCCCCAGAACTCGGGCAGCACCTTCCAGATGGTTTCCAGGGTCGCCTCGGGGTCGACGATAAAGAGGCTGACATCCACCACATCGGCGAAGGTGCAACCGGCAGCGGCCAGGATCGCATTCAGATTATTGAAGGCGAGACGCACCTGGGCCTCTAGATCGGGTTCGGGCGAACCATCTTCGCGGCTGCCCACCTGCCCCGACACGAATAAAAAACCATTGCTGCGAATAGCCGGCGAGTAGTGATTGCGTTCATAAAGCGCCTGGCGCCCTGGCGGGAAAACCACATCACGTCGAGTCATTGGGTGCCTCCATCAATACGGGAACGGGTACTGAGAGGACTGTAAGCACTTGTGCCCAGGCGATAAACGCGCAACTGTGGCTAACACTGTTTGCAAAACCCAAACAATCCGCCCCCCAGCGCAGGAGCAACAATGGACCGTTTCGCAGCAATGCAGGCGTTTGCCCGGGTGGTGGAAGCCGGCAGCTTTACCAAGGCGGCTGAAACACTGCAGATCAGCAAGACCAGCGTGACCCAGCTGGTGCAGCAGCTGGAGGCACGGCTAAGGGTCAAGCTGCTTAACCGCACGACCCGCAAGGTCAAGGTCACCACGGAGGGCGCCGTCTATTACCAGCGGGTCATACGCTTGCTGGCTGACCTGGACGAGACCGAGAGCAGCCTGTCCAGCGCCTCGACCCGGCCCTGCGGGCGCTTGCGCGTGGATGTGCCGAGCCCGCTGGCCAGCCAGGTACTGATACCGGCCTTGCCTGGGTTCTACGCGCGCTACCCCGATATCCAGATCGATATGGGGGTCAGTGACCGCATCGTGGACATACTCGATGAGAACGTCGACTGCGTGCTGCGCGGCGGCGAGGTCAGGGAGCAGTCCTTGATCGCGCGGCGGGTAGGCGAACTCCAGCTGGGCCTGTTTGCCGCCCCCGACTATCTGGCACGCGTGGGTATGCCGCAGCACCCGCGAGCGCTGGAAGAAGCGCCCCACTCTGTCGTCGGTTTTCTCTGGGCACGCAGCGGCAAACCCCTGCCCTATGCCCTGCACAGCCACAGCGAGACGCTGCAGCTCAAAGGCCGCTATGCCCTGGCCGTCGACGATGGTAACGCCTATCTGGCGGCCGGCCTGGCCGGCTTGGGCGTGTTGTGCCTGCCCAGGTATATGGCTGCAGCGCACCAGGCCCGCGGCGCCCTGGTGCCATTGTTCGAGCACTGGCAGCTCGACCCGATGCCGGTTTATCTGGCCTATCCGCCAAACCGCCATCTCAGTCTCAAACTGCGGGTTTTTATCGACTGGGTCAGCGAGCTGATGGCGCAACTCGCGCCGGTAGGCGAGCGCCCCGGCGGATAACGACTGGGCCGCAAGATGCGCACTCCCCAGCTCTGAGGGAGGGCATTAGCAGAGAGGGCGAGCGCTCTGGGCACAGCGCCGTTGCGCCGCTAAGCGCGAGGGCCTGAGGTGCTGCGCGCGTTCTTCTTCTGCAGGATCATCGACGCCTCGTTAAAAGCATTCTGGAAGGCGTCGCCGCCGATCCATGCCACGGCCGCATCTTCGTCTTCGGCGTGGAAGATGCCGCGATAAACGATCAGCAGGCCCATCATAAAGCCGGTGGCCGCCTCCTCCGCTTCCTCCGCCACCACCAACTCCAGCACCGGGTATTGCAGAAATACCAGGCACATCGCCAACAGGCTGATGCCTTCGCCGACCTTCATCGCCCGGAACAGATCATCGAAATCCGCCGGGTCGAAACCCTGCTCCTCGATATCCTTGAAGTCGAAGGTGCTCAGATCGATGGCCTCATCATCGAACGGCTCGTTGATCAGCGGATTGGCCAGCAACGGATGCATCCCATTGGCTTTGGCCTTGCCCACGCGGTTCTGCTTGGCCTTGGCTTTGGCCCGCTGGCGCGCTTTTGCTGTTTATCTGGAGAGGCCATGGCGGCGCGCTCCTTGTTCGGGGCAGCCATGCGGATGGCCAGGGAAAATCGTGGGCATAGTGTATTGAATCGCAGGCGGACTCGTCGCCCGAAGGACACGATGCGGCATAACGGCAGGGCTAAAGCTAGACAGTCATTCATCGATCCCATAAGGTCGCGCCGCATCATTATCGGAGAACCACAACAGGGAGCGTCTCAAGTGAAACACATCTTAACTCTGCTGCTGGTCAGCGCACTGATCGGCTGCACTACCAGCAATATTCGCGACGACTACAGACTCGACTCAACCCGTGACGAAGGCCTGGTCATCGGTTCCATAACCTACGATGGCGCCATGGCCGAATACCGAATCAGTTACGAGCGAGAAGGCGGGGCTAACCGTGGCTACTTCAGTGCGGGAGCGGCCATGTATCCTGCCCTGCCACGTAACGACTTCCCCACCAATGGTTTTCGCGGCGCCCTGTTCAGCTCGGCGTTACCCGCAGGTCGCTATTTTATCAGTCACTCCGGCACGTCTTCCGGCATGGTCAACAGCTACGCCAGCAGCCCCTCGACCATCGCCTTTGAAGTAGTCCCTGGCAAGGTAACCTACCTCGGTAATTTCCACTTTGTTCCCGTGCGCCGTCTCAACATTCTTGTTGGGGCCAAAGTCATGCACCTCAATCAGCTCGAACGGGACCAAGCCATATTTCACAAGCGCTACCCCACCCTGGCCGGTGCGCCGATTGCTGCGATCGAGATACGCCATGGCGCATTGGACGAACCCGTGAAAACAGAAATACAGGTAATGACGCCCGGAGGCGCAACCTACAGAACCGAACGCTGACAGCGGGCCACACAAACCTGTTGCGTTTTTTGCCCGGTAATCGGTTGCTCGATGAAGCCGCAGATGATCAGAGAAAAGGGGACTTATTAGGCTGCTGTGCGCTTCTGGCCAACTGCAGCCTATCGTGTCGCCAAAAGCGAACGCCCCCTGTCAATCCGCCCCTTACTGCGGCGTAGCGGTTTCCGACGCCAGGCCGCCATCCCACAGCCCGACCAGCCGGCCATCCGCCGCCAGGGCATAAACCAGCGGGGTTGTGCCGCCCCAGTCGACGACCATCAGGCCGTTGCTGAGCCGGCCGCTGCCGCTATAGCTCGCGCTGTCGATGGTCCAGCGTAGACGGTACTCATTGCTGACGCCCGCGCCCCAGTCTTCGAGCTCCATCTGCCCGGCATAGTGCGAGCCATCGCCATTGCGCCCCTCAACCCGGTACAACCCCGTCCTGGGCGTTGCGTCACTGGCTGCTGCGTAAAGGCTCAGGCGCTCGGTCGCCGAGCCATCGGCCCATTCCCCATCGAGCACACCATCCGGGGCGAATGAGTACACCACCGGGTGAACATCGTTCCAGTGCACCACCAGCATGCGACCGGCCAGCTCGCCCTTGCCCCGGAACACACTGCGGCCGATCCACCAGGTGAAATCGTAAAACGCTCCACGCTGCGCCAGGGCCAGCATGCCGGGGTAGCTTGTTCCGTCCGGGTTGGTTCCGGCCACCCGGTACAGCCCGGTCAGCGTGCGCGAGGCGGTCACCGCCTCGTGGGTACGCGGCGGCGCCTGCTCCACAGCCTGGCCGCTCGGGTCTGCCTTAGCCCCGGCGGCGCCCTCGCCGCGAAACACGAACTCGCCGAAGAAGGACGACGACAGCCAGGGTGTCTGCTGCCCGCTGGTTTCCTGATAGACGCCCTTGAGGGTTTTCTTAAATGTCTCTTCGAGGTTGAGGTTGGGTGTCGCCAGTGCCAGCGTCAGGTGTTTGGTGTAGGGCGAGTTGCGCCCTTCGCCGTCCAGCGCCACGGCACCGGGCGAGGTGGAATAGGAGACAAACAGGCTGGCGCTGGAGTCGATACGCGACAGGCCGGAGGTTACTTCAGTGAGCGGATTGTCGCGGCAGGCATCGAGAATGATGATATTGAGATCGTTGCCCGACCTGGCCATGGCACGCACCACCTGCGAGGCACTGACCGCCTTCGTCGCCAGTTCGGAGGCATCCTTGACGCCATCGCCGATGGGCAGCAGGTAATTCTCGCCTTCGACCTGCACCCCATGCCCGGCAAAGAACAACAGCCCGACACCGCCCGAGGCTCTCAGCTGGGCAGCAAACTGCGCCACGGCATCCAGCATGCTTTGCCGGTTGGCGTCGATCAGTGTGGTGGTGGCAAACCCGGCCTCGCGCAGGGTGCGGCTGACATCGGCGGCATCGTTGGCCGGGTTGAGCAGCGGCGCGAAGGAATAGTCGTTGTTGCCAATAACCAGCGCCGATCGTGCCTGAGCCAGCACTGCAGCAGATGGCGCGGCACAGAGAAGCGCGACGGCAACGAACATTGCCAGCAAGCGCTGTACGCGACCTGGTCTCATGGGCTTGCTCCGTGCGCCATTGATGGCAGCAGGCGTCGATTGCACGGTTGGTTGCCAAGTGCGCCACCCTCGGCACGCCTAGCAGGCTGCCGAACGATGGGCTCAATCAAGCATAGGAGGTGTTCAGCCAATTGGACACTCGCGCCACAGGCTTATACAGCGATCTCAGGAGCCTGATGTTCGCGGCAGATCAGCCCCGCGTCACTGGCTGCCAGTGCCTCCTGGGTCAGGCCGCAGAACGGTAGGCCATCGACCCGCTGATGAAAGCGGCAGGTTGCGCACAGGCCGAAGCTCGGCACACCGCCGTTTGCCGCTAAGCGCGAGGGCCTGGGGTGGCGCGTGCGTTCTTCTTCTGCAGAATCAGCGACGCCTCGTTAAAAGCATTCTGGAAGGCCTCGCCGCCGATCCATGCCACGGCCGCATCTTCGTCTTCGGCGTGGAAGATGCCGCGATAGACAATCAGCAGGCCCATCATAAAGTCAGTGGCCGCCTCCTCCGTTTCCTCCGCCACCACCAACTCCAGCACCGGGTATTGCAGAAATACCAGGCACATCGCCAACAGACTGATGCCCTCGCCGACCTTCATCGCCTGGAACAGATCATCGAAGTCCGCCGGGTCGAAACCCTGCTCCTCGATATCCTTAAAGTCGAAGGTGCTCAGATCGATGGCCACATCATCGAACGGCTCGTTGATCAGCGGATTGGCCAGCAACGGATGCACCCCATTGGCTTTGGCCTTGCCCACACGGTTCTGTTTGGCCTTGGCTTTGGCCCGCTGGGCGCGTTTTTGCTGTTTATCTGGAGAGGCCATGGCGGCGGGTTCCTTGTTCGGGGCAGCCATGCGGATGGCGCGGATAATGGTGCGCGTATTGTAT
>Ga0209207_1000157_pt1 | contig 49865 bp, 55 predicted proteins | sample SaghotsprinmetaG_FD_184140 | JGI IMG/M metagenome (GOLD analysis project Ga0209207, IMG submission 184140) | Hot spring microbial communities from South Africa to study Microbial Dark Matter (Phase II) - Sagole hot spring metaG (SPAdes) (version 3) | ecosystem: Environmental > Aquatic > Thermal... | reverse complement strand
GCGCAAAGCCTTGCTGCAAGGGGCCGACGGCCAGCGCCAGCGTTTCCTTGCCGCTGGCGAAGGCGGCAAAGTCGGCGCAGGCAGCGGGCCTGAGACCGTGTTCGGCGAACATCGCGGCCAGCGTCTCACGGCGGCCGGCGGTCTCGGCGAGCAGCAGCACGCGCCCGGGATAGCTGACGAGATGGTTCTTCAAGGCGCCGAGTGGGTCGTCGCTGCGCCGGTCGACGGCGACGTTGGGCAGCTTGCCGGCGGTGGCATTTTTCGCGTCCAGCGCCAGTCGACCGTAGGATTTTGCCGCGACGAAGAAGGCTTCGTCGGTCAGGAACAGTTCCTCCGGCGCCAGCAGTGGCCGCGCCTTGTCGCCTTGCAGCAGGTTGTAGCGCGAGCGGGTGTCGTTCCAGAAGGCGGCGATGGCGGCCGGCGCGTCGCCGTGGGTGACGAAGACCGCGTCCTTGGGCAGATAGTCGAACAGCGTCGCCGTCTCGTCGAAGAACAACGGCAGGTAGTACTCGATGCCGGCGCTGGCGATGCCGGTCGAGATGTCCTTGTAGATGCCCGACTTCGCCGGGTCGCCCTCGAAACGCTCGCGGAAGGCCTGGCGGAAATGCGTGCGGCCCTTGTCGTCCAACGGGAACTCGCGGGCCGGCAGCAGGCGCACTTCCGGCACCGGGTAGACGGTGCGCTGGGTGTCGACGTCGAAGGTCTTGATGCTCTCGACCTCGTCGTCGAACAGGTCGAGCCGGTAGGGCAGTTGCGAGCCCATCGGGAAGAGGTCGATCAGGCCGCCGCGGATCGAGTATTCGCCGGGCGACACCACTTGGGTGACGTTGGCGTAGCCGGCCAGCGTGACCTGGGCGCGGAACTTCTCGGCGTCGAGCGTCTGGCCCTTCTTGAATGCAAACGTGTAGGCGGCCATGAACTCCGGCGGCGCCAGCCGGTTGACCGCGGTCGCCGCCGGCACCAGCAGAATCTGCACCTCGCCCTGCAGCGCCGCCCACAGCGTTGCCAGGCGTTCGGAAACGAGGTCCTGGTGCGGCGAGAAATGGTCGTAGGGCAGGGTTTCCCAGTCCGGCAGCAGGCGCACCTTGAGCTGCGGCGCGAACCACGGGATTTCCTCGAGCAGTCGCTGCGTGTCGGCAGCGCTGGCGGTGACCACGGCGAAGGTCCGTTGCGGGTTGCTGGCCGCCAGTTCGGCCAGTGTCAGGGCATCGGCGGAACCGGCATGGGCCGGCAGGTCGATGCGCTGGCCGGCCTTGGGCAGGGCGGGGAGGGACAACAGGAGCGGGGTGACGGACACGGCGTGACTACGGGACAACGACAGGGGTTGCGATTATAGCCGCTAGCCGTTGACCGCCTTGCCGGCAATGGCTATTTGAGCAGCCCGATCTCGCGTGCCGTCTGTTCGCCGATCAGGGTATGCAGCAGGCTGGCCGGGATTTCGGCGCGCTGGGCGGTCAGCGGAATCCGCCCGCCCATGATCTCGGCGCTGCGCTGCGGCAACAGCGGTGTTTTATCCGGCTCGGCATAACCGTGCGGATGGATGGGCTGCAGACTCGCCAGATCGTACTTGTCGGTGGCACCAAAGGTATGGAGCAATTCGTGGGCGATCACGACATTGTTCTGGCGGTGCTGACGCCGGCTGGCAAAGGCGTGGATCAAGCCAAGCTGGCCTTTGCTCAGGCCGGTGGAATGCGGCAGTTCCGCATTGCGCTCGGGGTCGTGGTAGAGCACGAACAGGCGGACCTGCGGTTGCGGGCCGGCAATGCTGTCGTTGTTCATGGCCCACCAGCGCAGCTTCAGACTCCACAGCATGTTGTCGAGTGCACTGCCGTGCTCGACCGGCAGCGGCGGCTGTTCGCGCAGCGGCGGCGCGACCCGGACCACCACCGGTTGCAGCACGGTTTTTCCATAGCGCCGGCTCTCCTGGGCGATCCACTGGCCGATATCCTCGAAACTTTCGTTCTCCAGCGTGTTCAGATAGGCACTGGTTGCCGGAGAGTTGTCGGCGGCGATCGGGTAGAGCGCGACATGGACGGTGTGTTCCCAGGCGCTGAGACGGGTTGTGGCGCGCCAGGCGGCAAGGCCGACGGTGGCGAGCGCGAGCAGGAGAATCAGGATGCGGAGTTTTCGGAACAATGTCGTGTCCAGGAAGCAAGGGAGGGTACGCAAATTGGCGATGTCATTATATTATTGCGACCTCATATCTTGAAAGCGCTCAATCCGGGTCATTCAGATGTCCTTGTTCAAAGAAAAACGTGCAGGTCTGGAACGTCGTGTCGGGCGCGAACGCACCGGCAGGATCATGATTGAACGTCGCGCCGCCGAGCGCCGGCAGGTTGCCTTGATGGAGATATCCTTCGTCGAATGGGCGACCCAGTTCGCCCGCTACAAGAAACAGGCCGGTAGCGGCGTCAAGTAAGCGAACCGGGTATTTCCGGCAGACGCTTCGCGTGTTGCGCGAACCACGCCGAGACCGGTTCTTCCTGATTCTCTCCGGCCTGCAGTAAGTGCATCTGGTTGGGGCAGGCTAGATGACGGTATGCCCTTTGCCATGAGGCGAGCGCTACCGCGTCGTTGTCATCGATCAGCATCAGCAGCGGCGCCACCAGCATTTCCAGCGCCTGCAGACCGGCCCGGTCGATCAGTCCGCCATGGCAACTCAAGGTGCTGACCTGGGTGTCGCGCAGGGCGGCCACCCGGATCGCCGCCGGGGTAGCATCACCGCCGGCATGAATCGCCAGCGGCAGGTTCTGCATGTCGCCATCGCGGCGGATCAGGTCGAGGATGTCGGTCATCCGACGTGCCAGACGCGAAACGTCCTGGGTCGTATCGACGAAATGCCGTTCGCGTTCGCTGATCAATTCCATGGTGAGTACCGCATGACCACGGTTGAACAGATTGCCGGCGAACGGATCGTCCACCGCCAACGGCTGTATCCGTGGCAGCAGGACGAGGCTGCGCGGATGCTCCGGCAAGGCCAGATGGCCGAGCAGGGTGCCGTGCGAGGTCTGGATGTTCAGGTGTCGGTTCATGGCGCCAGGCGAACGGGAATGCGCCGGGCGCCGAAAGCCTTGCCGTCGTGCCCGAGCTGGCTGCCGAAGCGGCCGGCCAGGCGGCTCCGGCAATGTGGACATTGCCCCAGCGGATCAAGGTCGTAGCGCCGGATTTCGTACCAGTCGCGGACGATCAGGGCGGCATGACAGCCGGGGCAGTAAGTCGTGCCGCCCTCGCTATCGTGGACATTGCCGGTGTAGACATGGTTCAGCCCGGCATCGCGGGCGATGCGCCGGGCCTGCGTCAACGTTGCCGGCGGCGTCGGCGGGATGTCGTCGAGTTTCCAGTCGGGGTGGAAGGCGGTGAAATGCAGCGGCACGTCCGGGCCGAGTTCGCGGGCAATCCAGCCGGACAGTGCGGCGATCTCGTCGGCGCTGTCGTTTCGGCCCGGAATCAGCAGTGTCGTGATCTCCAGCCAGCAAGCGGTGTCGTGGTGCAGGTAGCTCAGGGTGTCGAGCACCGGCTGCAGGCGGGCGCCGCACAGGCTGCGGTAGAAGTCGTCGGTGAAGGCCTTGAGGTCGACGTTGGCGGCGTCCATGACGGCGAAGAATTCGCGCGCCGGCTCGGCATGGATGTAGCCGGCGGTGACGGCGACATTGCGGATGCCTTGCTCGCGGCAGGCCAGTGCGGTGTCGATGGCGTACTCGGCAAAGATCACCGGGTCGTTGTAGGTATAGGCGACGGCATCGGCACCGTGGCGCCTGGCGGCGTCGGCGATCATCGCCGGGGTGGCTTCGTCCATCAGGCGATCCATGTCCTTCGACCGCGAGATGTCCCAGTTCTGGCAGAACTTGCAGGCGAGGTTGCAGCCGGCGGTGCCGAAAGACAGCACGCTGCTGCCCGGGTAGAAATGATTGAGCGGTTTCTTCTCGATCGGATCGATGCAGAAACCGGAGGAGCGGCCGTAGGTGGTCAGTTGCATCGTCCCGTCGTGCATCTGGCGGACAAAGCAGGCGCCGCGCTGGCCTTCGTGCAACTGGCAGTCGCGCGGGCACAGGTCGCACTGAATCCGTCCGTCGGCCAGGGGGTGCCACCAGCGGGCGGGATACAGGTTCGTTGCGGTCAACGGGGGGATTCTTGCCATTTTTGCACCGTGTAGCGCCATAGCCGGAGTTCCGGCGACCAGTAAGCTGCCGGCAGGCCGGCCTTCTGTTTCAGGCGGGCGAGGAAGACGGCCGGCTCCGGCAGTTGTTCCCAGACTTGCGGCAGGAAAGTGGCCCGGCGTCCGCCAGCGGCCAGGATCAGGCCGTCCACCTGTGGCCGCAAGCGGGTCAGCGCGTCGGCTTCGTCGGTGACGAACAGTGGTTCGGCCGGGGACAGCAGGGAAACCTCGACCCGTGTGTGCGCCAGTTCGTCGCGGGTCAGCGGCGGGAAGCGCGGATCGCGAAAAGCGGCAGCGCGAGCGTTGGCGCGTACGTCGTCGATCAACGGCCGGTGTGCTTCCAGGCTGCCGATGCAACCGCGCAGTTCGCCGGCTTGCGTCAGCGTGACGAAGGTCGCGGCATGCTCGTGCAGCGCCGGCAGGTCGGGCGTTGCTGGCCCGGCCTCGCCCAGTGCTTCGCCGATGCTCCGACGCGCCAGTTGGAGCAGGACCTGACCCAGTTCATCCATGATCGCTTGCGTGAAACGCGAAGGCGGCGTAGCCGACGACACGCTGGCGGTCGCCGGCGGTGTCGCCGGAATTGCACTGGTCGAGCAATGTCGGGCGCAGGCCGTGCCGTTGCGCGGCGAGCAACAGACCGTTGACCGGGAAGGCACCGCAGGCTTGCTCAGGGCGGATGTCGGTGCACAGGTCGAGAATGTGGCTGCAGGTGGCGCGGTCGACCTGTTGTGCGGCGGCATAAGTCAGGAAATGCGACAGGTCGGAGCTGATGACGATCAGGGTTTCCGGGCCGCCCCACAGGCGTTCGAGCACTTCGGCAACGGCTTCCGGCGTGGTGTCGCCGACGGCCAGCGGCAGCAGCGTGAAATCGACGAGGGCGCGTTGCAGGAAAGGCAGGTGGACTTCCAGCGAATGTTCCTGCGCGTGCGCCGCCGCGCTGACGCCGACCTGCGGCAGTTGCGCGATCAGTGCGCGTGCTACCGCATCCAGGCGCACCTTGCCGAGCGGGGTGGCGAATGCTTCGCAATCGGGCAAGGCCAGACCGCGTATGGCAACCCGATGCGTCGGGCCGAGCAGGATCACGCGCTGGATCTTCGCCCGCCATGGTGCCAGCGTGGCGTAGGCAAGGGCCGCGGTCGGGCCGGAATAGACGTAGCCGGCATGCGGCACGATCAGCGCCTTGGGTTGCTGCAGGGGCGGCGTCTGGGCCACGGCCAGCAGTTGATCGACCGTTGCCTGCAACTGGGCGGGGTCGGCCGGGTAGAACATGCCGGCGACGGCGGGCGGTCGGATCGTCATGGCTGACTCAAACCAGCGCCAACCCGACACCCATGCCGCCGCCGATGGCGAGCAGGCCGGGCAGGGCGTGGCGGGCCAGGGTCTTGCCGCCGATGCTGACGACCAGACCGATCTTGAACACCAGGTTGGCGACCAGCGCCAGCGTCACGGCGATGACCGCATCGGCCTGCAGCACGCGTTCCAGATTGAACATGCGCAGCGTGGACAGCACGCTGGCGTCGGCGTCGGTCAGGCCGGATACCAATGCAACGATGAACAGGCCGCTGTTGCCCGCGATGTCCTGCAGCCAGGCGGCTGCCAGCAGCACGACGGCGTAGAGCAGGCCGAAGGAAACGGCGGTTTTCAGCTCGGTCGGATTCTTCACTTCCGGCATCGGCAACTCGCCGGCATCGTTGAGTATCTTCCAGCCGTACAGCGACATGATCACGCCGGGCACGATGCCACAGGCGAAGACGATGGCGATCGGTCCGATCATGCTGGGCGCGACGACGCTGGCGATGATGCCGAGCCGGATCATGACCATGACGTTGGCGATCAGGATGACGATTGCCGACATGCGTACCAGATGGCCGTGTTCGGCGGCGTGGCGGGAGAACATCATGGTCGTCGCGGTCGACGAGGCCAGACCGCCGAAAATGCCGAGCAGCGCCGCGCCGTGGCGGGCACCGATGATGCGCAAGGCGAGATAGCCGGCCAGTGCCAGGCCGGAAATCAGCACCACCATCCACCAGACCTGGCGTGGGTTGATCGCGTCGTAAGGGCCGAAACTCTGGTTGGGCAGGATGGGCAGGATGACCAGCGAGAGCACGGCGAACTGCAGGATGGAATTGAGGTCTTTCGGCGTCGTCCGCTCGCTGAACTGTTTCAGCTCGGCCTTGAAGTAGAGCAGCACTGTCGTGGTAATCGCCAGCATCACCGCCAGCGTCGCGTAATCCAGCCAGACGGCGGCGCCCAGGCCGTAGGTGACGATGATCGCCGCCTCCGAGGTGAAGCCGCGATACTGTTCTTCCTGTTGCGTGGAAAAGTTGGAGGCGACCATCGACACCGCCAGCACGACCAGCCCGACCGCCAGCAGCCACGGGCTGCCGCTTTTCTCGCCGAGCATGGCAAACAGGCAGCCGAGCATGGCGACCAGCGAGAAGGTGCGCAAGCCGGCGGCGGAGTCCGGGCGCCGCTCGCGCTCCATGCCGATCAGCAGGCCGATGCCGAGCGCCGTGGCGAAAGCTTCGACCGGGGCGGCCAGTTCTGGGGCGACGAAACTCATGCCTTTCCTCTCTTTTGCGTGTTCTTCGTTAAAATTAAGCCATGCCCAGACATTACGCAATCGTTCCCGCTGCCGGCAGCGGTTCCCGCTTTGGCGCGGAGAAGCCGAAACAGTACCTCGACCTGCTCGGTCGGCCGCTGATTTTCCACACGCTCGCGGCATTGACCGCGCATCCCGCCATCGAGCGCGTGTGGGTGGTGCTGGCGCCGGACGACCCCTGGTGGCCGCGTTACGACTGGTCCGAACTTGGCGCCAAGCTCGAAACCGTGCGCTGCGGCGGCGCCACACGCGCCGAGAGCGTCGGCAACGGCCTGCAGGCGGCAGCGCTGGCGGCGGCCGACGATGACTGGATTCTGGTACACGACGCGGCGCGCCCCTGTCTCAGCCGGCAGATGCTAGATGCCCTGTGCGACGAACTGGCCGGCGACCCGGTCGGCGGCATCCTCGCCGTGCCGGTTGCCGATACCTTGAAGCGCGCGGACGATCAACAACGCGTCGCCGCGACCGAGCCGCGCGACGGCCTGTGGCAGGCGCAGACGCCGCAGATGTTCCGTTATGGCCGCCTGGTCGAGGCGCTGGAAAAGCACAATGCCGTCACCGACGAAGCCGGTGCCATCGAGGCGCTGGGGCTGAAACCGAAACTGGTACGCGGCGATTCGACCAACCTGAAAGTCACTTTTCCGGCCGACTTGGCGCTGGCCGCGATGATCCTGAGAGGCCGCAAATGAATATCCGAGTCGGGCAGGGCTACGACGTCCATAAGCTGGTCGAAGGCCGCAAGCTGATCCTCGGCGGCGTCGAGATCGACCATCCGACCGGGCTGCTCGGGCATTCCGATGCCGACGCGCTGCTGCACGCGATCACCGACGCGCTGCTCGGTGCTGTCGCGCTCGGCGACATCGGCCGCCATTTCCCGGATACCGACCCGCGCTACGCCGGCGCCGACAGTCGCGTGCTGCTGCGCGCTGCCGTTGCACTATTGGCTGAAAAGGGCTGGCAACCGGTCAATGTCGACGCCACGCTGATCGTCCAGAAGCCGAAACTCGCGCCGCACGCGCCGGCGATGGTCGCCAACGTCGCCGCCGATCTCGGCATCGCTGCCGACTGCGTCAACATCAAGGGCAAGACCAACGAGAAGCTCGGCTATCTCGGGCGCGAGGAAGCGATCGAGGCGCAGGCGGTCGTTCTGGTGGTCCGTCGCGACGAAAACCTCTGAGCCGGCGCCGAGCCCGGACCGCGCCTATTTCTCGGCGAGCACGATCAACTCACCGCTTGCTCCGTCCTGCAGGCGACGATGCTGCATGGTGACCAGCCGGTCGTCGGGGTGCTCGGCGTGCAGTTCGGCAAACAAGCGCGGCGCCGCGGCGGGATCGGCAACCAGGGCTCGGTAGGCGGTCAGGTAGCGATCAAGCGGCGCCCGGCCTGCAGCGCTGGATGGACCCAAGGTTTCGAACACGGCGAGGGCGCGGGTCTTGCCCTTGAACACCACCTTGCCGACCGGTCGCACTTCGGCGCCGGGCACCTCGGCCAGGATGGTTTCCGAGATGCAGACGTAAGTGCCCAGGTGCTTGTTGGCCGATTCCAGGCGCGCGGCGGTATTGACTGGATCGCCCAACGCCCGGTAGTCGAACATCGTCTTGCCGCCGAAGTTGCCGACGATCACCTCGCCGGCATGTACCCCGATGCGGGTGGCGCCGAACGGGATGCCTTGTTCGTTCAGGCGCCGAGCGTAGTCGCTGGCGAAAACCTCCATCTCCTGCGCGCAGGCCAGCGCCCGGGCACAGTGATCGGCTTGCGCCAGCGGGGCGGAAAACATGATCGCCACGGCATCGCCGACAATCCGGTCGAGCGTGCCCTCGTGACTGAAGGCGATGGCGATCATCCCGTCGAGGTAATCGTTGAGCAGCGCGACAGCACGTGCCGGGTCGATGCCCTCCATCAGCGAGGTGAAACCGGCCAGGTCGGTGAAGATGAAACTGCAGGTCCGCCGCTGCCCGCCGAGCGCCATGTCTTCCTGATGCTCGATCAGGTGGGCGACGCGGTTGGGCGAGACGTAACGGGCAAAGGCCGTCCTGATCCAGCGCTGGTCGCGCTCGGTGATGAAATGGTGGGCCAGGCTGCAGAGGGCGAACGACCACAGGATGCCGAGCAGGGGCAAGGTCGGGTCGATCAGCAGGCGGCTGCCGGCGAACGATAGCCAGGAGCCGGCGAGCACGGCAAGCATCAGCAACAGGCAGGCGCCGGCTGCCATCATGGCGCGCGTGCGCAGCGCCAGGAAACCGGCCAGCAGGCCGCCGGCGAGCAGCGCGGCAAATTCGAGTCCCTGGGCCCAGGCCGGGCGTTCAAGGTAATGCCCGGTCAGGATCTGCTCCAGCGCTTCGGCGTGAACTTCGACGCCGGGAATCAGGCCGAATGGACTGAAGCGCAGGTCCATCAGGCCTTGCGCGGAACTGCCGACCAGCACGATATGGCCGGCCAGCGAAGCCAGTGCTGCATCGTCCTCGAGGACCCGCCAGGCTGGCAGGGTGCGAGCCTTCTGGTGGCCGCTGTAATGCACCCAGATTTCCCCATGCGGCGTCGTCGGGATGCTCAGTTCGCCGATCCGGATTTCCCCCAGGCCGGCGTTGTCGCGATTGCCGGTCATCTGTTGCAGATGGCCGGCGCTGCGCAGGAAAATTACCGGCGCCGCCTGGGCTACCCGCAAGCTTTCGCTGACCAGGGTCGGTAACGGGATGTCGCCCTGGCGCAGGACGAGCGGCACACGCCGGACCACGCCGTCGTTATCGGGCACGAAAGTCAGCGCGCCGTTGCCGCGAGCGGCGTTTTCCAGTTCAGGCAGGGCGGGGACCGCGCCGGCAAAGCCATGCACCCAGGCGACCTGGCTTTCGCCGAGATTGACGAAGGCGGCCTTGCGTGCTGGCGATTTCGCCTCGTTGCCGGTGCGCGTCAGGGCAAAACCGAGCACGGCGTCCGACTGCGTCAGTTGTCGGGAAAACAGCCGGTCGTGATCGGGCAATGCCTCGATTTCCTGCCGCAGGCCGCCCGCCAGCTGCCACAGCTCGGCGATGGCCGTCGGCGATGTGCGGTCGGGTTCGGCGAACATGACATCGAATCCGATGGCGGCGACGCCGGCATCCGTCAAACGGGCGCTCATCCGGGCAACGAGGTTGCGCGGCCAGGGCCATTGACCGAAGCGCGCCAGGCTCGCCTCATCGATGTCGATGACCCGTACCGGCACCTCGACATAGACACGCGGCTGCCAGCGCTGATACTGATCGAATACCGCATGGCGGACGACCTGCATCGAGGTATCGGCGAGCGCCTGGACGACGATGACCAGGACGATGACGGCGAGCGGTAGGAGAAGTGTCCAGCGGGAAACGCTTTTCATCGCAAGACCTGACAGGGTCGGTTATTTGGCTGATTATCCGGTACTTTCCTATGATACGCTGAAGCCTGATGGCGAGTCGTTTGAGCATGCACGACATTGTTCGGAGGGTTGCAAAATGAAAAACAAGATAATGGCATTGATGTTGTCCGCTCCCATGCTTGTGCTGGCTGCGGATTCGCCGGTCGGTTTCGTCAAGACGGTCAACGGCGAAGCCTCGGTCAGCCATCAGGGCAAAGCGGTCAGGGCCGAGGTGGGTACGCCGGTATTCGCCGGTTCGGTCCTCAGGACGGCAGCCCAGGCATCGCTCGGGGTCACCTTCAAGGACGAGACGGTGATGTCCTTTGGCCCCAATACCGAACTGACGGTGACCGAATATCTCTACGCGCCCGGCCAAGGCAAGCTCAAAATGGGCAGCAAGCTGACCCGCGGCAGCCTCAACTATGTTTCCGGCGTGATCGCCAAACTGCAGCCCGATGCGGTTTCGATAGAAACCCCGACCGGCACCATCGGCGTGCGCGGCACGCATTTCCTGGTCAATGTCGGGGAGTAAACCATGCGCCGAATTCACGCCAAACTGCTTGCCGCATTTCTGAGCATCGGCCTGCTCGGCGGTTGTGCCAGCAAGTCCTATGTCGTCCTGCTCGACAATCCCGATGGCTCCACCGGTGCAGTGGTGATCAAGGGCAGCAAGGGGGAGCAGGTCGTCGATCAGTCCGGCCACGGTGCCGCGCTGGACGGCTCGACCCGCGCCGCGCCGGTGGCGGCGGAAACAATACAGCGTGACTTCGGTAGCGCCATGGCGGCCCGGCCGATACTGCCCGAACGCTTCCTCCTGTATTTCGAGAGCGGCGGTGCCCGCCTGACCGAAGCCTCGGCAGCGCTGTTGCCGAAAATCATCGCTGCCGCCAACCGGCGTCCGGCGGTCGACGTCTCGATCATCGGCCACACCGACACCATCGGCAAGGCCGAGGTCAATGAGGCGCTGGCTTTACAGCGTGCCCAGGTGATCGCCGATCTGATCAAGGCCAGGGGACTGAAAGTCCATGCGCTGAGCGTCGAATCGCACGGCGAACGCAACCTGCTGGTGGCCACGGGGGACGAGGTCAGCGAACCGCGCAACCGGCGGGTTGAAATTTCCCTGCGCTGACGTTGAGGAATCGACCGCTGCCTTGAACAGCCGAAAGGATTGATCATGCCCGCAAGGTTCCAGTTCCGTTTTCAGTACTGGGTGTTGTCGGTACTCATGCTGATCGTCCTGTCGCTGACTGCCGGTTTCCTGTTTACGGTCTTCGGCAAGTTCCAGTCGATGATGGAGGACAACGCCCGCGAGCGCTTCTCGTTGCTCGCCCGCCAGTCGATCGAAGCCACCGGCGAACTGGTCGGCAAGGCGGGACTGATTGCCGGCAATCGAGCCGAAGACCGCCGCCCGTTTGATCCGGATGGCGCGGTACCGGAGCTGCTTGCCTCACTGGCGGTCAACCCCGATTTCTACGGTCAGTATTTTGGCCTGCCCGACGATGGGTTCGTCCAGGTCATCGGGATACGCGGCGACAGCCGGCTGATCGAGACGCTGCAGGCGCCGGCCGACACCTGGTTCGCCATTCGCCGGATCACAACCGTGACGGGTGGAGAACGTCAGGAGCGCTGGACCTTCCTTGACCGGCATCGTGAATTGCTGGGCCAGCGGGAAAATGCGGCACGGTTTGCGCCGACCTCGCGACCGTGGTTCCAGAGCGCCATGAAGAATCCGGGGCTGGCGGTGACGCCCCCGTATCTCTTTGCCTCCACCGGCCAGCTGGGGTTGACCATTTCCCGTGCCATGTCCGGCCAGGCCGGCGTATTTGCCGTCGATATCAATCTGTCCCGACTGCAGGATTTTCTCGGCGAGCTTCCCTTGTCGCCCAATGCCGCGATCATGCTGCTTGACGCCGAGAACCGGGTGATCGGTTACAGCCTACGCGGCGAGGCTTTTTCGGCCCTGGCTATCGAACCGCTGACCCGGCTCGACGCCATTCCCAACCCGACCTTGCAGGGCCTGGCCACGCTCAAGGAGCAGGATGGTGCGGCCGTCGTGCAGCTTGCGCAGTCAGGCAAGCCGGCGGATTTCGTGGTTGTGCGGCAATTGAGCGAGGCATTTCCGGGAGCGCGTTTCACCGTCATTGCCCTGGCACCGATCAGCGACTTTTCCGGTCCGATCGAGAAAGCGCGCGGCGACGTGATGGCGGTATCGATCGGCATCACCTTGCTGCTGGTGCCGCTGGCCTTGCTCGGCTCGCGTCGGGTAGTCCATGCACTTGCCGCCCTGGCGCGGAATTCGGAGCGCCTGAAGCGCCTGGATTTCTCCGTCGAGCCGCAGCAGCCGGCCTCGTTCCTCTACGAGATCAATGCTCTGGGCGATGCCCAGATCGTCCTGCAGCACTCGATCCGGGACCGTACCTCGGCGCTGAATGTGGCCCAGGACAAGCTGCAGCACCTGGTTGAAATTGGGCTGATGCTGTCGCGGGAAAAAAACCGTGAGAAATTGCTGCGCCACATCCTGAAAAGTGCCCAGGAAATATCCCGTTGTGCGGCGGCGACGCTATATCTGAAAACCGAGCACGATACCCTGCGCTTTGCCCTGCGTACCGCCAGCGATGACCTGCATGATTTCGAGGTGCCGCTGCACGATCCGGTGAGCGGCGCACCCATGACCGGCTACGTATCGACCTATGTGGCGCTGAATAACGAGACTGTCGTCATCGACGATGTATACGGGGATACCCGCTTCGATCTCTCGGGGACCATGCAGTTCAGCGAGAAAACCGGGATGCGCGTGGTGTCGATGCTGACCATTCCCCTGTCGCCACGCGAGGGCGAGGTGATCGGGGTGCTGCAGTTGATGAACGCCCTCGATCCGGAAAGCGGGGTAGTCATCCCCTTTGCTCCGGAACTGGTGAGTTTCGTCGAGGCCCTGGCCGCACAATCGGCAGTCACGCTGGAGAACGTCAATCTGCTGGAGTCGCAGAAGCAGTTGATGGATGCCCTGATCAAGCTGGTGGCCGGCGCAATCGACGCCAAGAGTGCCTATACCGGCGGTCATTGCGAACGGGTGCCCGAACTGGCGATGATGCTCGCCGAAGCGGCTGCCGCGGTCGACAGCGGGCCGCTGGCAGATTTTCGTTTCGCCAGTGAAGACGAGTGGCGGGAATTCCGCATCGGCGCGTGGCTGCACGATTGCGGCAAGGTGACGACACCTGAATACGTGGTCGACAAGGCAACCAAGCTCGAAACGATTTATAACCGGATTCACGAAGTTCGCACGCGTTTCGAGGTCCTGCTGCGCGACGCCGAGATCGAGCGCTTGCAAGCGATCCACGAGCGCGGCGAGGATGCGGCAGCGGCCGATGCCCGCTTTGCCGAGCGGCGGGCGCAACTGCTCGACGATTTTGCCTTCATCGCCGAGGCCAATATCGGCGGCGAATTCATGGCGCCGGAAAAGGTGGCGCGCGTCGGACAGATTGCCGAGGAAACCTGGCTGCGTCATTTCGACGACAGCCTGGGACTGTCGCAGGAAGAAATCCGTCGGCGCGGACCATTCCCGGCCCAGCCCCTGCCCGTGCGCGAGAGGCTGCTGGCCGACAAGCCGTGGCATGTGGTCCCGCGCGAGCCAGGGCGCCAGACTTTCGATCCGGCGCATGGCTGGAAGGTGACGGTGCCGGAAAACCTCTACAACTTCGGCGAGGTATACAACCTGGGAATTGCCCGTGGCACGCTGACTGAAGAGGAACGCTTCAAGATCAACGAACACATCATCCAGACGATCCTGATGCTGGAACAACTGCCGCTGCCGAAATCGCTGCGCCGGGTGCCCGAGTACGCCGGCACGCACCACGAGACGATGATCGGAACGGGGTACCCGCGACGGCTGAACGCCGACGATCTTTCCATCCCGTCGCGGATCATGGCCATTGCCGACATCTTCGAGGCGCTGACGGCGTCGGACCGGCCGTACAAGCCGATGAAGACGCTGTCGGAATCGATCAAGATACTTTCCTTCTTCAAGAAGGATCAGCATATCGATCCGGTGTTGTTCGATCTGTTCCTGACCTCCGGCATTTACCGCGTCTACGCCGAACGTTTCCTCAAACCGGAGCAGATCGACGAGGTCGATATCAGCCGCTTCATCGGCTGAGCGTCTTCAGTCTGCGCGCAGTATCAACCGGGCCAGCAGGCCGCCGCCCGGGTTGGCCAGCAATTCCAGCCGGCCGCCGTGCAACTGGGCGATGCGCTCGACGATGGCCAGGCCGAGTCCGGTCCCGCTGGCGTCGGTGCGGGCGTTTTCCAGGCGGGTGAACGGACGCTTGAGGCGCTCGGTTTCGCCTTCCGGAATGCCGGGGCCGCAATCGGCGATTTCGATGCGGATTTCCCGGTCGACCGCAACCGCCTTCAGGCTGATGGCGCCGCCACCGTATTTCCAGGCGTTGTCGAGCAGATTGACCACGGCACGGCTGATGGCGCGCGGGCGGACGCTGGCGGTCGATACGCCGTCCAGGTCGATTTTCAGACCGCGGCCGATGGCCGCCTGGCGCTCGCCGATGGCGGCGAGCAGGGCGGCCAGGTCGGTCGCTTCCGGCGCCTCGCCGGACTCGGTGCGGGCGTAGTCCATGAACTGCGAGATCACCGCTTCCATCTGCTCGATATCCGCGACGATGCCCTGGCGGGCGCTTTCGTCGGCGACGCTCATTTCGGCTTCCAGGCGCAACCGGGTCAGCGGGGTGCGCAGGTCGTGCGAGATGCCGGCCAGCACTTCCGAGCGATCCTTCTCATGGCGGGCCAGATCGCTGGCCATGGTGTTGAAGGCAGAGGCTAGTGCCCGCATTTCTTCCGCCCCATCCTCGGGCAAGGGCGACGGTGTCTGGCCGCGGCCGACGGCCTGTGCCGAACTGGCCATGGCTTTCAACGGGCGGGTAATGCGCGAGGCGATCAGCCAGGCGACCAGCAGGGCCAGTGCCACGGCCAGCGCCGCCCAGCTCAGCCAGCGGGTGGCGAAACTCCGGCTGACCCGCTCGCGTGGCAAAACCAGCCAATATTCGTCCTCGTCGCGCTCGTCGAGCCGGAAGCTGATCCAGAAACCCGGTTCGTCATTGACCTCGGCGGCGATCCGCGTCGCCGGGCCGAGCCGGGCGACGACCGCTTCGCGCATCAGCTGGTGAAAGCGCGAATCCGGCATCGGCAGGAGGCGATCCTGGGGTTCGGCCGGCAGCAGGCGAATGCCCTCGCGCGACGAGAACTCGGCGAACAGCCCAGGGCGCTTGTCCGGCGCCGCGGCGAACAGCGAGGCACGGATCAGGTTGACCGCCGAGGTGGCCATGTTGGCGGACTCGCGGGCGCGCGGTTCGACATCGATATGGCTGAACAGCGCCAGCCAGCCCGCCGTGCTGCTCAGCACCAGCAGGGCCAGCAACAGGAAGGTGCGCGCCAGCAGCGAGCGCGGCATCAGCTTTCCTTGGCGGCGCCGTCAGGCATGAAGACGTAGCCGAAGCCCCAGACCGTCTGCAGGTAGCGGGGCTGCGAGGGATCCTTCTCGATCAGCTTGCGCAGGCGGCTGACCTGTACGTCGATGGCCCGGTCGAAGGGGCCTTGCTCGCGGCCCCGGGCCAGGGTCATCAGCTTGTCGCGCGACAGCGGCTGGCGCGGGTTCTGCAGCAGGACCTTGAGTACGGCGAATTCGCCGGTGGTCAGCGGCAGCAGTTCGTCGCCGCGCTTCAGGGTACGAGCCGAAAAATCGACTTCGAGATTGCCGAAACGGATGCTTTCCGGGGTTTCCTCCGGGGCGCCGGGCGGCATGTTGCCCTGGCGGCGCAGGACGGCGTGGATGCGGGCGAGCAGTTCGCGCGGATTGAAGGGTTTGGGCAGGTAGTCGTCGGCCCCCATCTCCAGGCCGACGATGCGGTCCACTTCGTCGCCCTTGGCGGTCAGCATGATGATCGGCGTGCGGTCGCCCTGGCCGCGCAAGCGGCGGCAGATCGACAAACCATCTTCGCCCGGCATCATCAGATCGAGGACGATCAGGTGGTAATGCTCGCGGCTGCGTGCCTTGTCCATTTGCTGTCCGTCGCCGACCGCCTTGACGACAAACCCCTGCTCGCCAAGGTAGCGGGTGAGCAGTTCGCGCAGGCGGGCGTCGTCATCGACGACCAGGAGGTGTTGGTTGTTTTCGTTCATGCTCGAAGGATAGCGCCTGACGGAAAATGGAGTACGGCAAATGGTAACAAAGGATATCGACGAGCCACGCCGGGAAACATTCGATTACAACTTGCCGCGCTGTGGGGTTAACCGTGGACGGACAATGAGTGTGCTCCGAAAAGGATAGAATACGCCGCACCATGAAGTCCCGCTCACTGATCCTGATTCTTTCGCTGATGGCGACCGCGCCGGCTCTGGCCGAGCCACCGCGGCGCGAACTGCCGCCCGAAGAAAAGCGGGAAATGCGCCAGCAGATGCGGGAGCACTGGTATCGCGAAAACATCGGCCCGCAACGCGCCGATGATGCACGTCCGGCAAACTGGCGAGATTTACCCCCCGATGAACGCCGCCGCTTGCGCGAGGAAATGCGCCAGCAGAATGACCGCGATGATCGTCGGGACAAGCGCGGCTCGCGCAAGGGCGACTAATACCGCTGCCTTGGGGCTCTCCGGTAGAATGATGCCCCATGCAGATACTTGCCCTAGAAACCTCCACCGAAACGGGTTCCTGCGCCTTGTGGCAGGACGGCGCGGTGATCGAACGCATTTGTCCGCCCGGGCGCTCGCATTCGGAAACGCTGTTGCCGCTCGTGCGCGAATTGCTGGCTGAGAGTGGCATCGCCATCGGCCAGCTCGATGCGATAGCCTTCGATACGGGTCCCGGTGCCTTTACCGGCTTGCGCGTGGCCTGCGGTGCCGCCCAAGGGGTGGCTGTCGCCGCCGACCTGCCGCTGCTGCCGGTGGTCAGTCTGGAAGCCATGGCCGCCGCGACCGGGGCAGAGCAGGTGCTTGCCTTGCTCGACGCCCGCATGGGCGAGGTTTACAGCGCCAGCTATCGGCGCCGGGGCGACGTCATGGTTCTGCAAGGCGGTATCCGGGTCACGGCACCGGACAATGTCGATCTGCCATCCGCCGACTGGCTAGCCTGCGGCAATGCCCTGACGGCCTATCCGGCACTGGCCGAACGCCTGGGGGCTGCCCTGACATTAATGCCGGCCATCCTGCCGGAAGCCTCATGGCTGGCCCGTCTCGGGGCATTGAAATTGGCGGCCGGCGAGGGCATCGATCCGGCGCTGGCGGCACCGCTGTACATCCGTGACAAGGTCGCCAAGACGATCAGTGAACGCTTGAGCGAAGGTGGGCGCGCGTGAATCGTCCGCTTCCGTTGCTGACCGTCGAGTATTTTCCGATGGCCGAGTCCGATCTCGACGCAGTCGCTGCGCTGGAAGCCTCGCTGCAGGCTTTTCCCTGGACCCGGGGTAATTTTGCCGATTCCCTGCATGCCGGCTACAGTGCCTGGGTAGCGCGTCTGGGCGGCGAACTGATCGGGTTTTCGGTGGTCATGCGCGTGCTCGACGAAGCGCATCTGCTGAACATCGGCGTCGCCGGTAAATATCAGGGGCAGGGCTACGGCGCCCGTTTGCTGCGCAATGCCATGGACGCCGCCCGCATGGCCGGTACGCACCGGATGTTCCTTGAAGTGAGGCCGAGCAACGCGCGCGCGGTCGAGCTCTATCGCCATTTTGGCTTCCGGCAACTGGGCGTTCGTCGGGAATACTATCCGGCGGCCATCGGTCGCGAGGATGCGCTGGTTTTCGAAAAGGAGCTGGCATGAGCCTGAGCCGGGAACAGATGCTGGTCGAAATGGGCATCTCGCCCCTGTGGGTGTTGCGGGACGCGCCGCCGGCATCGCCGCCCGAGCCGATACCGGTGGTCGCGGCCGACGCACCGGCCGTGGAGCTAGTCCCGGAGCAGGCATCGCCATCAACCGTCGCCACCGATACGATGGACTGGCCGACGCTGGAGGCGGCGATCTCCGAATGCCGCAACTGCGGCCTTTGCCAGCAGCGCAAGCAGGCGGTTCCCGGCGTGGGCGACCGCAATCCCGTCTGGCTGTTCATCGGCGAGGGGCCGGGAGCGGAAGAGGACATGCGTGGCGAGCCCTTCGTCGGGCAGGCCGGCAAGCTGCTCGACGCCATGCTGGCGGCGCTCGATCTGGCCCGCGGCGACAAGGTTTATATCGCCAATGCCGTGAAGTGCCGGCCACCCAACAACCGCACGCCGGAAGCCGCCGAGATGGCGGCCTGCCGCCCCTGGCTGGTCCGCCAGATCGAGTTGCTCAAACCACGTGTGATCGTGCTGCTCGGCAAGGCTGCCGTACATTCGGTACTGGGCGATGACCGGGCGCTCGGCGCCATGCGCGGCCAGTCTTTCGAGTACAAGGGCATCCCTGTGGCGGTGACTTACCACCCGGCTTACCTGTTGCGCAACCTGCCGGACAAGGCCAAGGCCTGGGAAGATCTACTGTTTGCCCGACGGCTGCTGAAGCGGGTAAATCAATAAAATTAACAGCCCCTAGGGTAATACCCGGTTCCCGCGGCATGCCTTTGTTTTTAAGCTATGACGAACAACACAAAGAAGAAGAAGGTGTTCGTCCATGTCGAATCCCCTCGACACAAACAACGGCGGGCCAATTTGCAATCTCGATTACCTGCTGGTGAATCTTGGTCGTAATCGGGCGGCCGCCAACCGGCTGGTTCAGCTATTCCTCGAAAATCATCCCCACTTGCTTGCCCGGCTCGAACATGCGGCAAAGGAGAATGATATTGCGGCGATGCAGGATGTCGTGCACGACATCCGCGGAAGCTGCGTCCTGTTTTCGGCGCACCGTGCCGTTGCGCTGGCGCGGGAACTCGAATACGTCCTGCATTGCCACCGCCAGGATGGAGCGGGTATCAACTGGCTGGCGCGCAGTGCCGCACTGCGCAATGCGCTAGTCGCAGTCCATGACGAACTGAGGCGTTACCAGGAAGAGAATCCGGCTTCCGATCTCAGTTGAGCAGGCCGTTCTGAACGGCGAAACGTGTCAGACCGGTGACGTCGTGGACGCCAATCCGCTGCATCAAACGCGCCCGATGAAACTCGACGGTTTTCGGGCTGATGCCGAGATCGCGGGCAATTTCCTTGGTGGTGTGCCCGTTGGCAACCAGGCGCAGGATCTCGGTTTGCCGTGCGGTGAGTCCATCGCAAGGCGAAGCCGAATCGGTGCCGTGTTGTTCGCTGATTTTCGATGACAGGAAGGGGCGTTGTTCCATGACGGCCAGCAAGGCCTGCTGCAACTCGTCGAGGATGAAATCCTTGAGCAGATACCCGTTCGCGCCGGCATCGAAGGCCTGGTCGACAACGTCACGCCGGTCGATGCTCGACAGGATCAGGATGCGCACTTGCGGATTGCTGCGACGGACCAGTCGCGCCACCTCAATGCCCGACAGGCCTGGCATGGCAATATCCAGCAGGACGACATCGGGCGAGCTACGTTCGATCTCCGCGATGGCCTGCCGGCCGTCAGCGCATTCGGCAAGCACCTGATAGCCGGGGAGCGATTCGAGCAATGCCCGAATGCCTGCGCGGACCAGCAAGTGGTCGTCTACTAAAACTATTCGCACGGTATTCATCGTGCGGACAGCATATGCCAAAACCGGCGGCTTGTGCCAGCCACTGGGGTTTTACCTTGGGGCGCCAAGCACCGGCATGGTTATGCCCAAACGCAGGGACAGCAGGCGTAGCAGAAAGACGATACCCATCGCCGCCCAGGCTGCATTGACCGCCGGCAGTCCGAGCTCCTGCATGGCAATCAGCGAAAGTGCACCAACCCAGGCTGCCGTTGCATACAGCTCACCCTTGAGGAAGATGCTGGGGACGTCATTGCACAGGATGTCGCGGAGCACGCCACCGACCACGCCGGTGATCACGCCCATCAGGCTGGCGGCCAGCCAGGGCACGTGCCACTGCAGCGCGATCTGGGTGCCGATGATGGTAAACAGGGCCAAACCGATGGCGTCGGGTATCTGGAACAACTGCTGCGGCACGTTGATGCGGCGGACCACGAAAAAAGCCCCCATGCCGGTCGCCAGGGCAGTCATCAGGTAAGCCTGGTCGACAACCCAGAAGACGTTGCGATCGAGCAGCAGGTCGCGGACGGTGCCGCCGCCAAGCGCCGTGGCCACGGCGACCAATAGCGCCCCGATGAGATCCATCTGCTTGCGGCTGGCGTCGAGCACACCGGTCAGTGCGTTGACTGCCACCGCGGACATGCCGACCCAGTAGAGCAGGGCGTCCATGCTCATGTCAGCGCAGGTTTTCCTTCATGGCCCGCTGAGCTTCGCGCTTGCCTTCCTTTTCCTGCTGGTCGGCACGTTTGTCGTATTGCTTCTTGCCCTTGGCCAGACCGATTTCGAGCTTGATCCGGCCGCGGACGAAATGCAGGTCGAGCGGGACCAGCGCGTAGCCGGCACGCTCGACCTTGCCGATCAACTTGCCGATCTCGCGCGCATGCAGCAGCAATTTCCGGGTGCGTACCGGGTCGTGGTGGTTATGGGTCGATGCCGTCGACAGCGGGCTGATGTGCATGCCGATCAGGAACAGCTCGCCATGGCGGATGATGACGTAGGATTCCTTGATGTTCATGCGGCCAGCACGAATCGCCTTGACTTCCCAACCTTCAAGGACCATGCCTGCCTCATACTTCTCTTCGACGAAGTAATCGTGAAAGGCTTTTTTGTTGACCGTAATGCTCATGCCGCCACGCGATCCATTAAAATCCGCGATTCTACAGGATTACAGGAACGCTGCCGCCGCATGGCCCTGGTCGAAAAAACAGTCTTGATCGAACATTCTGCGCAGCAGATGTTCGAGTTGGTGGATTGTTGCGAGGACTATCCGGCTTTCCTGCCGTGGTGCAGTCGCACCGAGCTCAAGTTGCGCGACGACACGAAGACCGTGGCGACGCTGCACATCAACTACCACGCGGTGAAGTCGAGTTTCACCACCGAGAACGACAAGGAATTCCCGACCCTGATGAAAATCCGTCTGGTCGATGGCCCGTTCCGGCATCTCGAGGGGGCCTGGCATTTCCGCCCCTTGGCTGAAAACGCCTGCAAGATCGAGTTCAGGCTGCATTACGAGTTTTCCAGCAAATTGTTCGAGAAGATCATCGGCCCGGTGTTCAGCCACATCGCCAACACCTTCGTCGATGCCTTCGTGCGCCGTGCCGCGCAGGTCTATGGAGCCAACCATGGCGGATGAAATGATCAACATCGAAGTCTGTTACCCGCTGCCCGACAAGCAGGAAGTTGTCCGTTTGCGTCTGCCGGCCGGCAGTGTGCTGAAGCAGGCGGTTGAAGCTTCGGGGCTGGTCGAGAAATACCCGGAAATCGATCTGGCGAAGAACAAGTTCGGCATCTGGAACAAGCTGTCGAAACTCGATGCCGCGTTGCGCGACTTCGACCGGGTGGAAATCTATCGGCCGCTGATCGCCGACCCCAAGGAGGTACGCAAGCAACGGGCGGCCGAAGGCAAGGTCATGAAGAAGGGCGCCGGCGATGCCGACGCCTGAGGCTTACTTGCAGGCATCCTGCATGATGCGGCGGGTGCGGTCCATTTCCTGCCGGCGTTGAGCCGGGCTGATGACCGAGACGCTGCCATCCTTGGCGGCCTGACTGACCGGCGTATCCGATTGCAGCATGCGGTAATTGTTGCGCGCCCGCTCGCAGGTTTCGCGTTTTTCCTTGAGCGCGGCGGCTTCCTTTTCGGCTTTCTCGGCTTTTTCCCGCGCTTCCTGCTGACGCTTGCGGAACTCGACTTCCTGTTCTGCCGCCGATTGTGGGGCGGTCTGGGCCGGCGGTTCTGCGTTTGCTTTTTCGGGCTCAGTCGTGCCGGTCGCCACATTCGGCTGCCGTACGCCAAGCGAGCGAGCGCCGCGCGCACTTGCCGGTGGCGGCGTGTCGGAAATGACTGTCTTGCCGCTGGCGTCCTTCCACTGGTAAGTCTGGGCCTGCGCGGTCATCAGGCTGACACTCGAGGCCAGTGCCAGTGCAACAATCAGCGATTTCTTCATGGTCCGGTCATCGGGCTTTGCAAAGGATTTCTGTATAATACGATTTTGTGACCTTGGATCAAAGGCCATGCGACTTCTGCAAAAAGCCCTGACTTTCGACGACGTCCTGCTCGTCCCCGCCCATTCTCAAGTTCTTCCCCGCGATGTCAGCCTCGCCACGCGCCTGACCCGCGACATCACCCTGAACCTGCCGCTGCTGTCGGCCGCCATGGATACCGTGACCGAAGGCCGGTTGGCTATTGCCATGGCCCAGGAAGGCGGTATCGGCATCATTCACAAGAACCTCTCGTCCCGTGCCCAGGCCGCCGAAGTGGCCAAGGTCAAGCGTTTCGAGTCGGGCATCCTGCGCGATCCGATCACCGTGACGCCGAACATGACGGTGCGCGATGTCCTTGAAATCACCCGCCAGCACAAAATTTCCGGCCTGCCGGTGATCGACAAGAACGGCAAGGTGGTCGGCATCGTCACCAACCGCGACCTGCGTTTCGAAACCAACCTCGACCAACCCGTGAAGTCGATCATGACGCCGCGCAAGCGCCTGGTTACGGTCAACGAGGAAGCCAGTGTCGAGGATGCCAAGGAACTGATCCGTCTGCACCGCCTGGAGCGCGTGCTGGTGGTCAATGCCAATTTTGAACTGCGGGGCCTGATTACCGTCAAGGACATCCTCAAGTCGACTGAACATCCGCTCGCCAACAAGGACGCCAGCGGTCGTTTGCGTGCCGGCGCCGCGGTCGGCGTCGGTGCCGGTACGGAAGAGCGCGTCGAATTGCTGGCTGAGGCCGGGGTCGATGTGGTGGTCGTCGATACCGCCCACGGTCATTCGCAGGGCGTGCTTGATCGCGTTCGCTGGGTCAAGAAGAACTACCCGCAGATTCAGGTCATCGGCGGCAACATTGCCACCGCCGACGCCGCGCGCGCACTGGTTGATGCCGGCGCCGACGGGGTCAAGGTCGGCATCGGCCCCGGTTCGATCTGCACCACGCGCATCGTCGCCGGTGTCGGCGTGCCGCAGATCACCGCCATCCAGAACGTTTCCGAAGCGCTCAAGGGCACCGGCGTGCCGATGATCGCCGACGGCGGCATCCGCTACTCCGGCGACATCGCCAAGGCGATTGCCGCAGGTGCCGACACGGTCATGCTCGGCGGCCTGTTCGCCGGCACCGAGGAAGCCCCGGGCGAGGTCGAGCTGTTCCAGGGCCGCTCCTACAAGTCCTACCGGGGCATGGGCTCCCTGGGAGCCATGCAGGCCGGCTCCTCGGATCGCTACTTCCAGGAGAACACCGGTAACGTCGACAAGTTCGTGCCGGAAGGTATCGAAGGCCGCGTCCCGTACAAGGGCTCGGTACTCGCCGTGATCCACCAGTTGATGGGCGGCCTGCGCTCGTCGATGGGCTACCTGGGCACGCCGAGCATCGCCGACATGCACGAGAAAGCCTGTTTCGTCGAGATCACCTCGGCCGGCATCCGCGAGTCGCACGTGCACGACGTGCAGATCACCAAGGAAGCGCCGAACTATCACCTCGACTGATCGTTCCAGTGTCCAGAAGGGCGGCTAATTCAGCCGCCTTTTTCATTCAAGGTTGTGAACATGTCCCACCAGAAAATCCTCATCCTCGATTTCGGTTCCCAGGTCACCCAGCTGATCGCCCGTCGCGTGCGCGAAGCCAAGGTCTTCTGCGAGATCCATCCCTACGACGTCTCGGATGACTTCATCCGCAACTACGGCGCCAAGGGCATCATCCTGTCGGGCGGACCGAATTCGGTCACCGAGGGCGATACGCCGCGCGCGCCGAAGATCGTTTTCGAACTGGGCATTCCGGTGCTCGGCATCTGCTACGGCATGCAGACCATGGCGCAACAACTGGGCGGCAAGGTGATGACTGCCGAGGCGGCCGGCAAGGCGCGCGAATTCGGCTATTCCGAAGTGCGCGCACATGGCCATACGGCGTTGTTGAAGGACATCGCCGACTTCACCACGGCCGAAGGTCACGGCATGCTCAAGGTCTGGATGAGCCACGGTGATTCCGTGATGGAACTGCCGCCCGGCTTCAAGACCATGGCGTCCACGCCCTCCTGTCCGATCGCCGGCATGGCCGACGAAAGCCGCAAGTTCTACGCCGTGCAGTTCCACCCGGAAGTTACGCACACCGTGCAGGGCCGTGCCATCCTCGAAAGTTTCGTGCACGGCATCTGCGGCTGCGGCACCGACTGGGTGATGGGCGACTACATCGCCGAAGCCGTTGCCGCGATCCGCGCCCAGGTGGGCAGCGATGATGTCATCCTCGGCTTGTCCGGCGGCGTCGATTCCAGCGTTGCCGCGGCGCTGATTCACCGCGCCATCGGTGACCAGCTGACCTGCGTTTTCGTCGATCACGGCCTCTTGCGCCTCAACGAAGGCGACATGGTCATGGACATGTTCGCGCGCAACCTCGGCGTCAAGGTCATCCGCGTCGATGCGGTCGACGACTTCATGGGCAAGCTGGCCGGCGTCTCCGACCCGGAACAGAAGCGCAAGATCATCGGCAAGGAATTCGTCGAGGTCTTCCAGGCCGAATCGAAGAAGCTGGTGTCGGCAAAATGGCTGGCCCAGGGCACGATCTATCCGGACGTGATCGAATCGGCCGGCAAGGGCAAGAAGGGCGCGCACACCATCAAGAGTCACCACAACGTCGGCGGCCTGCCGGAAGACATGCACCTGAAGCTGCTCGAACCGCTGCGCGAGCTGTTCAAGGACGAGGTCCGCGAACTCGGCGTCGCTCTCGGCCTGCCGCGCGAAATGGTCTATCGCCACCCGTTCCCCGGCCCCGGCCTGGGCGTGCGCATCCTCGGCGAAGTCACGCAGAAGGCCGCGCAACTGCTGCAGCGGGCCGACGCCATTTTCATCGATGAGCTGCGCGCGACCGTGGCTACCGAACGCGATGTCGCGGCCGGCGCCTGCACCGAAGCTGATGTCGGCAAGACCTGGTACGACCTGACCAGCCAGGCCTTCGCCGTCTTCCTGCCGGTCAAGAGCGTCGGCGTGATGGGCGACGGCCGCACCTACGAGAACGTCGTCGCGCTGCGTGCCGTCGTTACCAGCGACTTCATGACCGCGCACTGGGCGCACCTGCCGTATGAACTCCTCGGCCGGGTGTCCAACCGGATCATCAACGAAGTGCGCGGGCTGAACCGGGTGGTGTACGACGTCTCCGGCAAACCGCCGGCGACGATCGAGTGGGAATGATCCCGGGAAAATAAAAAACGCCCCTGAAACCAGGGGCGTTTTTCTTTAGCTGTTTGCTGGCGGCTGTTTTCCGTTACTTCGCACAAAACTGACGATCAAGGTGATTACCGTCAGCGGCAGCACGTAGCCAAGCATGGTCGAGGAGAATGCGGACAGGCTGTCGTGCTGGGTGGCTGCCAGTACGAGGTAGGCCGTGTAGGCGACGTAATACGCGATGAATACACCGCCTTCCCAGCGGGCAATTTCGCGACCGGTAACAAAGATGGGCAGGCAAGCGAAAGCAACGGCCAGCATCACCCACAGGTCGAAATTGCGTGCCGCTTCGGAAACGATGATTCCACCGTCGGCGATGAGGCTGGAGAATCCGAGAACGGCAAGTATGTTGAAAATGTTGCTACCGACCACATTGCCGACGGCAATATCGCGTTCGCCGCGCCAGGCGGCAACCAGCGAGGTGGCGATTTCCGGCATCGAGGTACCGACAGCGACGACGGTCAGGCCGATGACGAGATCACTGACGCCAAAGATCTTTGCGACCGCGACTGCCGAATCGACCAGCCAGTCGGCACCGATAACCAGCAAGCCCAGTCCGCCGATCACCAGCAGGGCCTGCACGCTCCAGTGGGCATCCCAGCGGCTGCTGGTGTCCGGCATTTCATCGGCGAACTCGGCTTCGGCCTCCTTGCTTGCGCGGCGCGACTGCGTGACCAGGAAGACCGTGTAGACGATGACCAGTGCGAAGAGCAGGGCGCCTTCGCCGCGCCCGATGTTGCCGTCCATGGCAAAAACCACGAACAGCAGGCAGGTGCCGATCATGATCGGGATTTCCTGGCGGATGATCTGTTCATTGACTGCCAGCGGGACGATCAATGCGGACAGGCCGAGAATCAGGAGGATATTGGCGATATTGCTGCCGACCACGTTGCCAATCGCCAGGTCGCCGCTACCGTTGAGCGCGGCACCGGCGGATACGGCCATTTCCGGCGCGCTGGTGCCGAACGCGACAATGGTCAGGCCGATGACCAGCGGTGAAATGCCGAAAGTCAGCGCCAGACGGGCCGCGCCGCGCACCAGCAGTTCAGCGCCCAGGGTCAGGGCAGCAAGCCCCAGGATAAACATCAGTATATGTTCGAACATGATCGCAATACGAAAACGGTGAGGGGGAAGTGCCTTTCAAGGCTGCGGTATACTACGCCTCCGCCTCGCTCGCCACATCGAATAATGACTTCGGAAAATACTGTTGATATCCAGCCGTCCGGCTTGAGCGACGAATATTTCATGCGCGAGGCCATATCCTTGGCGCGGGCGGCCGAATGCCTTGGCGAAGTTCCGGTTGGTGCCGTCGTCGTGCTCGACGGAAAAATCGTCGGTCGCGGCTTCAATTCGCCGATCGGCGAGCATGATCCGACGGCGCACGCGGAAATCGCGGCCTTGCGCGATGCAGCCAGGACGATGGGCAATTACCGCTTGCCGGGTTGCGAACTGTACGTGACGCTGGAACCTTGCGCGATGTGCGCCGGTGCGATCATGCATGCGAGGATCAGCCGGGTCATTTACGGCGCGCGCGATCCGAAAACCGGCGTTCATGGCAGCGTGGTCGATCTGTTCGGTGTCCAGCGGCTGAATCATCATGCCAGCGTGGAAGGCGGCATTCTGGCCGACGAATGCAGTCAGTTGCTGTCCAATTTCTTTGCCGGGCGGCGCCGGAAAGCGACATGAAACTCATGATCTCGGTCGCCCATCAGCGCCTGCAGGTAATGGACGACGATGGTACGCTCCTGAAGGAATACGCCGTTTCGACCGCCAAGGCCGGGGTCGGCGAGCAGTCGGGTAGTTACCGGACACCACGCGGAATGCACGTCATCCGCGCCAAGATCGGTGCCGGTCAGGCGGCCAACACCGTATTCGTCCGCCGCCGGCCGACCGGGGAGATTTGGGCGCCGGAACTGGCCGAACAATTTCCGGGACGCGACTGGATCCTGACGCGCATCCTCTGGCTGTCGGGGTGTGAGCCCGGCCACAACCGTCTCGGTTGCGTCGATACGATGCGCCGCTACGTCTATATCCACGGCTCGCCGGATACGGCGCAAATGGGGGTTCCCGGATCGCATGGCTGCGTCCGCATGCGCAACGCCGACATCATCGAGTTGTTCGACATGGTGCCGTGCTATACGGCCGTCGAAATCCGCGAAGACTGAGTTTCGCTGCCGTCTGCGGCAAAGCTTTTCTCGTACAACACCATGTCGCCGGCCGCATTGCGCAGCAGCAGCGTCGAGGCGCGCGTGCCGTAATCCGGCGATTGTACGAAGACCGCGGACAGCAGCCGTTCCCACGCGAGCGGCACGCCGGTGTCCGGTAGGCGGTCGTCGGTTTCGATGCTGCGGTCAGCCAGGAGTTCGAAGAAGGCGGCTTCATCGGGTAGCCGATCGAGCGCCCGGGAAAAGTTCTCGCGCGCCTTGAGCAGTTTCGGCCAGGGCGTGTCCAGGCGGTGGTTGGATAATCCATAAACACCCGGCGGCAGGCTGCGGTAGCCGGGGTCGCGATTGGAGGCGTAAACCAGCGTTTCCCGGTCGGCAAGCAGCAGGTTGAAGCCTGAGTAATCGCCCGGCGTCAGCGCTTCGGCGTAGGTCTGGGCCGCTTGCTGGTCGAGCAGAAAACGGGCAGTGAGTTCGCCGCGCGAGCGCTTTCCTTTGACAGCGCCGGGCTCGCGCACATTGGTGACGGCCGCGAAGCGACCGTCGCGGGTGGCGCCCAGCCAGGTGCCGCCGGCTTCGAGATCGCGCCCGCCAAACACCCGCGCATCTTCTTCCCAGAAAGCGGCAGACGCCGTCGGCCGGGCATGAAACTCATCGCGGTTGGCGGCGACCACCAGCGGGTAAGCCGGATGGACCTGCCAGCCGACCAGGATCAGGCACATCGATCCCGGTCAGGCCGGATTGACCGCGCTGGCTGTCACCTGTTGTCCATCGCGGCTGCCAAGACGCAGGTTGCCAGCGTAGTTGGACTGAACCACCGCCAGCGCCACGTGACCGCCGGCGGGCGAGGGCGCACCCAGCATTACCTTGCCGCTGGCCTGTTCCAGGTTGTCGGGCGAATAAAGATCGGCACCGGCAGTCAGCGGAATGTCGGCACTCAGTCGGTAGAGATGGCGCTTGACCTTGCCCAGGTACTGCGTGCGGGCGACGATTTCCTGCCCCGGGTAGCAGCCCTTGTTGAAACTGACGCCGCCGATCTTCTCGAAATCCGCCATCTGCGGCACGAATTCTTCCTTGGTGGCCAGGCTGACCAACGGGAAGGCTGCCTGCACATCCAGCCAGCGCCAGGCCGGCACGCCGGCCGGGCGTGCCTTGACGCCGAGCTTCTGCCAAAGCACGGGCAAGGCGGCCACCGGGGCAGCCAGGATGTAGCGTTGGGCGTCGACATGAATGATGCTGGTGCCGTCGCCGCCGCTCGTGGCGCGCATGGTGCCATCGGGGATAGGCAGTCCGGCATCGGTCAGCGCTTCGGCGGCTTGCGGGCCGGCCAGGCCGAGCAGGACCGTGTCGCTTTCCACCTGCAGCTTGACCTTGGCGCGCAGGATGAACATCTGCAGGCGCTTGGCGGTGGCTTCGAGCAGATCGGCTGCCAGCAACATCCGGTAGCTTTCGTTCTCGTGCCAGACGACGAAGCTGGCCTGCATCCGTCCCTTGGCCGTACACCATCCGGCATGCTGGGCGGCGCCCTGGGCGAGATGATTGACGTCGCTGGTCAGTTGGCCGTGCAGGAAAGTCTTGGCTTCGTCGCCGCTGGCGCGGAGGATCGCCAGGTGCGTCAGCGGTACGAGGACGGTTTGCCGGCTGGCTGCCAGCAATTCCGCCTGAGCGTCGCCGAAGTGCAGGACTTCCGGAACATCTGCGGCAAAGCAGGCGTCGGTCGATTCGAGAAAGCTGCGCCAATGGGGATTCATGAGGGCTCCTTGAGGTTTGGGCTATTATATCGCCCGTTTCGGTGCACGCTTTCGTGCGCACATCCATGCTCGTTTCCGACGGGCAAGACCAGCCAAAGCGTCACGAGTTCCCATGCGTCTTGTTTTTCGTCTTGTTGCCCTGTTGTTGATTGCCGCCATCGGTTTGGCCGCCAGCTTCGTCTGGTGGACCCAGCAGCCGATCGAGGTTTCCGAAAATGCGCTTGAATTCCGCGTCATGCCGGGTAGCAGCCTGCGGGCAGCGGTCAGGCAAATGAACGAGGCAGGCTTGTCGGTCGATGCCGATTTGTTCGTCCTGCTCGCCCGCTGGCAAGGGAAAAGCGGCGCGATCAAGCCTGGCACATACGGCACTTCGGTCGGCGAAACACCGCTCAGCCTGCTCGAAAAACTGGCCAGCGGCAAAGTCATCCAGGCCAGCATCACGCTGGTCGAGGGCTGGACTTTCCGCCAGTTCCGCGCCCGGCTCGATGCCCATCCGGCGTTGCGGCACGATACGCTGGGCATGAGCGAAGCGCAGATCATCGCCCGCCTGGGACTGCCGCTGAGCAGTCTGGAAGGCAGGCTGTTTCCCGATACCTACCTGTTCGACAAGGAGTCGAGCGATCTCGAACTGATCGCTCGGGCAGTCGCCTCGATGCAGGCCCGACTGGACGAAACCTGGTCGCAACGTCCGGCGGGCCTGCCGTACAAGACGGCGGACGATGTCCTGACCATGGCCTCGATCATCGAGAAGGAAACCGGCCGCGAGGAAGACCGCGCCCATGTTGCTGCCGTCTTCGTCAACCGACTGCGCATCGGCATGCGCCTGCAGACCGATCCGACGGTCATCTACGGGCTGGGCGAAGCTTTCGATGGCAATCTGCGCAAGATTCACCTGCAGACTGATACACCCTACAACACCTATACGCGGGCCGGTCTGCCGCCGACGCCGATCGCCATGCCGGGGCTGGCCTCGCTGCGCGCGGCAATTTCACCGGCTGACAGCACTGCCATCTATTTCGTTGCGCGCGGCGACGGCACCAGTCAGTTTTCACGAACACTCGACGAGCACAACCGTGCCGTGAACCGTTACCAGAGAGGCGGAAAATGAGAGGCAAATTCATCACTTTCGAAGGCATCGACGGGGCCGGCAAGAGCAGCCATGTCGAGTGGCTGGCCGAGACCCTGCGCGGTCGCGGTCTCACGGTCCTGGTCACGCGTGAGCCGGGCGGCACCCCGTTGGGTGAAAAGCTGCGTGAATTGCTGCTCAACGAATCGATGCACCTGGAAACGGAAACGCTGCTGATGTTTGCCGCCCGCCGGGAACACCTGGCCCAGCGTATCGAACCGGCGCTGGCGCGCGGAGAATGGGTGATCTGCGACCGTTTCAGCGATGCCACCTGGGCCTATCAGGGTGGCGGACGCGGCCTCGACAAAGCCAAATTCCTGGCACTAGAACACTGGGTCCATGAACATCTGCAACCGGATCTGACCCTGTTGTTTGACCTGCCACTCGAAGTTGCGCGGGAACGCATCGTTCTGGCCAACCGCGTACTCGACAAATTCGAGCAGGAGCGCGCCGATTTTCATCATCGCGTCCGCCAGGCGTATCTGGATCGCGCTCAGGCCAGCCCCTCGAGAATTCGCACGGTGGCTGCCGACAACAGCATCGAACAAATTCGCAAACAACTTGAAGTTATTGTTTCAAGTATTTGTTAATGAACATTTTAGAGATACATTCCGACACCTGGGAGAGCCTGCAGTCCAGGCGTGATCGCCTGCCGCACGCCTTGTTGCTGATTGGCCAGAAAGGCCTGGGCAAGTTTGCGCTGGCCCGCGAGTTTGCTGCTTCGCTACTGTGCGAGAGCCGTACCGAGAACGGCACCGCCTGTGGCCATTGCCTGGCTTGCAACTGGTTTGCCCAGGGCAATCATCCGGATTTTCGTTTGCTGCAACCGGAAGCGCTCGCTGCGGCAAGCGAGGTGGAAGAGGGCAAGAAGAAGCCCAGCCAGCAGATCACCATTGACCAGATTCGCGGCCTTGACGAATTCCTGGGGGTTGGCAGCCACCGCGGCGGGCTCAGCATCGTATTGATCAACCCGGCCGAAGCAATGAACCGGAATGCCGCGAATTCGATCTTGAAAATACTTGAAGAACCTCCACCAAATATATTGTTTTTATTGGTTTCTGGAGAGCCTTCCGGTTTGTTGCCAACGATACGCAGCCGCTGCCAGATACTGTCCGTGGCAACGCCGCCCCAGCAGGTGGCAGTTGCCGCACTCAAGGCATCCGGTATTGCCGACGCGGAGCGCTGGCTGGCACTGAGCGGCGGCTCCCCGCGCTTTGCCGAAGAAATGGCCGCCGCCGGGCAGGGGAGTTGGCTCGATGTTCTGGTGACTCGCCTGCAGGAGGGGCGCAACGCATCGCCGCTGCAAATGGCCGGCGACCTGGAAAAGCTGATCAAGGACAGCAAGGGCAGCCTGCAGCTCAAGCAGGTTGTAGAAGCCATGCAGAAGTGGCTGGTCGATCTCACGCTGAGCAAGAACGGCTTCTCTGCGAGATATTTTCTGGCCCAGCAGGCCAAAATCGGCATGCTGGCTGATATGATTCCCACCGTTCGACTGATCACTTTCTATCGAAACATGAACCTGCGTCGCCAGGAAGCAGAGCAACCGCTGAATGCGAGACTCTTCCTGGAAAGCATTTTTCTGGACTACCGAGCACTGTTTTCCGCAGATCGAGGATGAGCGAAGCCAAAACCGCCCCACAGCGCCCCAGCGTCCTGTCGCTGAACATCAACTCGAAATCCGCCCTATACGCGGCCTTCATGCCGCACCTCCGTCATGGCGGGATATTCATTCCGACAACACGCGGCTACACCCTGGGCGACGAAGTCTTCATGCTGCTCTCCCTGATGGACGACCCGACCAAGCTGCCGATTGCCGGTACCGTGATCTGGGTCACGCCGGCCGGCGCGCAGAATGGTCGCGCGCAGGGGATCGGTGTGCATTTCAATGATGACGAGAGTGGCCAGGAAGCGCGCCGCAAGATCGAAGGTCTGCTCGGCGGCGTCCTGCAGTCGGCTCGCCCAACCCACACGCTCTGATCCGACCGATGCTGGTCGACTCGCACTGCCATCTCGATTTTCCCGGACTCGCCGAGCGCTTGCCGGACGTCCTGTCGGCCATGCAGGCCAACGATATCGGCGCCGCGCTGTGCATCGGCGTCAATCTCGAAGATTTTTCCCGCGTCCTGGCCGTTGCCGAGCAATCTCCGATTCTCTACGCGACGGTGGGCGTTCACCCCGAATACACCGATGCCGAAGAACCGGACGAGGAGCGGCTGCTGGCGCTGGCCCGTCACCCGAAAGTCCTCGGTATCGGCGAAACCGGGCTGGATTATTACTGGCACAAGGATAAGCCCGAGTGGCAGCGGGCCCGTTTCCGCACCCACATCCGCGCTGCCTTGCGCTGCGGCAAGCCGCTGGTCGTGCATACTCGCGAATCGGCCGAAGACACCATCCGCATCCTGCGCGAGGAGGGGGCTTCCGCGGTCGGCGGGGTCATGCATTGCTTCACCGAGAATTGGGAAATCGCTCAACAGGCGCTGGAGATCGGCTTCCATCTCTCCTTTTCCGGCATCGTCACATTCAAGAATGCGCACATCGTCAAGGATGTGGCACGCCGGTGTCCGCTCGACCGCCTGCTGATCGAAACCGACGCGCCGTACCTGGCGCCCGCCCCATATCGCGGCAAACAGAATGAACCGGCTTACGTGCGCTATGTTGCCGAGGAAATTTCCCGGCTGCGTGAACAGCCGCTTGAAACCATTGCCGCTGCAAGCACCGAGAATTTCAGGCGCCTGTTCCGTCCGGAGACATGAAAATGCTGAAGAAAACGCTGGTTGCCGTACTGTTCGCCACCACCATGCCGCTGCTTGTCCATGGCAGCACCTACGACGATCTGATCCAGGGGGCCAGACTGGGCGACACCAACGCCATTGGTCGACTGCTGGCCCGTGGCGCTTCGGCAGACACGACGGACATCGAGGGCAATACGCTATTGATGCTGGCTGCCCGCGACGGCCATGCGCAATTGGCCGAATTACTGGTCAATCACCGAGCCAAACTCAACGCCCGTAACGCCGCCGGCGACACGGCCCTGGCCCTGGCGGCATTGCGTGGGCACCAACGCATTGTCGAGATACTGGTCGCGGCAGGAGCATCCCAGGAAGTTCCGGGCTGGCCGCCGCTCGTTTATGCGGCTTTTGGCGGCCATTCGGAGATCGTCGCCTTCCTTTTGCGCCACGGCGCCAACGTCGATGTAGTCAGCGAAAGCGGCATGTCTGCACTGATGGCGGCAGCACGGGGAGGTTTCCGGCCCATCGTCAACGCCTTGCTTGCAGCGAAGGCGAACACGGAACTGCGAACCGACCGCGGTGAGTCTGCGCTGGATATCGCGCTTCGCTTCAACAATACGGATATCGCCGAACAATTACGCGCCGTGTCAGCCCAGCAAGCAACGAAACCGGCTCAGTAGATAGAAACACCAAGGTTCTGATGATGGGAGAAGGCGGCAGGCGGAAAAACACCTTTTCCCGCATTTCAATAACTTCGTATAATTTGTATTATGTTAAATTGTGTTTGCGCAAGGGATATCGATTTGGCCGCTGAACGTGTGGGATGGATACGATCAGCGGCGATCAATGCTTAGTGTTTGTTCCGAATCACCGGTAGCTGGAATATATCGATGCCTTCGTCCAGCAAGGCTTCGCGTTCATCGCTGGTGGCCTGGCCGCGGATCGAGCGTTCCGGGGCTTCGTTGTAGTGGATGCGACGGGCTTCCTCGGCGAAGCTGCTGCCGACGTCCTCCGCGCTTTCAACGATGGCGTCGACCAGCGCCTGGTAGGCTGCGGCCACTTGCGAGTTCGCCGGCACCATCGCCGTGCTGACCGTGCTGGCTGAACGGGATTCGGTCGGCACTTCCCTGTCCTCGGCATGGCCGCCGATAGCCACGGCCGATGGTATGCGGCGCACATTGGCGCTGTCGCATTGCGGGCAACGGATGAATTGGCGTGCGTTTTGTGCTTCGAAATCGTCGGGGCTGCGGAACCAGCCTTCAAAGCGGTGATCGTTGTCGCAACTCAGGTCGTAGATGATCATGACTGGCCTAGTGGTGCCCGGAACCGGGGTCGAACCGGTACGCTCAAAGAGCGAGAGATTTTAAGTCTCTTGTGTCTACCAATTTCACCATCCGGGCGGCTTCGCGATTATATCGGGAAGCAGATATGAAAAAGGGAAAGCGCATTGCGCTTTCCCTTTTCAGACTGGAGCGGCAGAAGAGTCTCGAACTCTCGACCTATACCTTGGCAAGGTATCGCTCTACCAACTGAGCTACTGCCGCATGTCTCTGGAGGCGCGAGCCGGAGTCGAACCGACCTACACGGATTTGCAATCCGGTGCATAACCGCTTTGCTATCGCGCCACGCCTACAAACTTTTACTGCTAACGAGGAAGCAATGCTTCCCCGAGGAATTTGGAGCGGCAGAAGAGTCTCGAACTCTCGACCTATACCTTGGCAAGGTATCGCTCTACCAACTGAGCTACTGCCGCGTCAAACAGAGCGCGCATTATAGACGCCCCAAGGGATTTGTCAACACCCTCTTCTATTTTTCCGCACTACGCCTGGCAATTTCCGGCCACGCCATGCGCAGGTAATAGCCCATCGACCACAAAGTCAGCAGTGCCGCCAGCCAGATCAACCACTCGCCAGCCAGCATCGTATTGATGCCGAACAGCGATGCCTGGAACAGCAACAGCGGGATCGCTGCCATCTGCGCGGCGGTCTTGACCTTGCCCAGCATTGAGACGGCGACGCTCTTCGCCGCGCCGATCTTGGCCATCCATTCGCGCAACGCCGAGATGGTGATCTCGCGACCGATGATGATGGCGGCGACGATGGCGTCGGCGCGGCCGAGCTGGACCAGCACGATCAGTGCGGCGGCGACCATCAGCTTGTCGGCAACCGGGTCGAGGAAGGCGCCGAAGGCCGAGGTCTGGTTGAGCTTGCGCGCCAGGTAGCCGTCGGCCCAGTCGGTCAGCGCGGCGGCGATGAAGATCAGCGTGGCGATCAGGTTGCGCTCCTGCGCCGTCGCCCAATCGGCCGGCAGGTAGTAGACCGCGATCAGCAGCGGGATGGCGACGATGCGCAGCCAGGTGAGCAGGATGGGAAGATTGAATGGCATAGGCCGTCAGTGTAAGGCGGAATGGATCTTTTCGGCGAGTTCGCGACCGATGCCGGGAATCTCGGCGAGCTGGTCGACGCTTGCCTCCCGCACGCCGGCCAGGCCGCCGAAACGGGCGATCAAGGCTTTACGGCGAGCCGGGCCGACGCCGGGCAGGCTTTCCAGCGTGGATGTCTTGCGGCTCTTGGCGCGCTGGCCGCGATGGCCGGTGATGGCAAAGCGGTGCGCCTCGTCGCGCACTTCCTGGATCAGGTGCAGCGCCGGATGGTCGGACGGCAGGTTGAGCGGCGGCCGGCCGTCGGCCTCCGGAAAGATCAGGCTTTCCAAGCCGGGTTTGCGCTCTTCACCCTTGGCGACGCCGATCATGTTCAGGTGGGTCAGGCCGAGGTCAGCAAGTGCTGCCCAGGCCGAGGCGACCTGGCCTTTACCGCCGTCGATCAGGATCAGGTCGGGCGCCCTGCCCTCGCCGCTGGCGATGCCGTCGTAGCGCCGCGTCACCGCCTGGCGCATGGCCGCATAGTCGTCGCCGGGCGTGATGTCGCGGATGTTGAAGCGGCGGTAATCGCGCTTGCTCATCTTGTTGCCGTCGTAAACAACGCACGAGGCGACGGCGCTCTCGCCCATGGTGTGGCTGATGTCGAAGCATTCGATGCGGGCAATCGGCTCGCTCAGTTGCAATGCCTCCTGCAGCGCGGCCAGGCGCTGTTCCTGCTGTGCCGACGCCTGGTTGCGCGCGAGGATGGCCAGACGGGCATTTTGCAGCGCCATTTCGACCCAGGCCTTCTGCGTCAGCGTGCGTGCTTCGGCGATGGGCACCGGCCGGCCGGCCAGTTCGGCCAGGCTGGCGGCGGTTTCCTCGATCTCTTCGCTTTCCGGCAGCGGCGAGACCAGCAAGCGGCCGGGCGCCGGGTGCAGCTCGTAATGCTGGCGCAGGAAGGCGGTCAGCGCGTCGGCGGCGGTCGAATCGCCAGCATTGCTCGGGAACAGCGGGCGGTCGCCGAGATGGCGGCCACCACGCACCATCGCCAGGTTGACACAGAGTTGTCCGGCTTCACGCACGGCGACGACGATATCGACATCCTCGCCCTTGCTGCTCGAAACGAACTGCTTTTCCTGGACCTGGTGCAGCGACTGGATCTGGTCGCGGTAGATCGCCGCCAGTTCGAAGGCGAGTTTCTCGGCGGCCTTCTCCATCGCCGTGTTGAGGCGCTTGATCACTTCCTGCTGCTTGCCGGCGAGGAACATCGCCGCATATTGGACGTCGGCGGCGTAGTCGTCGGTCGCAATGTAGCCAACACAGGGGCCGCTGCAACGCTTGATCTGATACAGCAAGCAGGGCCGCGAGCGGTTGGCGAAAACGCTGTCCTCGCAGGTGCGCAGGCGGAACATCTTCTGCAGCAGGTGGATGCTGTCGCGCACCGCCCACGACGACGGATAAGGCCCGTAGTAATCGGCCTTGCGGTCCGGGTTGCCACGGTAGAAGCCGAGCCGCGGGAACTTGTCGCGCGTCAGCACGATATAGGGGTAGGACTTGTCGTCGCGGAACAGGATGTTGTAGCGCGGCGCCAGCGACTTGATCAGGTTGTTTTCCAGCAGCAACGCTTCCGCTTCGGTACGCGTCGCGGTCGTCTCGATGTGGTCGATCTGGCCGACCATGTGGGCGATGCGCGGACTCGACAGGTTGTCGCGGAAGTAGGAAGCGACCCGCTTCTTCAGGTTCTTGGCCTTGCCGACGTAGAGCACGGCGCCGTCGGCACCGATCATCCGGTACACACCAGGGAGCTCGGTCAGGGAAGCGAGGAAGGATTTTGCGTCGAAAGCCACGGGGAGCGATGTTAACATGCCGGCCATGCAGCTTCATTGGGACATTTTCTGCCGCGTCGTCGACAACTACGGCGACATCGGCGTCTGCTGGCGACTCGCCCGCCATTTGTCGGGCGTACATGGCCGCCGGGTCAGGCTGTGGGTCGACGACCTGGGCAGCATGCGCCAGTTGTGCCCGGCGCTCGATCCGCAGGCCGCCGCGCAACACCTTGACGGTATCGAGGTCCGGCAATGGACGACGCCCTTTGTCGTCGACCGGGTTGCCGATGTCGTCATCGAGGCCTTTGCCTGCGAACTGCCCGCCAGCTACCTGCAGGCCATGGCCGACTTGCCCAAGGCACCGGCCTGGATCAATCTCGAATACCTGACCGCCGAAGCCTGGGCCGAGAGTTGCCACGGCGTCGCCTCGCCGCACGCCAGCCTGCCGCTGATCAAGTATTTCTTCTTCCCCGGCTTTTCCCCGGCGACCGGCGGCTTGCTGCGCGAACCGGGCCTGCCGCTGACCACCGAGCCGGCCACTGGCGAGATCAGCCTGTTCTGCTATGACAACGCCCCGATCGGACCGTGGCTGGAAGCCCTGGCCAGCGCGCCCGAACCGCTGCGCTGCCTGGTCTCGCCGGGCAAGCCGCTGACTGCCGTGCGCGCCTGCCTGCCCGGCGACGGGCCGTGGCAACTCGGCACAGCCCGCATCGAGCCAGTGCCTTTCCTGGCGCAAGCCGACTACGACGCCCTGCTCCGCCGTTGCGCGATCAACATCGTGCGTGGCGAGGATTCCTTCGTCCGCGCCCAATTCGCCGGCCGGCCCTTCGTCTGGCACATCTATCCGCAGGACGACGACGCCCACCTCGACAAACTGACGGCCTTTATCGACCGCTACACAGTCGGGCTGGAATCCGCCGCCGCAACGGCGGTGCGCAACATCTTCCTGGCCTGGAACAGGCCGATGCCGCCGACGACGTTGCCCGCCGCCTGGCAGGATTTCCTGGCGCATCTGCCGGCCATCGACCGGCATGCGCGCAAATGGCAACAGGATTGCATGCGGCTGCCGGAATTGAGTGCAAGCCTCGTCAAATTCTGTGCCGACGCGGTATAATCGCGCGTTTTTATTTTCAGCCTCTGGAATATCTCTCATGAAGACCGCACAGGAACTCCGCTCCGGCAACGTGATCATGGTCGGCAGCGACCCGCTCGTCGTCCAGAAAACCGAATACAACAAGTCCGGCCGCAACGCTGCCGTCGTCAAGATGAAGCTGAAGAACCTGCTCTCCGGCAACCCGTCGGAAGCGGTCTACAAGGCCGATGACAAGTTCGAAGTCGTTATCCTCGACAAGAAGGAAGTGACCTACTCCTACTTCGCCGACCCGATGTACGTGTTCATGGACGCCGACTACAACCAGTTCGAAGTCGAAGCCGAGAACATGGTCGACGCGCTCAAGTACCTCGAAGACGGCATGCCCTGCGAAGTCGTGTTCTACGACGGCAAGGCCATCTCCGTTGAACTGCCGAACTCGCTGGTCCGCGAAGTCATCTACACCGAGCCGGCGGTCAAGGGCGACACCTCGGGCAAGGTCATGAAGCCGGCCAAGATCTCCACCGGTTTCGAGCTGCCGGTTCCGGCCTTCGTCGAAATCGGCGACAAGATCGAAATCGATACGCGCACCGACGAATACCGCAGCCGCAGCAAGTAATTCCTGCTTCTGCCGGAATCGCCAGGGGCAGCTTCGGCTGCCCTTGCTTTTTCCGGGGTGTCGCCAAAGCGACATGCTTTTCTGCCAGAATTCCCCATTCGAACAACCCGAACCGCGGACCCCACCATGAGCTACAAAGTCTTTGTCGACGGCCAGGAAGGCACCACCGGCCTGCAGATCAACGAATACCTCGCGCAGCGCGCCGATATCGAAATCCTCAAGATCGACGCCGACAAACGCAAGGATCTCGCCGAGCGCAAGCGCCTGATCAACGCCTCCGACATCACCTTCCTCTGCCTGCCCGACGCGGCGGCCAAGGAATCGGCCAGCCTGGTGGACAACCCGAATACCTGCATCATCGACGCCTCGACCGCGCACCGCGTCGATCCGGACTGGGTCTTCGGCCTGCCCGAGCTGTGCCCGGAACAGCGTGCCAAAATCCGCGCCAGCAAGCGCATCGCCAATCCCGGCTGCCATGCCACTGCCTTCATCCTGGCGCTGCGTCCGCTGGTCGCCGCCGGGCTGCTGCCGGCCGCCACGCAGATTGCCGCCAATTCCATCACCGGTTACTCCGGCGGCGGCAAGTCGATGATCGCCGACTACGAAGCCGCCGCCAGCACCACGCAACTGAAGGCGCCGCGTCCCTACGCGCTCGCCCTGGCCCACAAGCACCTGCCGGAAATGCAGGCCTATACCGGTCTGACCGTGGCCCCGATCTTCCAGCCCATCGTCGGCCCGTTCTACAAGGGCCTGGCCGTCACCGCCTACCTGCAGCCGGGGCAATTCACCCGCCCTGCGACGCCGGCCGACGTCCAGAAGATCATCGCCGACTACTACGCCGGCGAGCGCTTCATCAATGTCCTGCCGGTCGATCTCGAAGCGACCACCGACGGCGGTTTCTTCAATGTTGAAGCCAACAACGGCAGCAACCGCGTCGATATCGCCGTCTTCGGCAACGCCGAGCGCATGCTGGTGATCGCCCGTCTCGACAACCTGGGCAAGGGCGCTTCCGGCGCCGCCGTGCAGGCGATGAACGTGCATCTCGGCGTCGAGGAAAGCGCTGGTCTGGTTTGATCGTCCTCAGCAAAGTCACCCTGCGCCGCGGCACGAAAGTGCTGCTCGACAAGACCACGGTCACCATCAATCCGGGCGAGAAGGTCGGCCTGGTCGGGCGTAACGGCGCCGGCAAGTCGACCTTGTTCGCACTGCTCAGCGGCAAGCTGCACGAGGACGGCGGCGACTTCTCGATGCCCAGCCAGTGGCGCATGGGCCAGGTCGCCCAGGACATGCCGGAAACCGACCAGTCGGCGACCGATTTCGTCATCGACGGCGACACGCCGCTGCTCGCCGCCCGCAACGAGGTTTTCGAGGCCGAAGCCAGCGACGACGGCATGCGCATGGCCGAAGCCTACATGGCCCTGCACGACGCCGGCGAACACGACGCCGAGGCGCGCGCCCAGGCGCTGATCCTCGGCCTCGGCTTCAAGGTCTCCGAGCTCTACCAGCCGGTCAACAGTTTCTCGGGTGGCTGGCGCATGCGCCTGCAACTGGCGCGCGCGCTGATGTGCCCGTCCGACATCCTGCTGCTCGACGAGCCGACCAACCACCTCGACCTCGACGCCATGGTCTGGCTCGAAGCCTGGCTCAAGCGCTACCCGGGCACGCTGGTGATGATCAGCCACGACCGCGAGTTCCTCGACGCGATCACCCAGGTCACATTGCATATCGACAACGCCAAGCTGGTCCGCTACGGCGGCAACTACAGCAAGTTCGAGGACATGCGCGCCGAGCAGATGGCGCTGCAGCAGGCGACGATGGCCCGCCAGGCGGACAAGATCGCCCACCTGCAATCCTTCATCAACCGTTTCAAGGCCAAGGCCAGCAAGGCCAAACAGGCGCAGAGCCGGGTCAAGGCGCTGGAGCGCATGGAAAAGATCGCGCCGGTGCTGGCCGACGCCGACTTCAGCTTCGAGTTCCAGGAACCGCAGAACCTGCCCAACCCGATGCTGTCGATGGTCGATGTCGCCATCGGCTACCCGCCGCCCGACGACGCGCCGGCCGGCACGCCGCCGACGACCATCGTCCGCAACATCAACCGTTCGGTGATGGCCGGCCAGCGCATCGGCATCCTCGGCGCCAACGGCCAGGGCAAATCGACGCTGGTCAAGACCATCGCCCGCGACCTCGGCGCGATCAGCGGCCAGGTCACCGAAGGCAAGGGGCTGAACATCGGCTACTTCGCGCAGCAGGAACTCGACGTGCTGCGGCCGCAGGACACGCCGCTCGAACACATGATCCGGCTGGCCAAGGAAGCGATCACCGCCGGGCGCAGCAACGTGCCGGGCCGCGAGCAGGAATTGCGCAACTTCCTCGGCAACTTCAACTTTGGCGGCGAAATGGTCAAGCAGGCAGTCGGCACCATGAGCGGCGGCGAAAAGGCGCGCCTGGTGCTGTGCATGCTGGTCTGGCAGCGGCCCAACCTGCTGCTCCTCGACGAACCGACCAACCACCTCGACCTCAACACCCGCGAAGCGCTGTGTGTTGCGCTCAACGAGTTCGAAGGCACGGTCATGCTGGTCAGCCACGACCGCGCCATGCTGCGCTCGGTGTGCGACGAGTTCTGGCTGGTCTCGCGCGGCGGCGTCGGCCCCTTCGACGGCGACCTCGACGACTACCAGCGCTACCTGCTCGACGAAGCCAAGCGCGCCCGCGAGGAAGCTTCGGCACTGCTCAAGGCAGCCTGAGGCCGGCGATGGCGACGACAGCGTTCACCGCCCTCGCCTGCCCGCTCGACGGCGCGCCGCTGGCGAGCGTGGACGGCGGCTGGACCTGCCCGGCCGGCCACCGCTACGACCAGGCCGCGCAAGGCTACGTCAACCTGCTGCCGGTTCAGCACAAGCGCTCGCGCGACCCCGGCGACAGCAAGGAAATGGTCGCCGCCCGCCGTCGCTTCCTGGAAGCCGGCCATTACCGGCCGATCGCCGAACTGGCGGCGCGCGCGGTGCTCGCCGACCTGCCGGCCGACGCCGCCTGCCTCGACGCCGGCTGCGGCGAAGGCTACTACCTGCGCCAGCTCGCGGCGCAAGCCGACGCTGCCGGAAAATCCCCGGCCCTGCTCGGTCTCGACATCTCGAAATGGGCCGTCCAGGCGGCGGCCAAGGCACAACGCGGCACGGCGACCTGGGTCGTCGGCAGCAACGCCAAGCTGCCGGTACTGCCGACGACACTGGACCGCGTGCTCTGCCTGTTCGGTTTCCCGATCTATCCGGAGTTCGCCCGCGTGCTCAAGCCGGGCGGCACACTGCTCATGATCGACGCCGGCCCCGAACACCTGCGCGAACTGCGCGAAATCATCTACCCGACGCTGAAAACCCCGGCACCGCCGAACGATCAGGCGCCACCGGGATTTTCGTTGCTACAACGCGAATCGTTGTCCTGCCGCATCGAACTCGACAGCCAGGAACAAATCGCCGACCTGCTGGTGATGACCCCGCACTTCTACCGCGCCAGCCCGGCCGGCCGGGAAAAGGCAGCACAACTCAGCCGCCTGGCGCTGAGCGTGGATGTGCGCCTGCAGGTGTTTTCCAAGGAAGTCAGCGCTTAAACCCGGTGATAAAATCGACACGCTGCAAAATGACCTTTGCAAGAAATACTCAAGCGCCATTTCGCTTGTATCTGGCGGCCGTAACAACCCGTTCAGGATTTCCGGTCTGCGTTCATGACGAAATCAGAACAAATAATCGAGCTCGACCTACTGGACAAGCTGGGTGACCTCAAATGACGCAACTCATTCTCTACACCAGCGAAGACGGCCGAAGCCAAATCCAGTTGCGCGCCGATGGGCAAACCGTTTGGCTTAGCCAGATGGAGATGGCAGAACTGTTCAGCGCCACCAAACAGAACATTTCGCTGCACTTGAAAAATGTCTTTGCCGACGGTGAGCTGGACCCGGCGGCAACTGTCAAGGAATCCTTGACAGTTCAAACCGAAGGTAGCCGCCGGGTGAGCCGCTCGCTCACGCTCTACAACCTCGACGCCATCCTGGCCGTGGGCTACCGCGTACGTTCGCCGCGCGGGGTGCAGTTCCGCCGCTGGGCGAGCACGGTGCTGAAGGAATACCTGCTCAAGGGTTTCGCGATGGATGACGAGCGGCTGAAGAACCCGGATGGCCGCCCGGATTATTTCGACGAGATGCTGGCGCGCATCCGCGACATCCGCGCTTCAGAAAAGCGTTTTTATCAAAAGGTGCGTGACCTCTTTGCCCTCTCCAGCGATTACGACAAGACCGACACCGCCACCCAGCAATTTTTCGCCACCGTGCAGAACATGCTGCTATATGCGGTAACGCAGCAGACCGCCGCCGAACTCATCCTGGCGCGAGCCAATCCCGCCAACTCGCATTTCGGCCTACTGACCTGGAAGGGCGCGCAGGTGCGCAAGCAGGATATTTACGTCGCCAAGAATTACCTGACCGAGGACGAAATCGACACCCTCAACCGGCTGGTGGTGATTTTTCTGGAAACCGCCGAACTGCGTGCCAAGCGCCGCGAAGAAATCCGCATGGCCTTCTGGCAGGAGAACGTGGGCCAGATCATTACCTCCAACGGTTTTCCCTTGCTGCGCGGCGCGGGCCCGGTCAGCCATGCCAGCATGGAACAGCAGGTGAACGCGCTGTTTCTGGCCTACGACCAACGCCGCAAGACCCTGGAAGCGCAAGCCGCCGATGCGCAGGATGAAGCTGAGCTAAAGGCACTGGAAAGCAAGATCAAGCACCGCACAAAGAAATCCCCTTGACCGACAAAAGCCGGAAACGGCCGAATGGGCGGCAATATGCGGGCGTTTTGCGTCATGTTCACAAGTTGGAACGCACTACGTTCCGAATTAAGCTGCATGCACCATCGTCTTCTGCTGCGGATGGATACGTTCAGGAGAACACGTAAGCATCCATCGCAATCACCAAGTCATCGACGCCGGCATGGAAACGTTCCGCCCGGCAGTCTGCGCCGCCCGCGCCGAGGGCGACGAACAGCGGCAGCAGGTGTTCTTCGGACGGATGGGCGTGGCGGCCGTGGGGTGAGGCGTGGCGGTAATCAAGCAGGTTGGTGATGTCGTTTTCGGCCAGGCGCGCGGCTAGCCAGTCGGCGAATTCACCGACATAGGCCGGCGTCTGCCCGCCCTGTTGCCAGGCCCGGCGATAGTCGCCGAGGTTGTGCGTGATGCTGCCAGAGCCGACGATCAGGATGCCGCGCCCGGCCAGCGGTGCCAGCGCCCGGCCGAGCGCCAGTGCCTGTTGCGGCCCGCCGTGGCTGGGCAGGGAAAGCGGGATCACCGGGATGTCGGCCTGCGGGAACATGTGCATCAGCGGCACCCAGACACCGTGATCGAGACCGCGTTGCCGGTCGATGGCGGCTGGCAGGCCGGCGGCGTTGAGGCTGGCGACAATCTCGACAGCGACATCCGGCGCACCGGCGGCCGGGTAGCGCAGTGCGTAAAGCGCTTCCGGAAAACCGCCGAAATCGTGGATGGTCGCGGGCTGCTCGCTGGCACCGACGGTCACCTCGGCCGTTTCCCAATGGGCGCTGACGACGACGATGGCGCGCGGTGTGCCATAAGCCTCGAGCAGCCGGGCGGCCATGTCGCGCAAGGCCTGCCCCGCTGTTCCGGGATAAAGGGCAAAGGTCGGCGCCCCATGCGACACGAACAGGCTGGGCAGGCGGGACATCAGCGTGCCTCCGCGGCACCCAGCCGGCCGCTGCGGTAGTCATTGATCGCCTGGTAGATTTCCTGTTCGGTATTCATGACGAAGGGACCGTACTGGGCGATCGGCTCGTCGAGCGGCTGGCCGGCAATCAACAACAGACGGCTGTCTTCCCGGGCGCTGACCCGGACGCCGTCGGCTGCCGCGTCGTTGTCGAGGATGGCCAGTTGCTTTTCGGGAACGCGCTGGCCGGCGATGTCCACGGCGCCACGATAGACCACGACAAAGGCGTTGTGCCCAGCCGGCAACGGGTGCTCGAAGCTGGCATCCGCCGGCAGGTGGATGTCGAGGTAGAGCGGCTGCGTCGCCGCACGCGTCACGGCGCCGGCCACACCCCCGCTTTCACCGGCAATGACGGTGACGGCAATGCCGCCGGGCAGATCGTAGCGCGGCAGTTGATCGGCCGGAAAGTCTCGGTACCAGGGCGCGCACAGCTTGTCTTTGCCCGGCAGGTTGAGCCAGAGCTGGAAACCTTCCATGCGCCCGTCTTCCTGTTCGGGAATCTCGGAGTGAATCAGGCCGTGGCCGGCAGTCATCCACTGCACGCCGCCGTTCTCCAGCAGGCCTTCGTGACCAGCGCTGTCGCGGTGGCGCATGCGGCCGGCGATCATGTAGGTGACGGTTTCGAAACCGCGATGCGGATGATCGGGAAACCCAGCGATGTAGTCGTCCGGATTGTCGCTGCCGAAGGCGTCGAGCATCAGGAAGGGGTCGAGGCGGCGCTGCAGGTTCTGCGTCAGCAGGCGGGTCAGGCGCACGCCGGCACCATCCGAGGTGGCCGTGCCGGCGACGAGCTGTTCGACCCGGCGGCTTTGCCGGATGCTTTCGGTCGGGTTGGTTGGCGTGCTCATGATTTCTCCTCAGGAAAACAGGCGGGCAATCTCGGCTTCCGCCTCGGCGAAACCCTGCGCGGTCGCCTCCGGCCCCATGTTCAGGCCCTCGGCATAAATGAAATGGACGTCGGTGATGCCAAGAAAACCGAGGAAAGTCCTGATCAGCGGCACCTGGCTGTCGAGTGCCGTGTCGCGGTAACGCCCACCGCGCGCCAGCGCCACGTAGGCGGTCTTGCCCTTGAGCAGGCCTTCGGGACCGTTGGCGGTGTAGCGGAAGGTGACGCCGTTGCGGGCAATCGCATCGAACCAGCTTTTCAGTTGCACGGGAATGGTGAAGTTGTACATCGGCACGCCGAGCACCAGCACATCGGCGGCCTGCACCTGGGCGATCAGCGCATCGTCGCTGGCAACGCGGGCAGCCTGTTCGGCGGAGCGTTGGTCGGCCGGGGTGAACAAGGCGCCGAGCGCGGCGCCGTCGAGCACCGCCGGCGGATTGGCGCCGAGATCGAGGACGTCGAGGGTGGCAGCCGGATTGGCGGCTTGCAGGCGCTCGACGACCTGCCGGGCGACGCGGGAGGAATTGGCATCGGCGGCACGGATGCTGGCGTTGATCTGCAGGATGTTCATGTTGTTTCTCCGTTGGGGTCAGGGTGAGTCCATTGTATTTAAGCGGAATCACTTGATTAAGCGGGGCAAATGGATAACATTGTTCCGCATATGGAACAATTTGACGCCAACGATCTGCTGATCTTCGCCCGTGTCGCCGATGCGGCGAGCTTCAGCCGTGCCGCCGAGCAGCTCGGCCTGCCGAAATCGACCGTTTCACGGCGCGTTTCATTGCTTGAGGAACGCCTGGGCGAGCGCCTCATCCAGCGCACCACGCGCCGGCTGACGCTGACCGATTACGGCCGTCAGTTGCTCGAACATGCCCGCCAGGTTGCGGCCGAAGTCGACGCCGTGCGCGCCCTCAGCGAATTCCGCCAGGCCCGGCCGAGCGGCCGGCTGCGCGTGTCGATGCCGAACGATTTCGCCACCCTGCTGCTGACCGACATGCTCGCCGCTTTCGTCACCCTGCACCCGGCGGTATCGCTGGAACTCGATCTGTCACCGCGGCGCGTCGATCTGCTCGGCGAAAACTTCGATCTGGCCATCCGCATGGGCAGCCTGCCCGACGATGCCTCGCTGGCGGCGCGAAAACTGGCCGATTTTCCCGGCGGCTTGTACGCCGCCCCGCAGTATCTGGCCGAGCACGGCGAACCGGCGCATCCCGATGCGCTCATGCAGCACGCGACCCTGCGCCTGTATAGCCGTTCCGGCGAACCGGCGGTCTGGGAGCTGCGCCACCCGGATGAACGGCAAGCCTGGCAGGGATCACCGCGCGCCCATACCGTCGCCAATTCACCGGAACTGCTGATTCATCTGGCGCGCGCCGGTGCTGGCATCACGGCCGTCCCGGATTACTTTGCCGCACCGTGGGCCCGCCAGGGTTTGCTGCGCCGGGTGCTGCCAGCCTGGTCGCTGCCGGCGCATGCCGCTTGGGCGGTGTTTCCCGGCCGGCGGCTGATGCCGGCCAAGACCCGTGCCTTTCTCGACATGCTGCTGGCGGCGCTGCAGCCCTAAACGCTGGCCAGCAGCAGCGAGCCCTTCTCCAGCGGATCGAGGTCGATGCGTTTGACCTCGCTGAAACCGGCTTCGGCCAGCCAGGCACGGTAATCGACTTCGCGATGGATGCTGGTCCCGGTCTCGTACAGCAGGGTCAGCTTGAATGCTGCCAGATAGGGCGACGGCGGCTGGTCGTCGAGGTATTCGTGGATGACCAGCAGGCCGCCCGGATTGAGGCTGTCGCGGATGCGCCGGATGACCCGGCGATTGTCGTCGGCCGTCTGGTTGTGCGCGACCGACAGGTAAAAAACCACGTCCTGCCCGGGTGCCCATTGATGGTCGAGCACACTGGCCGGGGTCAGCGCGATGCGCTCGCTCAGGCCGTGCGCCGCCAGTCGCGCCGGGGTGTCGGCCAGGGCGCTGGGAAAATCGACGATCTGCGCACGCAATTGCGGATAGTGTTCGCAGAAGCGGATGCTGTGCAGGCCGTGCGAGCCGCCGAGGTCGAGCAGGCGCTGCTGGTCCGGTCGAAGCGGAACCAACCGCAGCAGGTCCGGCCCGAGATCGCGGGCGAAGGCCGCCATGTAGGCGGCAAAGGTCTGGCCTAGCTGGGGCCGCGACTGCATCGCTTCCCACAAGGTGGTCTGCGGCCCGCCACGGCGCAGCGCGCTGCCGAGATCGCCCATCATCGGCCAGGCTTCGGCGGTCCACAACAGGCCCGACGTGTAATCGACGGCGCCGCGCGAGGTGAACCAGCGCTGGGTCGATGCGCTGTTGGTGTAGGCGGCGCCATTGCGTTCGAGATAGGCGATGCTGACCAGAAAATCGGCCAGCGTGGCGACACCTCGCACCGAGACAGCCAGGCGCCCGGCCAGTTCGTCGGCGCTCAAGGGGCCGTCGGCCAGCGCTTCGAACAGGCCGAGCTGGCCGGCCGAGATGATCGCTGCCGACTTCATCATCGGCAGGTAAACATCGATCATCGGCAAGTTGTTGCCGGCAGCCGGAGAACTCACCCGAGTGCCGCCTCGATGGCCGCCCGCAGCGCCGCATCGTCCGGTGCGGTATCCGGCGAGAAGCGGCCGATGACCTTGCCCTGGCGATCGATCAGGAATTTCTCGAAGTTCCACAGCACATCGGTGTCGCGCGCCGGCAGCAGCTTGTAGCCGGCGAGCTTGTCGCGGAAGTCGCTGCCTTCCGGATAAACGGCATTCGGGATCGCGGCAATCAGCGCGGCGTAAAGCGGATGGCGCGGTTCGCTGTTGATCTGCACCTTGGCGAACAGCGGGAAGCTGACGCCGTAGGTCGCGCTGCAGAATTCGCGGATTTCGTCGGCGGTGCCGGGCTCCTGGGCGGCAAAGTCGTTGCAGGGGAAACCCAGCACCTGGAAACCGCGCGGCGCCAGCGCCTCATGCAGCTTTTCCAGGCCCTCGTATTGCGGCGTCAGGCCGCAACGCGAGGCAACGTTGACCACCAGCAGCACCTCGCCGGCGTAGTCACGCAGGCTGGCCGGTCGACCGTCCAGGGTCTGCAGGGGAATATCGTAAAGGCTGTCATTCATTGTCTTCTCCATGGGTTCGGGGCGCTGCTTGGAGTCTGTGGTGTGTTCAAGCGTTCCCTTGGTTTCGTCGTTATACACTCTCTGCTCAAGATATTCGGTTCGCCACCATGCCTTTGCCCTACCCCATCCCCATAGACGAAATCGAGTTTACCGCGATCCGCGCCCAGGGCGCCGGTGGGCAGAACGTCAACAAGGTCTCGAACGCCGTGCATCTGCGCTTCGACATTGCCGCATCGTCGTTGCCGGAGGCGGTTCGTTCCCGGTTACTGGCGCTTGATGACCGACGAATCAGCAAGGACGGCGTGCTGGTGATCAAAGCCCAGGAATTCCGCAGCCTAGAGAAAAACCGTGCCGAAGCGCTGCGCCGGCTTGAAATGCTGCTTGCCGCTGCGAGCGCGGTGGTTCGCCCGCGCCGGCCGACCAAGCCGACGCAAGGCTCGCTGCGCCGTCGTCAGGACGCCAAGCGCCGGCATTCGGCATTGAAAGCCGCGCGCCGCAACGAAATCGACGATTGAGTCAGGCAAGCCGCGCCAGCACCTGCAGCGCTTCGCGATAGACGTGCGGATCGGGATAGCGCCGCGTTTCCGGCGGCAGTAATCGGGCCACGCGTTCGCCGCGCCGTGCATCGATTTCCGGTTGCCAGCCGGCGAGCACCTGGGCGACGGCGTCCGGCGCGTTGCACACGAGCAGCATGTCGCAGCCGGCAGCCCAGGCGGTTTCGACGCGAGCCAGCATGTCGCCGACGACACCGGCACCAGCCATCGACAGATCGTCGGTAAAAACCACGCCGTCAAACTTCAAGTCGTTTCTCAAATAAGTAATCCATTTATTTGAAAAAACAGCCGTATTGCAATCAAAGCACTCGTAGATCACGTGCGCCGCCATGACCGCGTCGAGGGCCAGGTCGCGATAGGGATGCAGGTCGTCGGTCATCGCCGCCAGCGGCCGGTCGTCGACCGG
>Ga0209207_1000154_pt1 | contig 50167 bp, 42 predicted proteins | sample SaghotsprinmetaG_FD_184140 | JGI IMG/M metagenome (GOLD analysis project Ga0209207, IMG submission 184140) | Hot spring microbial communities from South Africa to study Microbial Dark Matter (Phase II) - Sagole hot spring metaG (SPAdes) (version 3) | ecosystem: Environmental > Aquatic > Thermal... | reverse complement strand
TGATCGGCGCCCTGCTGGCCGAACAGAATGAAACCTGGCTGGAACGAAAATATCTGGACATGCAGGAGTATCACGAATGGGCGGCCGCCTGCGCCGCCGCGGGCGAGGGCAACAACGTTGTTGCCCTCGCCAGCTGAAATCCATTCGTCATTGACCGGACCGAAGCGAATTTACAGCAGATTTTGGACTTGACTTCGTCGCGATAGCCATGTCATCGCCCTCATGAATGAAGATGACTCGGTGATCGGCAATCTTCGGCATTTATTGACACAGTCAAATTAGGATTGTGGCAAGGATTGCACGATCCTTACTGCGATGTCCCTGTTGCGGACAGCGTAGACGATGTTAGTGACACAGTCAGACTAAACCGTTGGGGGGCGTCTGCGGCGGGAATTCAGGCTGGGGCGGAGAGCGCCTCGCGGCGCCGCGCCATCATCCGTTCGAGCAAGGGGCCGCAGATCGTCGCCAGGGCCAGGCGCAACTTGCCTCCCGGGACCAGCATCGTACTGTGCCGCGTCATCTGCGCACCGGGGATGCGGCGCAGGAGATCGGGAAAGTCGTAGCTCTTGCGGTCACGGAAATGGATCACCAAGGCCGATTCATCCGGGCTGGGCACGTCGCGGGCGATGAATGGGTTGGAGGTGTCCACCAGTGGGATGCGCTGGATGTTGATGTCGGTCAGGCCAAACTGCGGCACGATGTAATGCAGATAGTCGTCCATCCGGCGCAGGATGGTTTCCACCGCGGCGTCCTGCGAGGCGTGATAGCGCTCGCAGTCGCGGTGGATCTTCTGGATCCATTCCAGGTTGATGGCCGGAACCACGCCGATGAGCAGGTCGACATGGCGGGCGATGTCGATGCCCGGCCGCCCCTTGCGACGGTCCACCTGGCTGGGAAACGGGGTGGGGTCCTGGCGTCGGGTCCAAGTCTGGGCGCAAACGCCGCCGTGCTGGCCTTCATACAGCAGGAGGTCGCTGCCTTCAGGCAGCAGTTTCCAGGCGGTGAATTCGCCGACCGGAACGCCCAGTGCGCAGGCACGCTCTTCGTTGTGGGCATACTCCCGGTAGATGCCTCCGCCGGTTTCGCCGTAGGCGCGAAAAAAGTCTTCCAGCTCGGCGAGATGGTTGCACTCGGGACCGAACCAGGATAGGCGCCGGCCACTCGTCCGCGCTTCCTGCAGCAGGGCGCCGAACTGGCGTTCGGTATAGCGGCGGAAGCCGTCGCCGTGGACCAGAGCGGCGCGCAGGCCGAGGCGCTTGAACACGTCCTTGAATGCGTGCCGTACCGTGGACAGGCCGGCGCCGGATGAGCCGGTGACCGCGACAATCGGGTGCTTGACGGACATTTCCCGGACTCCTGCGACGGCGAATGTTGCAATCTTATTGCGATTCGCCGGGAATGGCGAGGTTCATTCTTTGCAGGCGCTTGCACAGGGTGCCGATGATGCGCCGCGACAGGGGTGCGGAAAAACGCATCAGGTCTTCCAGAATGCGTGGTGGCAACACCAGGACCACCACATCGGTTTCAGCGACTGCCGTGGCGGTGCGTTTCTCGCCCAGGAGATAGGCCATCTCGCCAAACAGTTCGCCCTCCTTGAGATTGCCGAGGGGAATGTCGTTGCCGTGCACGGTGTGATACAGCCCGACCTGGCCGGAATACAGGAAGTAGGCGTCGACGCCGGACTCGCCTTCATGGATCAGGGGTTCCCCGGCGGCAAAGGTCCGACCGTACTTGTCAAGCAGGCGGTTGCTGCGTGCGAACACATACGACTCCAGGCGGTTTGCGCCTTCCTGACCGCCCCCCAGAAACAGGCGTTCGAGTGCCGCGACATCGACCTTGGACAGGGCGAACAGGCATTGCGCCCAGAAATAGAAGATCAGCCAGGCGGCAAATGCACCGATCAGCACGAACACCACGCCGCCGAGTGCGCCATAGATGGCCTGGTAGTTCTCGATGCGCAGCAGGCGGCCGAACAATTCAGTCAGGACCAGCAGCGACAGTGTGCTGAGGGCGGCGAGTACGGCGGTATCCCGCGGGGCCGGGGGGCGGATCGGCAGGCGCCAGTAGGCGGCGAAGATCAGTCCCCACAGGATGAGTATGCCGACCGCGCTGCTCAAAATATCCAGCAGGTGGGTGGTGAGCGCACCAAGCAGCTCCAGCTCGGCAAGTTGGTTGAGCGCCACCTTGGCCAGGCCGGCCAGAACGACCAGTGCGAACGCGAGCGGGATGATGAGGAAGGGTAAGGTGGCGGACACCACCAGGCGGCGTTTCGCGTCGGAAGGAAAGATCACCACGAATGCGGCCCGGATGGCATTGAGCAATCCGCGCGAGGCGAGCAGCAGGGTAATCAGGCTCACACCGCCGGCGGCGAAGCGGGCCTCTCGGGGAATGAAGCCGGTATCATGCAGGAATTCGATGTGCAACTGCGCATGCAGTGCGCCGAGCAGGATTCCGGCCAGGTTGGACTGTTCCGCCAGGCGGGTCAGCACGCTCAATCCATAGCTGAGGATGAGGATCAGCGGCGTGGCCGACAGCATGAAATAAAACGCGGTCGCGGCGGCGTGATTTTGCAGGCCGTTGCGGACGAACAGACGTAGGGTGGTGTAGATCACCTGCATCAGCCAGTCGATCCAGTTGCGCTGGCGGTCGTTGAGGGTCGGGCGTTTCATCGGCGGGGTACGAGCAAGCAGCCGGATGCACCGGCAAGACGGGTAGAATTGCACGATTCACATTGAACCCCGATTGTCCATTAGGTCGACCCATGCCTTCGGTCGCTTTGTGCCAGAGGACGATTGAAGCCCTTCCAGATGCGGCTTCCCGGCCTACGCGGGCCTCGCTCGCCCCGGATCGGCCAGCTCGCCGAGAAGTCACGCGCAATCGGCCTCGATCATGGGCTTCGCGCCTTCCCGCGTCCTAATGGAAAATCCGGGTTACACTTTACTCCAAGGAAGCCTTCATGTCGCTGATTCGCCCGTTTCCCGCCCTGCGTCCTGCCACCGGCCGCGCCCAGGAAGTGATCGCCCCACCCTACGACGTGCTCAACACCGAGGAGGCGCGTGCCTTGGCCGCGGGGCGGCCCTGGAGCTTCCTGCACATCTCTAAGCCGGAGATCGACCTGCCCGCGGGCACCGACCCCTACGCCCCCGAGGTTTATGCCAAGGCCGCTGAAAACCTGCGCGCCATGCTCGCGGCCGGGGTGCTGGTGCGCGATGTGGAGCCGGCCTATTACGTGTATCGGCTGGTCATGGGCGAACATGTGCAAACCGGAGTGGTGGCCGCCGCCAGTGTCGCCGAGTACGACCTCAACCGCATCCGCAAGCATGAGTTCACCCGTCCAGACAAGGAGGATGACCGAGTGCGACAGATCGACGCCCTCAACGCCCAGACCGGCCCGGTCCTGCTGGCCTGCCCCGACAGCGACGCGGTGGAGGCGATCCTCGCCGCCGCCAGCGCGGGCGCGCCGGATGCCGACGCGGTCGGCGAGTCCGGCGTACGGCACACGCTCTGGGTGATGCGTGACGCCGCGCAGATCGCCCGCCTGACCGCCCTGATCGAGGCCATGCCGGCGCTCTACATCGCCGACGGCCATCACCGTTCGGCCTCCGCCAGCCGCATCTGCGCCGCCCGCCGCGCCGTCAATCCCGGACATGGCGGGGAGGAGCCCTACAATTATTTCCTGTCGGTCATCTTTCCGGCGCGACAGATGCGCATCTTCGACTACAACCGCGTGGTCACCGATCTCAATGGCTTGAGCGAGGCGGCCTTCCTGGAACGGGTGGCCGAATCCTTCGACATCGAAGCGGCCGAGGCGGCCGTGCGCCCGGCACATCCGGGCGAATTCGGCCTGTATCTGGGGGGGCGCTGGCGGCGTCTGACCATCCACCCCGGCCGGGTGCCGGATGATCCGGTGGCGCGTCTCGATGTCAGCCTGTTGCAGAACCATTTGATCGCGCCGGTACTGGGGATTGCCGACCCGCGCCGGGACAAGCGCATCGACTTCGTGGGCGGCATCCGCGGCCTGGCCGAGCTGGAACGGCGGGTCGATTCCGGCGAGATGGCTGCAGCTTTCTCGCTGCACCCGACCCGAATGGCGGACCTGTTCGCCGTGGCGGATGCCAATCAGGTCATGCCGCCCAAGTCGACCTGGTTCGAGCCGAAACTCGCGGACGGCATGGCCTCGCACATGCTCGGCTGAGATCGCCTAACAGGCTGTTGAAAAACGTAGCGAGGGTGATCCGATGCAAGGCGCACGGAGCGCAGCGACCGAGAAAACGAGCGAAGCGAGTTTCAGCAAAGGCTCACCTTCAGGTGATGCCGGAGCTCCATCTCAAATCGATCGGCGAGGGCGCGCAAACGAAGTTTTAGCTTACGCTGAAACTTCGTTTGGCGAAGGCTCACATCGGCGCAGCCGATGTGAAGTGAAGCGGCCGGAGCCCACACCGCGCAACACAGCCGATGGCCCACCGCAGGAGTTTTTCAACAGCCTGCTAAATGTAGAGTTCCGGACGATTGCATAGACGCTCGCCGTCATGCACTCTTCGTCCGTCGCGAAGCGATGCGTGACCGGATCGACAGCCTACGGAGCCTCCACCCCTGGCGTCGGCCGCCTTGATTTCGAAGGTCCGGGTCTGCGCCGGGAACCCCTTCCGGCGCACTTCGACCGGGTATTGATACGAACCACGCTTACAAAGCGTAGCCATGCTCGTCTCCATCGTCAGGGAGACGGGTATAGCCCTCAGTGCGGCAAAATTGCGGCAAAAACCCCCGCACCAAGAAAAACGGCCTACGCATTGCGCGTAAGCCGTTGATTCTATTGGTGGGTCGTGAAGGATTCGAACCTTCGACCTACGGATTAAGAGTCCGCTGCTCTACCAGCTGAGCTAACGACCCGGTAGGGGGAATTGTACACGATATCGAGCACTTGACGAGCCCATTTCGCAAAGTTTTCAACCCGGATTTTTCATGGAAAATCCGGGTTCAAGTTTGCGTACGCTCCACCCGTCATGGAAGAAACAGCGCAAGCAGGTCGTTCAGGTAGCGACGTCCCTGCGGCGTCGGGGCGATTCTCTCGGCCTGGACAGTGAGAAGGCCCTTGCGCTCGGCGGCAAGGAGCCCGTTCCGGGCGGCGCCAAGGGGCAGTCCGGTGCGTTCCTGGAACAGCCGGGCGGGTACGCCTTCGGTCAAGCGCAGCGCGTTCATCATAAACTCGAACACCCGATCGGCCGGGTCGAGCCGGCGCTGCTCCTGGAGGATTTCGGGCCGACCGGCATGGCGCATGTAGTCGCGTGGGTGACGCAGGCGGGCCTGGCGTTCGATGCCATCGGCATGGCTGAGCTTGGAATGGGCTCCGGCGCCTAGACCAAGGTAATCGCCGAATTCCCAGTAGTTGAGGTTGTGTCGGCAACGGGCGCCGGGACGGGCAAACGCAGAAGTTTCGTAGTGTTGATAGCCCGCTTCGGCCAGGCGTTGTTCGACCCTGAGCTGCATATCGGCGGCCGTATCTTCATTCGGTAGGGGCGGCGGGCGGGCGGCGAATGCGGTATTCGGTTCGAGGGTGAGGTGGTAGGCGGACAGGTGCGTGGGGCCGAGACCAAGCGCGACATCGAGGTCGGCGTCGAGTTCAGCCACGGTCTGCCCCGGCAAGGCATACATGAGGTCCAGATTGACCGTGTCAAACAGGGTCAAGGCGGCTTCCACGGCACGGCGTGCCGCCGCGCCGTCATGGACACGACCAAGGGCGGCGAGCTTGCGGTCGTCGAAGCTCTGCACGCCGATCGACAGTCGATTCACCCCCACGGCGCGGTAGCCCCGGAACCGCTCGGCCTCGAAGGCGCCAGGGTTGGCTTCGAGGGTGATCTCGGCCCAGGGTCGCAGGGGCAGGAGTGTGCGCAGATCTTGAAGCAGGCGTTCCACCCCGGCGACGCTGATCAGGCTGGGGGTGCCGCCGCCGATGAACACGGTTTCCACCGGCCGGCCCCAGATCGCTGGCAGGCCGGCCTCCAGGTCGCGCCGGAGCGCGTCGAGGTATTCGGTCTCCGGCAGTTTGCCGCGCAAGGGGTGCGAGTTGAAGTCGCAATAGGGGCATTTGGCCAAACACCACGGCACGTGCACATACACCGCCAGCGGCGGCGGGACGGCGGGGCCGCCAGACGTGTGGAACTGGATGAGCGACTCAGCCAAGCGCGGTCAGCTTTTCCACCAGCGCCCGCAAGGCCTGGCCACGGTGGCTGATGGCGTTCTTCTGGTCGGGATCGAGCTCGGCACCGGTCTTGCCGAACTGGGGCAGAAAGAAATAGGGGTCGTAGCCGAAACCGCCCTCGCCCCGCGGGGTGTCGATGATCTCGCCATGCCAGGCGCCCTCGGCGATGAGCGGCTGGGGGTCGTCGGGATAGCGCACGTAGACCATCACACAGTAGTAATGCGCCTTTCGGTTGGGGTTGCCGGAAAGCGCTCCGATCAACTTCAGGTTGTTGCGTTCGTCGCTCTTGGGGTCGCCGGCATAGCGGGCGGAATGCACGCCGGGCGCGCCGTTGAGCGCATCGACACAGATGCCCGAGTCGTCGGCAAGCGCCGGCAGGCCGGTGTGGGCCGAGGCATGGCGCGCCTTGGCGATGCAGTTCTCGACGAAGGTGACGTGTGGCTCCGGACACTCGGGCACGCCATAGGCGCCCTGCGGCACGGCCTCGATGCCGAGCGGTTCGAGGATGTGGCCGATCTCGCGTAGCTTACCGGCGTTATTGGAGGCGATGACGACTTTTTTCATGGTTTACTCCTGCGCTGCCCCAGGCAGCGATCGATAAAATTCACCCCGAATCACGGCGGTGCTTTTCCAGCGCGGCATGGATCTCGGCCAGCAATGCGTCGAGATCGCCCGGATCCCCATTTTCCGCGAGGGGGTGACCGAGCAGGGTGGCAGGCCCGTCCAGCGGACCGGCGGTATCCATGTCCAGCCGGCCAGGCTCAAATCGTTCCTCGCCAAAACGCAAGGCGATCAAGGTGGCATTGTCCGCATTCTGCCCGCCGCGCAGCTCGGCGAAATCGAGCATGTGGGCCGCTGCCCGGGCGAGCGGGTAGGCACGCAGGGCGACGAACATCTCATGCGCGCTCAGTTCGCCCCACACTCCGTCGCTACAAAGCATGAGCACGTCGCCTTCGTTGAGCGCCACCGCTTGCGACAGTTCGATATTCGGCAACACCAGCCCACCGATGCTGTTGTACAGCTTGTTGCGTTCGGGATGTGCGGCCACGGCATCCTCATCGATGCGCCCCTCGTCCACCAGTTGCTGAACCACGGAGTGGTCGCGGGTATGAAACAGGCATTTTTCACGGCTGAAATGGTATAGCCGGGAATCGCCGACATGGGCCCAGATCGCCCGGCCACGCTTGACCACGCAGACCACGGCGGTGGTGCGTGGGATCTCCGGCAATGCGTGCCGCTCGGCGTAGGCGTTGACCGTCTCATGCGCGGTGAATAGTGCATCGATCAGGAATTCGGGCACATGCCAGTGCCCCCGGACCACGCGTTTTCGAAATACGTCCTTGACTGTGGCCACCAGGATTTCAGCCGCCATGTCACCCGCCATATGGCCGCCCATGCCATCGGCCAGGATCAGCAACGCGGTGTCGGTGGTGTATGCGAATCCGCTGCGATCCTGATTGCTGCTGCGGCCACCGATGCGGGTGGCTTCGTGCACGCTGTATTTCATGGGTTCGGACTCACAGGGGTCGGTTGAGTGTTTCTTTGATGCGGTCAAGCAGGGAGGGGCGGTTCCAGTTCCGGGCGGGGCGGATCTCAACCAGTTTTTTCTGGATGGCGAACACGCTTTGCGGCCGCTCAATGTAATTCAGCCGCAGCATGTCCTCGATCAGTTTCAACAAATCTGGCGAGTATAGCTTTCCGTGCGGCTTGAGCAGCGCCGCGAGACCGTCCTTCTTCTCGCGCTCCGGCGCGGGCAGCGGCGCGGTACGCGCCATGCATGCGTACAGACTGGCGCCGATGGCGTAGATGTCGGTCCAGGGACCCAGTCGGTCGCGCTGACCATACTGCTCGGGTGCCGCGAATCCGGGCGTGTACATCGGCGTGACCTGCCCGGAATCGGTGAAGCGGGCCTGACGCGCTGCGCCAAAGTCGAGCAACACAGGACTGCCGTCCTGGCGGACATAGATATTGGAGGGCTTGATGTCGAGATGCAGCATCTTTTGCGCATGCACCTCACGCAGCCCGTTCAACAACTGCACGAACACACCACGCATGAAACTCTCGCGCATCGGTTCGCCGCGCAGTTCCTGGATATGACGTTGCAGCGTCTTGCCGCGTTCGTAACGCATGACCATGTACACGGTCTCGTTGGCGCGAAAGAAGTTGGTCACCCGCACCACGTTGGGGTGCTGGATGTTGGCCAGGGTCCGCCCCTCCTCGAAGAAATACTTCATCCCATGACGGAAAGGCTTCACCTGATCTTCGCCTAGGGGCTCCACCCTGCCCTCTTCGGTGCGACGCACCAAGCCGTCGGGCAAGTATTCCTTGATCGCCACCGGCTGCCCGGTCGGATCGTAGCCGAGATAGACGATCCCGAACCCTCCGCCGCCAATCTTGCGATCGATCAGGTATTCGTTGAGCTTGAAGCCGTGCGGCAACGGTTCGATGGTTTGATCGGCCATGTAATGCGGGTGGGCGGGGTATCATGCGGCCTTTGAAAACTTGCCAAGAATAGCGAAAACATGAGCCCCTTGCACAGCATGACCGGATACGCCAGCGAAACCCTGGAGACCCCGGGTGGCCGCATCCACCTCGAATTGCGCGCGGTCAATTCGCGCTTTCTCGACCTCGTGTTCAAGCTCGGCGAGGAGTTCCGCGCCATCGAGCCGCTCTTGCGCGAACGCATCGCCGAAAAGGTGCGGCGTGGCAAACTGGAATGCCGCATCCAGTTGATCCACGAGGAAGCCTCCGACCTGCCCGATCAACTCGACGCCAACCGGCTCGCCCGGCTGGCGCGCCTGGCCGAATCGGCCCGCGCGGCGTTTCCGGATGCACAGCCCCTGGGCCTGGGCGAGATCCTGCGCTGGCCGGGCATCCTCGGCATCCAGGGGCCCGACCCGGAAACCCTGGCCCAGAACACGCTCGAACTGCTCGACCAGGCACTGGCCGAATTCAATGCCAGCCGAGCGCGCGAGGGCGACAAGCTGCGTACCGCGCTGCGTGAACGGACCCAGGCCGCGCGTGAACGGGTCGCCGAACTGCGGCCACACACCCCGGCCATCCTTGCCGCATACCGTAACAAGCTGCAGCGCCGCATGCAGGAACTCTTCGCCAGCCCGGATCCCGATCGACTGCATCAGGAAGTCGCACTGTTTGCCCAAAAGATCGACATCGACGAAGAGCTCGACCGGCTCCTCACCCACCTCGACGAAGTCGACCGCGTCCTGGCCGGCGGCGGCTCGACCGGTAAACGACTGGATTTCTTGATGCAGGAACTGCACCGCGAGGCCAACACCCTAGGCTCCAAGGCCGTGGTGGCGGAGCTTTCGCAGGCCTCGATCGAGCTCAAGGTACTGATCGAACAGATGCGGGAGCAGGTGCAAAACCTGGAGTAGGATTGCACGCCGTTTCCGCCGCGCCGCCACCCAGTTCACCGCCCGCCCCCCGCATGCACTGCACCGCCCTCGATCCTGAAACCTTCCGTGCCTGGCTGCCGCCGCGCCCGGATGCGAGTCACAAGGGGGATTTCGGCCATGTCGCCGTGCTTGGAGGGGCTCCGGGAATGGTCGGCGCGCTCCTGCTCGCCGCCCGCGCCGCCTTGCGGCTAGGCGCCGGAAGGGTATGGTGCGCCCCGCTCGACCCTCGTCTTGCCATCGACCCGATGCAACCTGAACTGATGTTCGCCATTCCCGAGGCCGTATTCGACCTGCCACCCCCTGGTTGCCTGGTGATCGGCCCCGGCCTAGGACGCACGCAGACGGCGCGGGAAATACTGCAAGCCGCTCTGGGGAGTGAGCTGAGCCTGCTCATCGATGCCGATGCGCTCAACCTGCTCGCCGAGGATGCCTCCATGCGTGCGGCGCTGCGGAAAAGAATCGCCGCCACCGTGTACACCCCCCACCCTGGGGAAGCGGCGCGCATGCTTGGCCAAACGCGCCTCGACAGCGAACGCGAAGCCGTGCTCGCCGCGCTTGGTGAACGCTATCCCGGCGTCATCGTGCTCAAGGGGGCCGGCACCTTGATCCAGGGGGCGGATGGCGCATGCTGGCGCAACCCCAGCGGCAACCCTGGGCTTGCCGCGCCGGGCATGGGCGACACCCTCGCCGGAATCATCGCCGCGCTCATCGCACAGGGGCTCAACGCCGAACGGGCGGCCTGTCTCGGAGTCTGGCTACACGGTGCGGCGGGCGATGCCCTACGGCAAGAGATTGGCGGCATGGTGGGCATCACGGCCGGAGAAGTGGCGATCCGCGCCCGCCAGATCCTGAACCGGCACTGCGGCGCGGCGGACTAGCAGGCTGTTGAAAAACGTAGCGAGGATGGCCCGATGCGAGGCGCACGGAGTACTGCGACCGAGAAAACGAGCAAAGCGAGTTTCAGCGAAGGCTCACCTTCAGGTGATGCCGGAGATCCATCTCAAATCGATCGGCGAGGGCGCGCAAACGAAGTTTTAGCTTGCGCTGAAACTTCGTTTGGCGAAGGCTCACATCGGCGCAGCCGATGTGAAGTGAAGCAGCCGGAGCCCACACCGCGCAACACAGCCGATGGCCCACCGCAGGAGTTTTTCAACAGCCGGCTAGCCCCCAGACCGCGACGTCCAGGCCGCCGCCTCCTCGACGCCGAGCGAACGCCCCGGCCAGGGGATCAGGGCCGGGACACGCCTTTGGTAGGCGCGATAACGTTCGCCATGCAAGCGGGTGAGCCGTCGCTCCTCGAAATGGATGCCGATCCGCACATACAGCGTGATCACCAGTGCCGTCAGCAACCAGGCGGCATTGAGATCGCGGGTCCAGAGCACGGCCAGCCCCAGCGCATACCAGGGATGACGCACATGGCGATGCAGGGGCGAGAGCGCCAGACGCTCGCCGGCGGCAAACTCACCGCGCCAAGCGGCGAGGCCGATGAATTCCAGACCGTCATACCCGCGCAAGGTGAGCGCGAAGCCCAGCAAAGCGAGGATCAACACCGGCCATGCAATCCAGCCCGGCCAATGCCAGAGGGCCTCCCCTGGAATGCGGGCTGTGAGCCAGACTGGCGGGAGCAACAGCAGCACGGCGAAAAAGTTGTATGCGAGCCGGTAGTAGCGGAGCAAGCGCGGCCAGCGCCCTAGGATGGCATCCTTGACCCGATCCGCAGCGAGCATGGAATGAACCGCGCCGTACAGCCCCCAGGCCAAGATCAGCGCCAGCGCATCGACCGGGTTCATCCCCCGAACACAGGTGTGAAGCCGATCTCGACCCGATCGACACGCGGACAACGGCTGCGGAATACCGGCGACTCCATCATGTCGAACTGGATCCGGCTGCCCGGCGCAACGTCCAGGCGCGGCCGCGTGATGTCCTGGAACAGCAGGGTGTCATGCGCGTAGAAGCGAAAACGCAGGGTGGCATGGCGTTGCAGCCGGCGCGCCCCTTCGTTGTGGACGGCGCCGGTGACGAACAGGTAACAGCTGTTCGGATCGATGCGGGAAAATCGTGTGTCGATCTGATATTCAACCCGGATGCCTTCACCCAGCGCACGTTCAAACCGGCTCACCCCGGGTTTCACGTCCGGCTCGGCGGGCGGAGGTTCGGGTGTGGCGCAACCGAACAGCAGTCCGGCGGCGGGAATCAACCAGAACCAGGCGCGCACGGCCATCAATGGAGGCGCGATCAGCCGGCCAAGGCTCGCCGTTCGGCCTCGAGCTTGAACAAATAGGTCTGCAACACCCGCTCCATGTCGCGCGGCAGGCGATTGAACTCGCAGCCAATGCGGGTCACCACGGTGCCGCTTTTCAATCGCATTGCAGCGGCGTTACGCACGATCAATTCGATCGCATGCTCGCCCAGTTCGGGCAGGTTCAGCCGCACCTGGTTGAGGCGGGTGCCGATGGGAAAGGGTGCTTCAGGAAAATCCATGCGCAGCCCGACGCCGGACAGGCTGATGTCCAGAACCACTCCCAGCAACTCCTCCCCCGCTTCGTTGCGAATCCTGCACACCGATGGGGTGGATTGGCCCACCCGCATGCGAAAGCATTGACGGCGCTGGATGCGATACAGGGATTCAGGGATCGGGATGCGCAATGCCTCGACGCCATCGTATTGCGCACGCTGCGCGGACCCGATCTTCCAGCGCACCTCAACCCCCTCGCAAAACACCGACAATTGGCCACCGCGCCCCGAAAGCAGATCTTTTTCGATCGGGTTGTCGGACTTGCCCTCGATATACGCCGCATTCGAATCGAATCCGAGCAAGGTGGAAAGAAGCGCGTTGCGACGCGCCGAGTCCTCGATCCTGAGCACGCTGCGCGCCTTGACGAGGCCGGTCAGGATACTCTCGATCTCGCGCCGAAAACGCACGGCATAGGGGGTCAGGTCTTCTTCCGGCACCGAGACTCCAGCGTGCGGTAAGGGAGTATCCAGGGGAGGAAATATTTGGCTTGATGCTTGCATGGCAGTTAACAAAAACGACTACGGTGGGCCCTCGGCTGTGTTGCGCGGTGTGGGCTCCGGCCGCTTCACTTCACATCGGCTGCGCCGATGTGAGCCTTCGCCAAACGAAGTTTCAGCGCAAGCTAAAACTTCGTTTGCGCGCCCTCGCCGATCGATTTGAGATGGAGCTCCGGCATCACCTGAAGGTGAGCCTTCGCTGAAACTCGCTTCGCTCGTTTTCTCGGTCGCTGCGCTCCGTGCGCCTCGCATCGGGCCATCCTCGCTACGTTTTCAACAGCCTGTTAAGGATATATCAGCCACCACAAGCAAGCCAAGCGTGCCGCGCAGGCCACAAGGCTTCGCCCGAGGTCACGCATTGGACCCCGCTTCCACCCCTCACAATCCGCGCCAGTCCAAGGCCCATCCCCCACTTTCGGCGTATCTTGCGCATCACGGTCCCCTCCATGAAATTCGTCGACCCCCTGCCGTATACTCGGCCGATGCAGGAGTTTACACAACCATCCCGCCCGCGCGTATCGCTGGCCTACATGCTGGCGTTGTCATTGAGCCTACATGTCGCGTTGCTGATGTTGCTGCCGGCGACACGGGTGCATGAAATCCGGATCGACTCACCCATCCTCGCCCGGCTGGCCGAGCCAGACCCCGTCCCCGAACCCGAATCCTCCCCGCTTTCCGCTCCGAGCCCGACCGTGCCCCCGCCCAGCGAGCCGTCGCCTCAACCCGCCAACCCCATGCCCGTGAGCGAGATCGCTGCGGAAATGCCCTCCAAGGAACACGAACCGTCCACACCCCGGCCGGTGCATGATGGGCCAACGTCGCCCCCCAGCCCGAGCCCGGTTGCAACGGCCCCACTTGCAGCGATTCAAACCCAGCCCACCCTTCCTGCGTCCCCCCACGACGCCGGAACCGCGCTCCCGATCGACACCACCTGGTATCCCCCCCACCAGCTCGATCGCCCCCCCCGCGGGGTGGGCGCAATCCATCCGGAATACCCGCGCGAAGCGCGGCGACAGGGAATCGAAGGCCAGGTTCGGCTGCGCTTGAGGATCGACGAGGAAGGCCGGGTGCGAGAAGCTGAGGTCCTGGAAGGACAGCCCGCAGGGGTTTTCGATGATTCTACCCTGACGGCATTCAAGGCGGCGTATTACGCTCCAGCTTTGCGCAACGGCCGACCTGTGCGCGCAGAAATCGAGATCCGGGTGGTGTTCAGGCTGGATTGATTGGCCAGAAAGAGAGAATCTCGGCACCCACTGGGACGGCAGGCGCCGGAATACGGATGTCCGAAACAGGGTGGATCAGGCGTAGGTATCGACCTGGCGACCCATGTGCGGCGGATTGGCCGTAGCAGGGGCTGCGGCTTCTGGCGCGGTGACCTGCTGCGCCAGCATGCCGGCCAGCCGGCGCTCCTGCTCCACCGACTGACGCAAGGCCACCAGCCCCATCTGCATCTGACGCGCGGACGCGCTGTCGGACGGCGAGGATGACATGCCTTCGATCATGACCGGACTCCGTTAAGGATGAACTGCATTTTGACTATATACCGCAATTCAGCGATTCGCCACAGCGGGTGTCGCTGATAGATTCGAGCCCTGCGTACCGCTGGAGTTCCCGGCCACGCCAGCGGCCCTTGGCACCGTGGCCGCGTTCAACAATGGATAGTCACGCGGCAGCAGCACCCACATCCGGCCACGCTGCTTCATCGCGCCGGCAAGACGGCCGGCTTCGTCGCCGAACCCCCAGAAGAAGTCGGCACGCACGTTGCCGCGAATGGCGCTGCCGGTATCCTGGGCCAGCATCAGGCGATTGAGCGGCTCAACCGAATTGGGCCGCGTGGTGGCCAGCCAGACCGGCGCACCCAGCGGCATGGCCCGCGGATCGACGGCGACGCTGCGCTCGCTGGTGAGCGGCACCCCCAGCGAACCGATCGGCCCACCCGTCTGTCCCGGCAACACACGGAAAAACACATAGCTTGGATTTACATTGAGCAACTCGCTCAAGCGTTCCGGGTTGCGTCTGACCCACTCCTTGATCCCCTGCATCGAGGCCCGGTCCAGGTTCATCTCGCCGTTATCGACCAACCAGCGGCCGATGGAGCGGTACGGGTGGCCGTTCTGCTCGGCGTAACCGACGCGCAGGGTCTCGCCATTCTCAAGCAACAAACGCCCCGAGCCCTGCACCTGGAGGAAGAACAGCTCGACCGGATCGTCCACCCAGGCCACTTCCTTGCCCGACAGCGGCGCCCGACCGGCCTCGATGTCGCCCCGGGTATGATAGGGCACCACCCGGTTCCCCTGCAGCCGCCCACGCAGGCGCAGACTCTTCAACTCGGGGTACAGGCTGGCCAGATCGACCACGATCAGGTCGTCCGGGGGCCCGTACAAGGGGAACCGATACACCGGACTGGGTGTGCGGCTGCCTCGCAGCAAGGGCTCGTAATAGCCGGTTACCAAACCGTCCACCCCTCCCTCGGCCTGGATCAGTTGCCAAGGCTGAAAGTGACGCTCGAAAAAGGCCCGCGCCCGCGCCAGGTCGGGTGTACCTAGGCGTTCGGCCTCCATGCAAACCGGCCGCCAGGCCGATTGCCGCCGCAACACCGAGCACGACTGCATCAGCGCCGGCCAGGCCAGGCTTTGATCATCCTCGCGCCAGCCGGGCAGATCGGTGAAACGCGCGGCACGCAAACCCTCGAAGCTGGCCGGCGGGGGGGCTTGGACGGGCTCCGGCGGAGGAGGTGGCGGAGGAGGTGGCGGCGGCGGGGGCTGAGGAGGTGGCGGAGGAGGAGGCAGTGGCGGCGGCTCTGGCGCGGGTTCAGAAAGCACGGGCACCTCGATCAGCGGAGCGGTCGCAGGCTCGACAGGCACGGGCGCCGGTTGCGATGGAGGCAAGGCAACCGGCATGGATTCAGGTTTAGCCCCCGGAACGGCGGCGCAGCCAGCAAACCAGGGCAACAGCAATGCGACGGCGAGCCAGGCCGGTGAAATGGATGAGCGCATACTTTGAACCCGGATTTTCCGTTAGCAGGCTGTTGAAAAATTACTGCGGTGGGCCATCGGCTGTGTTGCGCGGTGTGTGCTCCGGCCGCTTCACTTCACATCGGCTGCGCCGATGTGAGCCTTCGCCAAACGAAGTTTTAGCGCAAGCTAAAACTTCGTTTGCGCTCCCTCGCCGATCGATTTGAGATGGAGCTCCGACATCACCTGAAGGTGAGCCTTCGCTGAAACTCGCTTCGCTCGTTTTCTCGGTCGCAGTACTCCGTGCGCCTCGCATCGGGCCATCCTCGCGACGTTTTTCAACAGCCTGTTAGGCGGCCTGATGGCCTACACGCGCGCGGGCGGCCGCTTTCGGGCGGCTTCGAGTCTGCTCATCGCCCTGGCACAGCGATGGGCGTGCCGCCCGTCCTCTCAAGAAAACGAAGGGCCGTCCCGAGTTTTCTTGTCCCCCTTGGGGGACGGGCTGGGCGTAGCCCGGCCTTGGGGGCGCAAAAATCCGCTCCGAAATCGCCTCGCCATCCTCACGTGTCCTCATGGAAAATCCGGGTTGAAAATACAGAAAGCTAGGTGGTGCGACCTGAACACGGGCCCATCGGTTCATATCGGAAGATCAATGCAGCGCGCGGGGAATGCTGAGTGTGAACTCGGGGATCTCCGCATCGAAATGCTGTCCATCCTCGGCCACCATCTGGTAACTGCCGCGCATGGACCCCACCGGCGTGGCGATGGCGGTACCGCTGGTGTACTCGAACACCTCGCCCGGCTTGAGCAGGGGCTGCTCGCCCACCACGCCGAGCCCCCGCACTTCCTGGACATCCTGGTTGGCGTCGGTGATCCGCCAGTGCCTGGAGATGAGCTGGGCCGGCACGTTGCCGGTATTGGCGATGCGGATGGTGTAGGCGAATACGAACCGGCCTGCCGCTTCGTCGGACTGCTCGGGGATGTAACGGGCCACTGGAGTGACCGTGATGTGATAGCGCCTGCTCTCGGCCATGGCGTTTGCTTGCCTGAATCGCTCGATGGCAGCGATTGCACACGATTTGCCGGTGTCTGTCCAGTCACCGCGCGAGCGGGTAGAATCTTCGGCTTTCCGCTCACCCATCGTTCAGGGGATCCACCATGCCGAATTTCCGCATCGCACCCTCCATCCTGTCCGCCAACTTCGCCAAGCTGGGCGAGGAAGTCGATGACGTGCTCGCCTCCGGCGCTGACATCGTCCACTTCGACGTGATGGACAACCACTACGTGCCCAACCTGACCATCGGCCCCCTGGTCTGCGAAGCGCTGAGGAAGCACGGCGTCACCGCACCCATCGACGTGCACCTGATGGTCAAGCCGGTGGACCGCATCATCCCCGACTTCGCCAAAGCCGGCGCCACCTACATCACATTCCACCCCGAAGCCAGCGAGCACATCGACCGCACCATCGGCCTGATCCGCGATTCGGGCTGCAAGCCCGGCCTGGTGTTCAACCCCGCCACCCCGCTCAACGTGCTGGAATACACCCTCGACAAGCTCGACATGGTGCTGCTGATGAGCGTGAACCCCGGCTTCGGCGGCCAGAAGTTCATTCCCTACGTGCTCGACAAGGCACGCGCCGTGCGCAAGATGATCGATGACCGAGGCCTGAAGGTGGAACTGGAGATCGACGGCGGCGTCGGCCCCGGCAACATCGCCGAGGTCGCCCGCGCCGGGGTCGACACCTTCGTCGCCGGCTCGGCCGTGTTCGGCAAGCGCAACGAGGCCGACCCGAACAAGTACGACAGCATTATTCGCGAGATGCGCGCCGAACTGGCGAAGGTGTGATTTGAACCCCAGAGCCCCAGAGCAAGCCGATGCCCGAGCGGCTTTGTTCAGCGCTTTATCCGTGCCTCTGGGGTGGTGCGAAAAATGAATTTCCCGATTCCGATCAAGGCCGTCGTCATCGACCTCGACGGCACCCTGCTCGACACCGCCCCGGATCTCGCCGATGCAGCCGTGGCCATGGCGGCGGACCTCGGTCTACCGCCGATCACCCTGGACGAGGTCAAGACCTACATCGGCAACGGTGTGTCGCGCCTCGTGAAACGGGTGCTCACCCGCGACATGAATGCCGAGCCGGCGCCGGAGTTGTTCCAGAAGGCGCTGCCCCTCTATGAGAAGCGCTACGCCGACGGGGTCAGCCGCAAGAGTCGGCCCTTCCCGGGCGTAATCGAGGGCTTGCAGGCCTTCAAGGCGCTGGGGCTGCACATCGCCTGCATCACCAACAAGGCGGAGCGCTTCACCCACCCCCTGCTCAAGGACACGGGGCTCATCGAGCACTTCGAGCTGATCCTGTCCGGCGACAGCCTGCCCGAGAAAAAACCCTCGCCGCTTCCCCTGCTGCATGCATGTCAGGTGTTCGGCGTCGGGCCGAACCAACTCTTGCTGATCGGTGATTCGCTCAACGACACCCAAGCCGCCCGCGCCGCTGGCTGCCCGGTGTTCTGCGTGCCCTACGGCTACAACCGTGGCCGGCCGGTGAGCGAGCTCGACCTCGATGCCGTGGTGCCGTCGTTGCTCGATGCCGCCAGGTTGGTCGAAAAGCGTTGAGCCACAGACAGACACAGAAGCACACATTCAAGAATGGCATCGAGAGGATGAGGCTATGATTTCGGATTTTCCATTAGTCGGCCAGACGGCCTACACGCGCGCGTGCGGCCGCTTTCGGGCGGCTTCGAGTCCATGCTCATCGCCCTGGCATGGCGATAGGCGCGTCGCCCGTCCTCAAATCCGCTCCGAAATCGCCTCGCCATCCTCACGCGTCCTAATGGAAAATCCGGGATGATTTTTGCCTCCGCGTCTCTGGGGCGAGAATAAATGACCGAACAGGAATTCATCGAACTCGCCCGCCAGGGCTACAACCGCATTCCGGTATTCCGGCAGCTGCCGGCGGATCTCGACACGCCGCTGTCGATCTATCTCAAGCTCGGTAACCAGCCCTACACCTACCTGCTCGAATCGGTGGTAGGCGGCGAACGATTCGGCCGCTATTCATTCATCGGCCTGCCGGCGCGCACGGTGCTGCGCGTGCATGGCCATTTCGTCAGCGTCGAGACCCACGGCCTGCCGGTCGAACAATGCGATCAATGCGATCCACTCGCATTCATCGAACAGTTCATGGCCCGCTACAAGGCCGCGCCACTGCCCAACCTGCCCCGTTTCCCGGGCGGCCTGTGCGGTTATTTCGGCTATGACACGGTGCGCTACATCGAGAAGCGGCTGACACACACAGTCAAGCCGGACGCGATCGCCACGCCCGACATCCTGCTCATGCTCACCGACGAGCTGGTGGTGGTCGACAACCTGTCCGGCCGCCTCACACTGATCGTCTATGCCGACCCCATGCAGGACGAGGCCTACCTGAAGGCGCAGCGCCGCCTGCGCGAGCTGGGCCAGCAACTCGGCAAGCCGATCACCCCGCCGCGCACCGAACGGGGCGAGGCCGGCCAGGCCAACTCCGAATTCGGCGAGGCCGCATTCAAGGCCGCGGTCGACCGCGCCAAGCAATACATCACTGACGGCGACATCATGCAGGTGGTGCTCTCGCAACGCATGAGCCGGCCCTTCCACGCCCACCCCCTGTCGCTCTACCGGGCCCTGCGCGGACTCAACCCCTCGCCGTACATGTTCTATTACGACATGGGCGGTTTCCATGTGGTCGGCTCCTCGCCCGAGATCCTGGTCCGTCTGGAGGGCGACACCGTCACCGTGCGCCCCATCGCCGGCACCCGGCCACGCGGCCTCACGCGGGAGGACGACCAGCGCCTCGAAGCCGAGCTGCTCGCCGATCCCAAGGAACGCGCCGAGCACGTCCAGCTCATGGACCTCGGTCGCAACGATGTCGGCCGTGTGGCCGAGGTGGGCAGCGTCAAGGTCACCGAGAACATGGTGGTCGAGCGCTACTCGCACGTCATGCACATCGTATCCAACGTCGAGGGGCGCTTGAAAACCGGACTCTCCGCCATGGACGTGCTGCGTGCCACCTTCCCCGCCGGCACCGTCTCGGGGGCGCCCAAGATCCGCGCCATGGAGATCATCGACGAACTCGAACCCTCCAAGCGCGGAGTGTACGCCGGCGCAGTCGGCTATCTCGGCTTCAACGGCGACATGGACGTCGCCATCGCCATCCGCACCGCCGTGGTGCGCGACAAGACCCTGTACGTGCAGGCTGGGGCCGGCATCGTCGCCGATTCGGCGCCGGAGAACGAATGGCAGGAGACCCGCAACAAGGCCCGCGCCGTGCTGCGCGCGGCGGAAATGGCGATGTCCGGCTACGGCGAGAGCGAATCGAGCTAAGCCCCCCTGCCGGGTACGGCCCAACCCATGACAGTCTGCATGCACCGCCTATATCCGACAATTTTGATAAGGCATAATGCCTCCGGCCACCTTGTCGTGGCGCTTCCAAACCCCACCCCAGGAGCCTGACATGCAAGAACCCGTCGTTGCCCAGAAGACCCCCATCGCTCTGGAACTGGAGCCCGGTGAATACTGGTGGTGTACCTGCGGCCGCTCGAAAAACCAGCCTTTTTGCGACGGTGCCCACGCCGGCACCGGCATCGAACCCCTGAAGATGACGGTGCGCGAGAAAGGCAGCTATTACCTCTGCGCCTGCAAGCAAACCGCCAACCCGCCGTTCTGTGATGGCGCCCACGACCTTATCGACTGAGTTCGCGCCCCGCACTGAATTTGCTGCTTCCGGGTTGGGCAAAGGATAATTTCAATTTGACCGACCGCATGCCATGGAACATTACCTCCTACTCCTCGTCGGCACGGTGTTCGTCAACAACATCGTGATGACCAAGATCCTTGGTCTATGTCCGTTCATGGGGGTGTCGAAAAAGCTGGAAACGGCAATCGGCATGGGAGCCGCCACCACATTCGTGCTCACCCTGGCCTCGGGCGCGAGTTATCTCATCAACACCTGGCTGCTCGGCCCGGAACTCGCCTATCTGCGCACCCTGTCCTTCATCGTCGTGATTGCTGGCATCGTCGGCTTCACCGAGATGTTCATCCGCAAGACATCGCCAGTCCTGTTCCGGGTGCTCGGCATCTATCTGCCGCTCATCACCACCAACTGTGCGGTGCTCGGCATTCCGCTCCTCAACGTGCAGGCCCAGCACGACTTTGTCGAATCCCTGTTTTTCGGTTTTGGCGGCGCCCTCGGATTCACCCTGGTGCTGGTGCTGTTCGCCGCCATGCGCGAGCGGCTGGAAGCCGCCGACGTGCCGGTCCCATTCCGGGGCAGCAGCATCGCCATGATCACCGCCGGTCTGATGAGTCTGGCCTTCATGGGCTTTGCGGGACTGGTCAAGTGATCCGGCCCCCGGTGCTCGGCTGATGCTGTCGGCCATCCTCATCATGGCCGGCATCGGCCTTTTCTTGGGCGCCATCCTCGGCTGGTCGTCCGTGCGCTACCGGATCGATGAAGACCCCTTGGTGGAAAAGATCGATGCCGTGCTGCCCCAAACCCAGTGCGGTCAATGCGGTTATCCCGGCTGCAAACCCTATGCCGAGGCATTGGCGGCGGGCGACGCCGACATCAACCGCTGCCCGCCCGGTGGCGAGGAAGGCATCAAGCGCTTGGCGGAGCTGCTCGGGGTGGAGCCCAAACCCTTCGGCGAAGGCATGGCCCCCAAGCCCAAAGCGGTCGCCATCATCGACGAGAACACCTGCATCGGCTGCACCCTGTGCATCCAGGCCTGCCCGGTCGACGCCATCGTCGGCGCGGCCAAGCAGATGCACACCGTCATCGCCGAGCAATGCACCGGCTGCGAGCTTTGCCTGCCGCCCTGCCCGGTCGATTGCATCCGCATGGAGCCGCTTCCGGAGACCCTCGAAAACTGGAAATGGCGCTACCCCGTCATTCCACTGCGCAAGGCGGCCTGACCGGCATGCGTGCCTTGCACCATCCACCCGCCCGAAAACTGCACCGCTTCAAAGGCGGCATCCGCCTACCCGGGCACAAGTCGATCTCGACCGAACGCCTCATCCACCGCTTGCCCTTGACCGGGAAATATGTGGTGCCGCTGCGCCAGCACATCGGCAGCGCGGCCACACCCCTGGTCCGGCGCGGCGATCATGTGCTCAAGGGCCAGCGCATCGGCCTGCCGCAAGGCCCGCTCTCGACCGCCGTACATGCCCCCACCTCGGGCAAGGTAATCGCCGTGGAGCACCGGCCGGTACCGCACCCCTCCGGGCTGTCGGACCTGTGCGTGGTCATCGTCGCCGATGGCCAGGACGAATCGGTCCCGATGCCACCCATCGACTGGCGCAAGATGGAGCCGGCTGCACTGCGCCAGCTCATCCGCGACCAGGGCCTGGTGGGCCTGGGCGGGGCGGTGTTCCCCAGCCACGTCAAGCTGGAGCCCCCCCCGGGCCGCCCCATCCACACCCTGATCCTGAACGGCGCCGAGTGCGAGCCCTGGATTACCTGCGACGATCGCCTGATGCGGGAGCATGCCGCCGAGATCCTCGAAGGCGCGGCCGTGATGCGCCACCTGCTCCAAGCCCAGGAGGTGCTGGTCGGTATCGAGGACAACAAGCCCGAGGCCATCGCCGCCATGCGCTGGGCAGCCTCCAGCATGTCCTTCCCGATCGAGGTGGTGGCCGTGCCGAGCCTCTATCCCGCCGGCGGCGGAAAGCAGCTCACCTACACCCTCACCGGCCGGGAAACGCCAAGCGGCGGCCTCACCACAGACATCGGTGTGCAGGTGTTCAATGTCGGCACGGCCTACGCATTGCATCGCCTCATCCACCTGGGCGAGCCCGTAATCTCGCGTCTGGTCACGGTCACCGGCCATGTGCTCTATCCGGGCAACTACGAAGTACGCATCGGCACCCCGGTGCACAACCTGCTGCGCGCCGCCGGCGGGGTACTGCGTGAATCGAACGGTTTGATCGTGGGCGGCCCGATGATGGGTTTCGAACTCGCGGATGACCACGCCCCGGTGGTGAAAGGGGTCAACTGCATCCTGGTCAAGGACCCCGAAAACTTCCCCGCCCCGCCGCCGCCCCTGCCCTGCATCCGCTGCGGCGAATGCGCCCGGGTCTGCCCCGTCGAGCTGCAACCCTTCGAGATGTACTGGTACAGCCGCGCCCGGGATTTCGGCAAGGCCCAGGCCTACAATCTGTTCGACTGCATCGAATGCGGCTGTTGCAGCCATGCTTGTCCAAGCCATATCCCGCTGGTGTCCTATTTCCGCTATGCCAAGAGCGAGATCTGGGCGCGCGAACATGAAAAGCAGGCCTCCGACCGTGCCCGCGCGCAACATGAGTTCCACCTATTCAGGCTGGAGCGTGAAAAACGCGAAAAGGCCGAAAAACTCGGCAAGAAGGCCGGAGAGCGGATCGACTCGATCACCGCCGACGACCCCGATGCGGCCCGCAAGCAGGCTATCCTGCAGGCAGCCATCGAACGCGCTCGCTTGGCGCGGGAGGCGACGCAAGCGCGCAACACCGACAATCTGACCGCTGAACAGCAGCGCGAGATTGCCGAGATCGACCGCCGCCGCAGCCAGCGCACGGCCCCGCCCGCTTCGCCTGCGCTAGGCTCAGGCGCGCCAGACGAGTCGACCGTCGCCGATGCGACCGAACCCCCGACCGCAGACCCGTCCTCCGGCGCATCATCGAGCCCGCCCCTGCCCGCGCCAACCGAAGGGGGACGCCGCCCATGACCGGCTCGCCATTCATCCAGCGCGAACGCAATTCGGTGCAACGCACCATGTTCAAGGTCTTGCTCGCGCTCATCCCCGGGGTCGCCGCGCACATGCTGTTCTTCGGTCCCGGCATCTGGGTCAGCCTGATCCTGTGCAGCCTCTTGGGTCTGGCCCTAGAGGCCGGCATGCTGACCTTGCGCCGCTACCCCTTGCGACCCTTCCTCAGCGACGGCTCGGTACTGGTCACCGCCTGGCTGCTCGCCCTGTCCCTGCCCACCCTCGCGCCCTGGTGGCTGTACACGGTGGGCATGGTGTTCGCCGTGGTCGTGGCCAAGCACATGTATGGCGGCCTGGGGCAAAACCCGTTCAACCCCGCCATGGTCGGCTACGCCGTGCTGATCGTCAGCTTCCCGGTACAGATGACGCATTGGCCGGGGCTGATCGGCCATGTGCCACACACCCCGGACTTCTTGGAGTCGTTCATGGTCGTGTTCGCTGGGCCGGGCAACCTGCCCGACGCATACACCATGGCCACCCCGCTCGACGACCTGAAGACCCAGATCCGCTCCGGAAAGACCCTCCTCGACTCCCTCGGCATGCCGATCGGCGCCAATGGCCAAATGGTAGCCATCATGTTCCTGTTCGGCGGCATCGCCTTGATGATCAAACGGATCATCACCTGGCATGCGCCGGTCGCATTCCTGCTCGCCCTGGCGTGCACCGCCTGGGTGTTGCAGATGCTCGACCCCGGACACCATGCCGGGCCGATCTTTCACCTGCTCTACGGCGGCGCCATGCTGGGCGCATTCTTCATTGCCACCGATCCGGTCAGCGGCTGCTCCACCCCGCTGGGCAAGCTCATCTTCGCCGGCCTAGCGGGGTTCCTCACCGTCATCATCCGCACCTATGGCAACTACCCGGATGGTGTGGCCTTCGCCATCCTGCTCATGAACATCGCCGCCCCCTTCATCGATGCCTACACCCAACCGCGCGTGTTCGGCCACCGCCGCGGAAAAAGGCGGCAACCATGAAGACCACCCTGCGCACCAGCCTCGCCACGGCGCTCACCCTGCTGGCGTTCGCGGTGATCGGCGCAACCCTTCTATCCGGTACGCACGAACTCACCCGCGAACGCATTGCCGCCAGCGAGCGCGCCGCCCAGCTGAAGCTGCTTGCGCAAACCTTGCCGCCCGGAAGTTTCGACAACGATCTGGTGCAATCGGCCCGTATCCTGCCCGCCGACCCTCGCCTCGGCCTGCGTCAGGGCAGCCAGGCCTGGATCGCCAGCCGCCACGGCCGGCCGGTGGCCGTGGTGCTGGAGGTCGCTGCCCCGGATGGCTATGCCGGCGAGATCCGCATGCTGGTCGGGATCGGCAGCGACGGCAGCGTCAGCGGTGTGCGCGTCACCGGCCACCGCGAAACCCCCGGACTGGGCGACTACATCGAACGCGGCAAAAGCGACTGGATCGAGCAGTTCAACGGCAAGACCCTCGCCAGCCCCCCGGCCAAGGCCTGGAAGGTGAAAAAGGATGGCGGCGCATTCGATGCCGTAGCCGGAGCCACCCTCACCCCGCGCGCGGTGATCAAGGCGGTGCGGCGTACGCTGGAATATTTCGCCGCCGAGCGGGACAATCTGCTCGACATCCCACCGGCCCAGACCGAAGTCCCACCGCCCCCGCTTCAACCTTCGCCCTGAATCGCCATGTCCGACGAGATCCGCGCCATCCTCAAAAACGGCCTCTGGACGCAAAACCCCGGCATCGTCCAGTTGCTCGGCCTGTGTCCGCTGCTGGCGATCAGCAACAACGTGGTCAACGCACTGTCCCTTGGACTGGCCACCACTCTGGTGATGGCAGTGGCGAGCAGCTCAGTGTCGGTGTTCCGCAACCTCATCCCCAGCGCCATCCGCATCCCGGTGTTCATCCTCATCATCGCTGTGCTGGTGACCGTGGTCGAACTCCTGATCCATGCCCACATGCTGGCGCTGTACGTCGTTCTCGGCGTATTCATTCCCCTGATCACCACCAACTGCATCGTACTCGCGCGGGTGGAAGCGTTCGCATCCAAGCGCAATACCCTGCACTCCACGCTCGACGCGGTCGCCATGGGCATCGGCCTCACCCTGGTGCTGGTGGCGCTCGGAGCGATGCGCGAAATCGCCGGCAGCGGCACCCTGTTCGCCGGCTTCGACCTGGCCTTCGGACCCGCCGCCAAGGCCCTCACGCTCACCCTGATCCCCGATTACCCGGGCTTTTTGCTCGCCATCCTGCCGCCAGGCGCATTCATCGGCCTGGGCTTGCTCATCGCCGCCCGCAACTGGATCGACGCCCGGCGGGCCGTGCGCACCGAACGGGACGGCAAAGCGGCCCGCCCTGCCAGCGCGGTACAGCCCGCCGCATGAACGCGGCCAAGCGACGCCAAATCTTCGAGCGCCTGCGCGCCGCCAACCCGGCCCCGACGACCGAACTCACCTATGCCACGCCATTCCAGCTTCTCATCGCGGTCATCCTGTCCGCACAGGCCACTGACCGCAGCGTCAACCTCGCCACCGCCCCACTGTTCCGCGACGCACCCACCCCCGCGGCCATGCTCGCACTCGGCGTGAAAGGACTGGAGCCCTACATCCAGCGCATCGGCCTGTATCGCACCAAGGCCAAAAACGTCATCGCCACCTGCCAGCGCCTGATCGAGGCGCACGGCGGCGAGGTCCCGCGCCGACGCGCCGCGCTCGAAGCTCTGCCCGGGGTGGGCCGCAAGACCGCCAATGTGGTGCTCAACACCGCCTTCGGCGAGCCCACCATCGCCGTCGACACACACATCTTCCGGGTCGCCAACCGCACCGGGCTTGCGCCGGGCAAGACCGTGCTGGAGGTGGAAAAAAGGCTGCTGCGCCACACCCCCGCCGAATTCCGCCGCGACGCGCACCACTGGCTGATCCTGCACGGCCGCTACACATGCAAGGCGCGCAAGCCCGACTGCGACCGCTGCCTGATCGCTGATCTGTGCGATTCCGGGCCGCGCAGCAGGTTTTTCGAGGTGCCCACGTGACGCCTCACCTTCAACCCGGATTTTCCATGAGGCGGCCTGACGGCCTACACGCGCGCGGACGGCCGCTTTCGGGCGGCTTCGAGTCCGTACGTATCGCCCATAGGCATGGCGATGGGCGCGTCGCCCGTCCTCTCAAGAAAACGAAGGGCCGCCCCGAGTTTTATTGTCCCCCTCGGGGGGGCGGGCTGGGCGTAGCCCGGCCCTGGGGGCGCCAAAATCCGCTCCGAAATCGCCTCGCCATCCTCACGTGTCCCAATGGAAAATCCGGGTTCAACACGGTTGCTCTTCTGGAGAAAGAGGGGGATTTCATCCTTCCCCCAGCGGAGGAAGGACCGGGGATGAGGAAATCCAATCGCCTCCCCACACCGGGGAAAGGTTGGGTGCGGGTTGGGCGCGGGCCGAGGACGGTCAGAAGCCCGGGCGAGCGAGCAGCGCCACCACCGCGCCATCGCCGCCATCGACGGGACGAGCGCTGACGAATGCGAGCACCTCGTCGCGCTGCATCAGCCAGTGCCGCACATGCATCTTCAGCACCGGCTCGCGATTGGGCGAACGCAATCCCTTGCCATGGATGATGCGCACGCAACGCACGCCACGTCGATGGCATTCATGCAGGAAGTCGGCGAACTCGTGCCGGGCCTCGACCTTGGTCAGACCGTGCAGGTCGAGCTCGGCCTGGGTAACCCATTCGCCGCGCCGCAGACGGCGCAGGATCTGGCGGCTGATGCCGGGCCGGACATAGGCCGCGTCCTCGCCGGTTTCGGTGTCTTCGTGCCAGCGCGCCGGGTCCGAAAGGGATTCGCGGATGGCCTCGCGCTCATCGCGCAACAGTGAACGTGGAATGGGCGGCGGCAAAGAAGCGGGGTGGAGGTAACGGCCGTGCGGCGTGAGCGGCTGCACCTCGCCGACGGCCTCCCGAAACAGTCGCCGATCAGACTCCGGCAGCGGCGCCGGAGTCCGTGGTTTGCCCGCTTCATGACGCCCATTCACGGCGGGATGGGCTTACTTGCCCAGCTTGTCGAGATAGCGCTCGGCGTCGAGCGCGGCCTGGCAGCCAGAAGCAGCGCTGGTGATGGCCTGCTTGTAGTTCATGTCCTGCACGTCGCCGGCGGCGAACACGCCTTCGATGCTGGTCTGCTGGGCGTTGCCGTGACGGCCGCCCTGGGTGACGATGTAGCCGTGATCGAGTTCGAGCTGGCCGATAAACAGATCGGTGTTGGGCTTGTGGCCGATGGCGATGAAGATGCCCGAGAGGGCGATTTCCTTGGTCTCGCCACTCTGCACGTTCTTGAGCCGCATGCCGGTGACACCGCTGGCGTCGCCCAGCACCTCGTCGAGCACGCTGTTGAGTTCGAGGACGATCCGGCCTTCGTTCACCTTTTCCATGAGGTGATCGACCATGATCTTCTCCGCCTTGAAGGTGTCGCGGCGATGCACCAGGGTCACCCTGGAGGCGATGTTGGCGAGATAGATGGCCTCCTCCACGGCGGTGTTGCCGCCGCCGATCACCGCCACCTCCTGGCCCTTGTAGAAGAATCCGTCGCAGGTGGCGCAGCCGGACACCCCCCGTCCCATGAATTTCTGCTCGGATTCGAGGCCAAGATACATGGCCGATGCACCAGTGGCGATGATGAGCGCGTCACAGGCGTAGGTGCCGGCGTCGCCGATCAGCGTGAACGGCTTCTCGGTGAGCTTCGCGGTGTGGATCTGGTCGAACACGATCTCGGTGCCGAAACGCTCGGCATGCTTCTGGAAGCGCGCCATCAGGTCCGGTCCCATGACCCCGTCGGCATCGGCCGGCCAATTGTCGACCTCGGTGGTGCTCATCAGCTGCCCCCCCTGGGCGAGGCCGGTGATCAGCACCGGCTTGAGGTTGGCGCGCGCGGCATACACGGCGGCGGTATAGCCGGCCGGACCGGAACCGAGGATGAGCAGACGGGAATGCTTGACGGACATGAGGTTCTCCGGATCGTTGACGAATGTGACATCTGATATGCGGTCATGCGAATCGTTCGCAAGCGGATTGTTATTCTACATGGCAAGGACGGCGGTTCAGAGCGCATCGCGGCACAGCGCCGCCGCCCCCGACCAGTCGCCGGCGGCAAGGCGACGGTTCAGCTCGACCACCGCGCGCGGTGTCAATGTGCGCGCCAAAGCCACTTGATTCGCCTTCAGGTAGGCGAGAGTGTCGCGGTCTTGTCGCTCGATTCGCTGCAGCAAGGATTCCAGCGGGCTGGGCGCGACCCGCGCCGGGACGGCGCCGGGATCGAAAGCGGCATCGAAATCGAGTGTCGTGGTCGCCTCACCGGCATCGGTCACCGGCAGGGCAATGCTGACCTCGCCGATCGGCGCCGGCGGTTCACTCATGCCCGGCGGCAGGTAATCAACCTTGTCCAGACCGGCCCAGATCGCCCGCAGGGTCTTGTCGAGCTCGGTCGCCGCGTCGCGCAGCCGGGGTTCGATCTGGCTGGCCGGATCACGCCGACGCACGCTGGCATGCAGCATGTCGAGGCGCAGTTGCAGCACACTGGCGCCAACCTCCCGGGCCGCATCGTGCGCCTGGGTCACCGCCACCTCGGCAGCCTCCAGTCGCCCTTCGACCAGATGGACATGGATCAGGCGCAGACGGGTGCCCTCCTCCAGCATGAACACGCGCAAGCGATCGAGATAACGCGTCTCGTCGCCCTCCACCGCGTTCAGGCCGGCATCCAGATCCAGCCCCTCGATGTAGGGCAGGCGCGTCGGCGGCGTGGTTTGCAGCATGGGCGTGACGCGCCGCCGTTCCTGGGCGCGACGCTGAACTTCGACGAGATGGGCAAACACGAGCGCGAGCAGCAGGAGCGCCGCAGCGGCACCGCCCCAGTGCAGCCAGGGCGTGAACGACAGCCATCCGACCAGAGGCTGAATGCGGACCAGACCCCAGGCACCGTCGGCATCCCCAATCTCCAGCTGTACATCGACCCGCGCGAAGCTGCCGATTCCGGGCAGGTTCAGCCGCGCCTCCGCGGCCGGCAAACGCTGGCCGAGCAGTGTCGGCGGACTGCCCGCCACCACCCGCCCCTCAGGCGTCAGCAACAGGGGGAAAGTAGCGTCGCTGCCCGAGTCGATCAAACCCGTCCAGGGGAAATCGAACAGCAGCAATGCAGCCACCTGCGACCGCCCGGTCTCCCCCGCATGCAAGGGCACATACAGGCGCAATGCCGGCGCCCCGGCCTCACCCGCCAGGGCACTGCCGGACTGACCGCGCAAACCGGCACGCAAGGCCAGCGGCGTGGCCACACCGTCACTCAGAGACGCGGTTTGCGGCATGGCCAGGATGGGCTCGCCGGTGAAATCAAGCAGCCATGCAGCGCGGGCGCCACTCGCAGTCCAGCGTTGACGCAATTCATCGCTCACCACCGGATCATCCGGCGGACGCAAGCCCAGCCCGGCCTCCGCCAAGGCGACGGAATACGTGCCCACGACCGCCCGGGCGGCCTCCAGCCGCTGTCGCGCCGCAGTCGCAGAGGTCTCCAAGGCTGTACGCGCCTCCATCTGCCAGGTCGAAAGCGCGCGTTCCTGCTGCCAGGCCATGCCGATCATGCCCAGCAGTACGGCGAGCGAGACATAGCCCAGCCCCAGCCAGAGCCGCCGGGCCTTGAAGGGTGAATCGGATCGAGGCATGGACACCTTTCGCACAAGCGAATGACGACCTCCATCCTCGATGGTTGCCCCGTGGAGGATGAAGTCCAGCCGCATGGGGTTCATGGCGGCAGCCTGGCGATTATCCCAAATTCAGCCGCGACAACCGGACAATTCGAGCACGGCTCCAACTCGCAGTCACGCCGGGCCAAAACATGGATAATCGCTGCCCAACCCCGCCTTGTCCTGAACATGAGAAATCTTTATCGTCGCCGTTTACGCGAATCTGGCGACGCGCCGCTGGTAGCCGGAATCTTCTACGGCATCAAGCCAGCGGTCGTCGTGATCGTGTTGTTCGCGGCCCTCGTCGGCATGACCGGCGGAAAACTGGCGCCAGACCGGTTCAAGGCCGACGGCGGCCATGCCGCATCGGGCAAGCACTATGGTCCGGCGCCGACACCCCAGAGTTTATCAAGCGCGCCGCCGAAGCCCGTGCCCGCATCACCGAAATTCCGCCTGGCAACGTGGACATGCAACGCGCGGTGCCCGGTGTACTCGCTCCACCCGCCCTGGCTGGCTGCGATGCCCCACGTACAGAAGAAAACCCGACACCGACATGCTCGATACCCGCCCCTTGCTCGAATACACTGATTTTCCGGCCCCGCGCCGGGCCCGCCTGACCACGCTCCAGGTCAACCTTGGCTACCGTTGCAACCAGCGTTGCCTGCATTGCCATGTCAATGCAGGCCCCACGCGCACGGAAATGATGGCCGATGACCGGGTGGCGCGGATCCCCGAGGTGCTCAAGGCGCGCCGTCTGGCGACCCTCGACCTCACCGGCGGCGCGCCGGAGTTACATCCCCGCTTCCGCTGGCTGGTCGAGGCGGCGCGCGCCCAGGGCGTGCGGGTGATCGACCGCTGCAACCTCACCATACTGTCCGAACCCGGCCAGCAAGACCTGGCCGGGTTCCTGGCCGGGCAGGGTGTCGAGCTGATCGCCTCGCTGCCCTGTTATCTGGAGGCAAACGTCGACGCCCAGCGCGGCGAAGGCGTGTACGCGCGCAGCATCGCCGGCCTGAAGCAGCTGAACACGCTCGGCTACGGCCAGGCCAGCAGCGGCCTGATCCTCAACCTGGTCTACAACCCCGGCGGCCCGCAGCTGCCGCCCGCCCAGGCCGATCTGGAGGCGGCCTACAAGCGGGAACTGCGGGACAGGCACGGCATCGTATTCAATCGTCTGCTCAGCCTTGCCAACATGCCCATCCAGCGCTTCGGCAGCACCCTGCTGTCGAAAGGTCAGTTCCACGACTACCTGGCCTTGCTCAAGGCCCGCCACAACCCGGCCAATCTCGACGCGGTGATGTGCCGGGAACTCATCAGCGTCGACTGGCAGGGCCGACTCTACGACTGCGATTTCAACCAGATGCTGGGCATGACGCTGTCCGCGCCGGCCACCCTGGAGGATTTGCTTGCAAGCGACCCCGAGGGGGCTGAAATCCGCGTCGCCGGACATTGCTACGGCTGCACCGCCGGCCAGGGCAGCAGTTGCGGCGGCGCCCTCGACGGCGCCGGATGCCCGGCATGAACCCCTGGGTCCGGCCGCGCCGCTTCGACCGCAACCTGATCGTCATCGGCGCCGGCGCGGCGGGGCTGGTCGCCGCCTATGTCGGAGCCGCCGTGAAAGCCAGGGTGACCCTGATCGAAGGCCAGCGCATGGGCGGCGACTGCCTGAACACCGGCTGTGTGCCATCCAAGGCCCTGATCCGCGCCGCCCGCCTGCTCGCCGACCTGCGCCGAGCGGGTGAATTCGGCCTCAGCAGCGGGCCGGTGTGCGCCGATTTCACAGCAGTGATGGAGCGGGTGCGTGCGGTGATCCGCCAGGTCGAACCGCACGACTCGGTGGCGCGCTATACCGGCCTAGGCGTCGAGGTGATCCACGGCCAGGCCCGGCTGGTGTCGCCCTGGACGGTGGCGATCGACACCGACAGCGGCCCGCGTCAACTGAGCAGCCGCGCCATCGTGCTGGCCACCGGCGCCGCCCCGGCGATCCCCGAGCTGCCCGGCCTCGACACGGTGCGCTGGGTCAACTCGGACACGGTCTGGTCGCTCGAAGCCCTGCCGCAACGTCTTCTGGTGCTGGGCGGCGGGCCGATCGGCTGCGAGCTGGCGCAAGCCTTCGCCGATCTCGGCAGCCAGGTCAGCGTGGTGGCCCGCTCCGGCCTGCTGGGCAAGGAAGATCCCGATGCGATCGAAGCGGTCGAGCGCGGACTCAGCCGTGCCGGCGTGGCGTTGCGCACCGGCGCCGAGCCGCTGCGCTGCGAACGGGTCGACGGCGAACAACGTCTGGTGGTGCGCGACGCCGTCGGCGAGACGGCGCTGCCGTTCGACGTCCTGCTCTGCGCCACCGGCCGCCAGGCCCGGGTGGCCGGTCTCGGCCTGGAAGCGCTGGGCATTCCCCTGACCCGCTCCGGTACAGTCGAGGTGAACGCCTATCTGCAAACCCGCCACCCGAACATTTACGCCTGCGGCGATGTCGCCGGACCGCGCCCGTTCACCCACGCTGCGGCCCACCAGGCCGGGTATGCGGCGCTCAATGCCCTGTTCTCCGGCCTGCTCGGGCCGATCGGCCGCTTCAAGGCCGACGATCGGGTCATGCCCCGGGTCACCTTCACCCGTCCCGAAGTGGCGCGGGTCGGCCTCAACGAGACCGAGGCGCGTGCCCGCGGCATCGCCTATGAGGTCACCCGCTACGACCTCGCCGAGCTCGACCGGGCGCTCACCGACGGCGCTGCGCACGGCTTCGTCAAGGTGCTCACCCCGCCGGGCCGCGACCGCATCCTGGGTGTCACCCTCGTCGGCGAGCATGCCGGCGAAATGCTCGCCGAATTCACCCTGGCCATGAAGCATGGCCTCGGCCTCAACAAGATCCTTGCCACCGTGCACCCCTACCCGACCTGGAGCGAGGCCGCCCAATACGCCGCCGGCGCATGGAAACGCGCCCACGCGCCCCGGCGCCTGCTGGACTGGCTGGCCCGCTTCCACGCCTGGCGACGCGGATAAGCCACTGGCGACCCCCATGCGATTCATCGACGACATTCCCTTGCCGGTACTGATCCTGTTCGCGGTATTGATGCTCGGCGCCCCGTTTGTGCCCGAACCCCAACTGGTGGAAAAGGCCCGCATGCCGACCGAAGGCTCACTTACCCGGCCGATCGACATTTTCGATGCGTTCCGGTGCCTGCCGCCCTGCGCGCTCTGGGCGCTGCGGCTGGCGCGGATGCGGCGAACGCCCTGATCCCGGTCCATGCGCCTAGCCATCATCGTTCCTACCCTGGACGAGGCGGATGGAATCGCGGCCTCGCTCGCCCCCCTGCAAGGCTTGCGCCGAGCCGGACATGCGGTGATCGTGGTCGATGGCGGCAGCCGCGACGGCACACCGGCGCTCGCCGCGCCATTGGCCGACCGGGTGCTCGCGGCACCGCGCGGACGTGCCCGGCAGATGAATGCCGGCGCGGCCGCGACCACGGCCGAGGCGCTGCTTTTCCTGCATGCCGATACCCGCTTGCCGGTCGATGCCGCAGAGCGCATCGCCAAGGCCCTGGCGCGCCATGCCTGGGGCCGCTTCGATGTGTGCATCGAGGGCCGATCCACCCTGCTGCGCGTCGTTGCGGCCCTGATGAACCTGCGCTCGCGCCTCACCGGCATTTCCACCGGCGATCAGGCGATCTTCGTCCGTCGCAGCGTGTTCGATGCAGTGGGCGGGTTTCCGGACCAGCCCCTGATGGAAGACATCGAACTCTCGAAACGGCTCAAACGCATTGGCCGACCGGCCTGCCTGCGCGCCCGGGTCGTCACCTCCGGTCGGCGCTGGGAGCGGCATGGGGTGTGGCGCACCATCCTGCTCATGTGGCGGCTGCGCTTCGATTACTGGCGCGGTGTACCCGCGGAACGCCTGGCGCAACGCTATGACCCGAATCAGAGCCAGACATGAACCTGAAAAAGATTGTCCATGAGGACGCGAGAGGAAGGCGAGGCGGATCGCGGCCATTTCGGGCGCGTAAGCCCAAAGGGCCGCCGAATGGACAATCTGGGTTCAAATTTCCCCGGGCGAGGCATAGCGGATCTCGACGTTCTCGGGCTTGAGCCAGTCGCGCAAACCACTGATCAAGGCCTCGTCGAGCCGTACATTCCAGAGCGGAGCAAGCTCGATCTCGCATTCTGCGCCCTGGGTACGGTAGTTCAAACGCACCGGACAACCGCCGGTTCCATCCCTGGCGCGATAGGGTTCGATCAGGCCGCGCAGGCGCTCGGCGCTGGCCTGGCCATTGAGCGACAGGCGGACAAGCCGGGCGAAACGTGCGCGGGCGCCATCGAGGTCGTACAACTCGTCGGCATTCACGCGCAGACCGCCGCTGTATTCGTCGTGCGACACGCGGCCCAGCACCACCAGCAGGCCGTCTTCGCGCAGGCGATCGCGGCAACGCTCGTACAGCTCGTTGTAGATGGCAACCTCGATGCGGGCGCTGCCGTCGTCGAGCAGGGCAAAGACCATCTTGCCACGCCGGGTCATCTGGGTGCGTATGGCCATGATCACCCCCGCCAGCCATTGCGGCTGCGGCTGCGGCGTGATGTGCGCCAGGGGCTGGCGCAACAGCTCCTTCACCTCGGCGCGGTAGGCGCTGAACGGGTGGCCGCTGAAATAAAAACCGAGTGCGATCTTTTCCTCGGCCAGTTTTTCCTTCAGGCTCCAGGGCCGACACTCGATCAGGGTCGGCGTGGCATTGGATTCCTCGTCGCCGAACAGACTGTTCTGTACCGCGTTGACCTGGCGGTGTTCGGCCCATTCCATGGCCCGGCCGATGCTGCTGAACACCGCGGCGCGCTCCGGATGCAGCGCATCGAACGCGCCGGCGCGGACCAGGGCCTCGATCACCCGCCGGTTGACGATGCGACGGTCCACCCGCCGGCAGAAATCGAACAGATTGGCAAAAGGCCCGCCGCCCTCCCGTGCGGCAAGGATATTGGTGATGGCCCCCTCGCCCGTGCCCTTGATGGCGCCGAGCCCGTAACGCAGGGTTTGATGATCGACTGGATAGAAACGGTATTCGGACTGGTTGATCTCCGGCCCCAGCAGGGTCAGGCCGTTCTTGAGCGCGTCCTCGTAAAAAACGTGCACCGCGTCGGTGTCATCCATGTCCGAGGACAAGGTGGCGGCCATGAATGCGGCGGTATGGTGCGCCTTGAGCCAGGCGGTGTGATAGGAAACCACCGCGTAAGCGGCGGTGTGCGACTTGTTGAACCCATACTCGGCGAACTTCTCCATCAGGTCGAACAGGCGCATCGCCAAGGCCACGTCATAGCCTTTCTGCTGTGCGCCGCGACTGAATGTCTCGCGATGCCGGGCCATCTCCTCGGCCTTTTTCTTGCCCATCGCCCGGCGCAGCAAGTCGGCCCCCCCCAAGGTGTAGCCGCCGATGATCTGCGAGATCTGCATCACCTGTTCCTGATAGACGATGACGCCGTAGGTCGGCTCCAGGCAGGCCTTGAGATCGGGATGGAAATAGTCGATGGCCTGCTTGCCCTTCTTGCGCAGGATGAAGTCATCCACCATGCCCGAGCCGAGCGGTCCCGGACGGTAGAGGGCCAGCACGGCGATGATGTCTTCGAAACGGTCGGGCTCCAGCTTCAAGAGAAGCTTCTTCATGCCCTCCGATTCAAGCTGGAAGATGGCCGTGGTGTTGGCCTTCTTGAGAATCTCGTAGGCCGCCGGATCGTCGAAACCGAGGCTGTTCAGGTCGATGCACGCATCCGGGTCGAGACGCTGGATGAACTTCAGCGCCCAGTCGATGATGGTGAGGTTCCGAAGGCCGAGAAAGTCGAATTTCACCAGGCCGATCTTCTCGACATCGTCCTTGTCGAGCTGGGACACCACCGAATCGGAACCCTCGGCGTTGTACAGCGGACAGAAGTCGGTGAGCTTGCCCGGTGCGATCAGCACGCCGCCGGCGTGCATGCCGACGTTGCGGGTCAAGCCTTCGAGCTTGCGCGCGAGCTCGAACAGCTCACGAACATCCTCTTCCTTTTCCACCCTCTCCTTCAGCTCCGGCACCTCCTCCAGTGCCTGATCGAGGCTGACGTTCTTACCCGGGGCGGAGGGAATCATCTTCGACAGGGTGTCGCAGAATGTATAGGGCAGGTCCAGCACCCGGCCGACGTCGCGCACCACGGCGCGCGCCGCCATGGTGCCGAAGGTGGCGATCTGGCTGACCGCATCGGCGCCGTACTTGTCCCGCACATACTCGATCACCCGCCCGCGGTTGTCCTGGCAGAAGTCGATGTCGAAGTCGGGCATGGACACCCGCTCCGGATTGAGGAAGCGCTCGAACAGCAGGGCATAGCGCAGGGGATCGAGGTCGGTGATGCCGATCGAATAGGCCACCAGCGAGCCCGCGCCCGAACCCCGCCCCGGCCCGACCGGCACGCCGTTGCGCTTGGCCCAGTTGATGAAATCGGCAACGATCAGGAAATAGCCGGGAAACCCCATCTGGATGATGGTTTCCAGCTCCAGTTCGAGCCGGTCCCGGTATTCGGGCAGGCGACGCTCGCGTTCGGCCGGGCCCGGGTACAGGCGCGACAGGCGCTCGGCGAGCCCCTCACGGGCGCGCTGGCGCAGATAATCGTCGAGCGTGAGGCCGGCCGGGGTAGGAAAATCCGGCAAGCGGCTCTTGCCCAGTTCTAGGCTCAGGTTGCAGCGCCGGGCGATGGCGAGGCTGTTTTCCAGCGCCTCGGGCAGATCGGCGAACAGTTCCGCCATCTCCGCCTGGGACTTGAAATAGTCCTCCTCGGTGAAATGGCGCGGACGGCGGCGGTCGGCCAGGATTGAGCCCTCAGCGATACAGACCCGAGCTTCGTGCGCCTTGAAATCCGCGCGACGCAGGAATTGCACCGGATGGGTCGCCACCACCGGCTGGTCCAGCGCCTCGGCCAGGGTCAATGCATACCGCAATTGCAGCTCGGACTCGGGCCGGCCATTGCGTTGGATCTCCAGGTAGTATGCGCCCGGGAAACGATCCGCCCAAGCGCGGGCAAGCGCCCGGGCCTGCGCCGGAGCGCCATTGAGCAGGGCCTGACCGACATCCCCCCATTGCGCCCCGGACAGCGCGATCAACCCCTCGGTGCCGATGCGATCGAACTCGGCCGGATCGATGATGGCCCGGCCGCGCAGCATGTTCTGGCGATAGGCGCGCGTGAGCAACTCGCACAGGCGCAGGTAACCGCCATGATCCCGCACCAGAAGCAGCATTCGCGAGGGTTTTTCGCGCTGCGCCGCATCCGCCACCCAGACGTCGCAGCCGAGGATGGGCTTGACCCCCTTCTTGCGCGCCGCGATATAGAACTTGACCATGCCGAACACATTGGCCAGGTCGGTGAGCGCCAGGGCCGGCATGGCATCGACCGCCGCCGCACCCACCGCCGCATCGACGGACAGGATGCTGTCCTGCACGGAATATTCACTGTGCAGACGCAGATGCACGAAACGGGCGACGTGGGTTTCGGCCATGGGTCGGGGACCGGGAAATGGGGGATCCATCCGATCCACCCTAACAGGCTGTTGAAAAACGTTGCGAGGATGGCCCGATGCAAGGCGCACGGAGCGCAGCGACCGAGAAAACGAGCGAAGCGAGTTTCAGCGAAGGCTCACCTTCAGGTCATGCCGGAGCTCCATCTCAAATCGATCGGCGAGGGAGCAAGCACCGCGCAACACAGCAGATGGCCCGCCGCAGTCGTTTTTCAACAGCCTGCTAAATGGACAGTGCAGACCAGGGACGGACGGGTTCGGGCAAATTATACCCGCCCGCCGCCAGGATCAAAAAAGGATCCGGAGTCCGCTGTTGCAACTCATCGGAACGGGTTCGCCAGACAACAGCCCATTGAACCTAGATTGTCCATTCGGCGGCCCTTTGGGCCTACGCGCGCTGGCGGACGGACGCGGCCCTTTCGGGCGCTTGCTCGTCGGCCATAGGCTTGGCGATGCCTTCCCCAACCGCCCGAACGGCCTCGCGCTCCGCCTCGCCATCATCACGTGTCCTCATGGAAAATCTGGGTTGAACCCGGCGCGCTTCTTGCCGGTGTCGAACAGCATGTGGCTCGCCTCGTCGGCGCGGGGGCTGGCGAGTGCCGCGCCTTCCGCGGCGATCTTGCGCAATGCTCCGGAAATGCCGGCCGGGTTGGGGGTGAACTGAACCGCCGACGCATCGGGAAATGCTCGCGCTGGCGCGATACCGCAGCGTGGATGATGCGCCCGGCCAGCATGCCGACATAGCCGGCGATCAGAAGCTCGAGCCCCAGGGCGACGATTCCGCCGCGGTTGCGGCCAGCTGCCGGCGGCGAATGCGTTGATTCCGGACTCGGCATCGAGCACATAGACCGGTGGCGCGGGAATGCCGGCTGCCACAGGCGGGTGCCTTCGCCCGCCAGCGGCTGGAACGACGGGCGCGGTCCTGTTCGCTGAAGAAGTCCATCGCGCCCGTTGCAGTCTAACAGGCTGTTGAAAAACGACTGCGGTGGGCCATCGGCTGTGTTGCGCGGTGTGGGCTCCGGCCGCTTCACTTCACATCGGCTGCGCCGATGTGAGCCTTCGCCAAACGAAGTTTCAGCGCAAGCTAAAACAAAGTTTCAGCGCGAGCTAAAACTTCGTTTGCGCGCCCTCGCCGATCGATTTGATCTGGAGCGCCGGCATCACCTGAAGGTGAGCTCTCGCTGAAACTCGCTTCGCTCGTTTTCTCGGTCGCTGCGCTCCGTGCGCCTCGCATCGGGCCATCCTCGCGACGTTTTTCAACAGCCTGTTACGGGTGACTGCCGTCAGCGGTAGACTGCGGTTTTCAGGATCATTTCCACAGCGGATCCGGGCGCCCAAAAAAAGCCCCGCATACGGCGGGGCACGGGATGGAACGACGACGCTCCTCAGTCGAGAATCTTCAGCTCGACACGGCGGTTGAGGCTGCGCCCGGCCTCGTGGGTGTTCTCCGCCACCGGTTGGGCCAGTCCGTAGCCGCGGGAACTGAGGCGGGCGGGATCGACCCCCTTGGAGACGAAATAATCTGTACCGCCCGCAACTATCTGGAAAAGCAGCTGCTGATCAAGAACAAGGACAACGCCACGGCGCTGGCCCTGTCCATGTCGCAGCAGGATGACAAGGATCCGGTGACCATGGAATTGCTGCTTACGGCCTTGTTCGACAACGGCCATTACCAGACCATTCGCCTGACCAACCCGACTGGAGAGGTGGTGGTCGAGCGAACCGCCGATCCCAACATCGATCCGGGCGCACCGGCCTGGTTCATCCGCATGCTGCCGCTGGCCCCCGCCGAAGGTGTGGCCCACATCATGGATGGCTGGAAGCAATACGGCACCATCACCCTTGCCAGCCACAGCAAGTTCGCCTATGCCGACCTCTGGAAAGGCACCAAGGAATTGATCCTCTGGTTCATGCTTGGCGGCGTGCTGGCCGGTGTGTTCGGCACCCTCATGCTGCGCCTGATCACCCGGCCGCTGGATCAGGTGGTGGAACAGGCGCGGGCGATCGCCGAACGCCGCTTCATTACCGTGGCCGAGCCCAAGGTTCCCGAGCTCCGGAGCGTGGTGGCCGGCATGAACGATATGGTCGCCCGGGTCAAGCAGATGTTCGCCGACGAGGCCGCCCGGCTCGATGCCCTGCGCAAACAGATGGTGCGCGATGCCGTATCCGGCCTGCCCAACCGCGACTATTTCATGGGTCGCCTGCGCGAGGCCCTGGAAAACGACGACTCCGCCCCGCACGGCACCCTGCTCTTCCTGCGCCTGGTGGAACTTGGCGAGATCAACCGCCAGCTCGGCCATGTCGGCACCGACAAGCTCTTGCGTGAGGTCGGCGTGGCCCTGAAGGAAGTTTGCGGCGACCACGAAGGCTGGCCCCCGGCCCGGGTCAAGGGTCCCGATTTCGCCGTGCTGGCGCAGAATCAGGACGACTGCAAGCAACTGGCCGCCCAGGTGGCGGAGGTGATGAGCCGCCGCCAGGTCGCGCTGTGGCCACAACTGCCCAACCTGTTCAATATCGGCGCCATCCGCTACCAGCGTGGCAACTCGATCGGTGCCGTGCTGGCCACCGCCGACCAGGCCCTGGCCGAGGCCGAGAGCCAGGGTTCCAACACCTGGGCCACCCGGGAAGACGAAGCCACACAGGGTGCGGTGATCCCGGCCGAGACCTGGCGCGAGATCCTGTCCGAGGCGATCGCCAAGGGACGCATCAAGCTGGTGCATTTCCCCGTGGTGAACAGCCAGGGCTTGGCCCTGCACCGTGAAGGCCTGATCCGCATGCAGACCGAGGCCGACGGCCCCTGGCGGCCGGCCGGCGACTTCATGCCCATGGCTGTCCGTCTCAATCTCACCAGTTCGCTCGACCTGGGCGTGATCCGCCTGGCCCTGGACGAGTTGCGCCAGCACGAAGGCAGCATCGCCATCAATTTGACCACCGAGAACATCACCGACTGGGATTTCCGCAGCAAGCTCTCAGAGCTGCTCAAGGCCAACCCCGACCTCTGCCCGCGGCTGTGGATGGAGATTCCGGAATATGGCTCGGTCACCCACTTCGAGGCCTTCCGCGACATCAGCCAGACCCTCAAGTCGCTGGGCTGCAAGATCGGCATCGAACGCTTCGGCCGCAAACTCACCGAGATCGACAAGCTCGCCGGCCTCGGCGTCGACTACGTCAAGGTCGATACCAGCTTCATCCGCGACATCCACACCAACCCCGGCAACCAGGAATTCCTCAAGGCGCTGTGCAAGATGGCGCACAACATCGGCATCCTGGTCATCGCCGTGGGTGTACGCACCCCGGAAGAACTGGCCATCCTGCCCGAGCTGGGCTTCGACGGCGCCACCGGCCCCGCCATTCCGGCCTGATCCCCGACACTCCGGGCCGGCCTTGAGCGCCGGCCAAAGCCCACGGGCTGCTAGAATGCGGCCTGTCATTCATTCAAACGTCCACCCCAGCCATGCACAACCTGTTCGATTCCCGCCAGACCTTCGACGCCGGACAAGGCAGGATCGCCACCCTCTATTCCCTGCCGCAATTGGAAAGGGCCGGCATCGGCCGGATCTCGAGACTGCCGGTGTCGATCCGCATCGTGCTCGAATCGGTGCTGCGCAACTACGACGGCGTCAAGGTGACCGAACGGCATGTGCGCGAACTGGCCGCCTGGAAGCCTGAAGCCTCCCGCAGCGAAGAAATCCCCTTCGTCGTCGCCCGCATCATCCTGCAGGACTTCACCGGTGTGCCACTGCTCGCCGACCTCGCCGCCATGCGCTCGGCGGCCGCGCGCGCGGGCAAGGATCCGAAGCGGGTGGAACCCCTGGCCCCGGTCGAGATGGTGGTCGACCACTCGGTACAGGTGGACGTGTTTGGCCGCCCGGACGCACTGCAACAGAACATGGCCATCGAATTCGAGCGCAACCGTGAGCGCTACCAGTTCCTGAAATGGGGCATGCAGGCCTTCGACACCTTCAAGGTCGTGCCGCCGGGTGTGGGCATCGTGCATCAGGTGAACATGGAATACCTGGCCCGCGGCGTGATGGAAAAGGACGGGGTGTATTACCCCGACACCCTGGTGGGCACCGACTCCCACACCACCATGATCAACGGCCTGGGCGTAGTCGGCTGGGGCGTGGGCGGCATCGAGGCCGAGGCCGGCATGCTCGGCCAGCCGGTCTACTTCCTTACCCCCGATGTCGTCGGCGTGGAGCTCACCGGTCAGCCACAGCCAGGGGTAACCGCCACCGACGTCGTGCTCACCCTCACCGAGATGCTGCGCCGCGCCAAGGTGGTGGGCAAGTTCGTCGAGTTCTTCGGCGCGGGCGCCGCGGCCCTGCCGGTCTACGACCGCGCCACCATCGCCAACATGGCGCCCGAATACGGCGCCACCATGGGCTATTTCCCGGTGGACGAGGCCACCTGCCAGTATTACCTGGCCACCGGCCGTTCCGAGACCCAGGTCGCGGCGATGCGCAACTACTTCAAGGCCCAGTCCCTGTTCGGCATTCCCGAGGCCGGCGCGATCGACTACAGCCAGACCCTAAGCCTGGATCTAGGCACGGTGAAGCCCTCCGTCGCCGGCCCGAAGCGGCCTCAGGACCGCATCAACCTGTACGCCCTGAAGGAATCGTTCGAGACCCTGCTGGAGCTGCCCAAGGACCAGGGCGGGTATGGCAAGACACCCCTCTCCCAAGGTGAGAAAGGCTTAAGGCACGGCGACGTGGTCATCGCCGCCATCACCTCCTGCACCAACACCTCCAACCCCGGGGTCATGCTGGCGGCCGGCCTGCTGGCCAAAAAGGCGGTCGCAAAGGGGCTAAAAGCCGCGCCACATGTCAAGACCAGCCTGGGCCCCGGCTCCCGCGCCGTCACCGAATACCTGAAGGCCGCCGGCCTGCTGGGCTATCTGGAGCAGCTCGGCTTCAACGTGGTCGGCTACGGCTGCACCACCTGCATCGGCAACAGCGGCCCCCTGCCCGAGACGATCGAGAAGGAGATCGTCGACCGCGATCTGGTGGCCTGTTCGGTGCTTTCCGGCAACCGCAACTTCGAGGCCCGCGTGCACCAGAACGTCAAGGCCAACTTCCTCATGAGCCCGCCCCTGGTGGTGGCCTTCGCGCTGGCCGGGCGGGTAGGCATCGACCTGGCCCGCGAGCCGATCGGCGAGGGCCACGACGGCCCGGTCTTTCTCAAGGACATCTGGCCCTCGAATGACGAGGTCGCCGCCCTCCTCCCCTTTGCATCGGACGCCGCCGCCTATGCCAGCTACGAGGATGTCGGGGGAGATACCCCATTGTGGGACGCCGTGCCCGCCCCGGCCGGCCAGGTCTACGCATGGGACGCCGCCTCCACCTACATCCAGGAACCCCCCTTCTTCAAAAACGGCGCCTTACCCGATCCGGTCATCCGTGGAGCGCGAGCGCTCGCCATCTTCGGCGACTCGGTGACCACCGACCACATCTCACCCGCCGGTGGCATCAAGCACGCCGCCCCGGCCGGAAAGTACCTGGTCGAGCACGGTATCGCCCAGAAGGACTTCAACAGCTACGGTGCCCGGCGCGGCAACCATGAAGTGATGATGCGCGGCACATTCGCCAACGTGCGCATCAAAAACCTGATGATCCCCGGCTCGGAAGGCGGCGTGACCCTGTACAAGGGCGAACAGATGTCCATCTACGATGCCGCCATGAAGCACCGGGCCGAGGGCACGCCCCTGCTGGTCTTCGCCGGCGAGGAATACGGTACCGGATCCTCCCGCGACTGGGCCGCCAAGGGTACCCAGTTGCTTGGCGTGAAGGCCGTGCTGGCGAAGTCCTTCGAGCGTATCCACCGCGCCAATCTGGCCGGCATGGGTGTGCTCCCGATCCAGTTCAAGGATGGCCAGGACGCCACCCGCCTCGGCTTGAAAGGCGACGAGAGCTTCGACCTCATCGGCCTGGAAAACGGCATCACGCCGATGCAGGACTTGACCCTGGTCATCCACCGCAGCGACGGTTCCAGTGAAAATGTCCCGATTAAGCTGCGCCTGGATACTCCGATCGAGATCGAATATTTCCAGGCCGGCGGCATCCTGCCCTATGTGCTGAACCAGTTGCTGAGTTGAGTTGAGCTGAACCGTTCCACCCGGACGGGCCACGCCCGTGTGGCACGTCCGGGATTTCCCCCGTACCGGCATACCCCTTGGAGGAGAACCCGATGAAGTCGTTCCGCCGCCTGCTTGCCGCCAGCGCACTGTTGTACATCCCCAGCGCGCTGGCACAGGGATTCATCCCCATGTCCCCACCCGGATATTCCCTGCCTTATTTCCAGATGGCGCCCACGCCGCAGTACCAGCCCTATGGCTATCCCGCGCCCCCCGCCTACCAGCGCCCAGCCGTCGCCCCAGCCGCGAGCGTCCTGCCCCAGCAAGCCACCGCGCCCGCCCCGGTCGTCACCCCGGCAGCGCCTCCGCCAGCGGCCAGCAGCAACCCGTGGTTGCAGAATGTCCCGCTCAGCGCCTTCCAGCTCATGATGACGCTGCAAGCCCAGCCGGCCCGGCCGTACACCATGCGCCGCATCATCAGCCAGGAAGAGAAGAAACAGCTGATGCAGACCATGCTGCCGATGATGACTGGCTTCATGAACATGAGCATGGCCGACGGGATGAATTATTTCGCCCTCAAGTACAAGGCCAAGCCGGGGCTGAGCTTCGACGAGGTGCGCGAGTCGCTGCTCCTGCGCGCCAACATGGTGAACATGAAGAAGGTCGGCGAGAACCTGATGTGGAAGGATTTCCAGGCCGTGCTCAACGACCACGACGCCCCCCGCATCGAGGTGTACTCGTTCTGCGACATCGCCGTCGGCCGGGAACTGCTCAAGATCAGCCCCGAATTCGTGGTGTTCCTGCCCTGCCGCATCGCCATCATGGAAGACGCCAACAAGGACATCTGGGTGCTGATGATCGACTGGAACGTAGACTGGGTGGAAGGCTTCAAGAATCGCCTCAGGATCAGCGACGCGCTCTGGGAAGGCGCCCGCGACATCCGCGACCGTCTCGACAACATGATGCAGGCCGCCGCCAACGGCGATCTCTGAAGGCCGCCGCCCTGCATCCGATGCTGCGCCACACCCTCCTGCCGGTCACCCCCTTCCAGCAGAATTGCAGCCTCATCTGGTGCGAGCGCAGCGGACGGGCGGCACTGATCGACCCAGGCGGCGAGGATGAGCGTCTGCTCCAGGCCGTGGCCGAGCGCGACCTGAAACTCGACCGCATCCTGCTCACCCACGGCCACCTCGACCACGTCGGCGCCGCCGGTCGTCTCGCCCAGCAGTTCGGCATCCCCATCGAGGGCCCGCAACGCGAGGACGCATTTCTGCTCGAAACACTCCCCGAGCAATGCGCGATGTTCGGTTTTCCACGCTGCGAAGCATTCATCCCCGACCACTGGCTGGAACACGGCGACACCGTCACCCTGGGCGAAATCCACCTGGAGGTGCTGCACTGCCCCGGCCACACCCCCGGCCACGTCGTGTTCTTCGACCGCCCCGGCAAGCTCGCATTCGTCGGCGACGTGCTGTTCAAGGACTCGATCGGCCGCACCGACTTCGAACGCGGCGACCACGACACCCTGATCGACTCGATCCGCACCCGGCTCTGGCCGCTCGGCGACGACGTCACATTCATCCCTGGTCACGGCATCGCCTCCACATTCGGTCGAGAACGCCTGGACAACCCCTTCGTTGGCGACGACGTCTGATTCACCCCATCCCCCGACTCAACCGGTCTACAATCTCCGCCGTTCCGTTCCAGGAGGTGACCCGATGCTTGTTCGCCGCTTGTCCCCGCTGCTCTTCGCCCTTTGCCTCGCCCATGCCCCCGCCCAGGCACAGATCGCGCCGATCTTCACCGCCCCCAGCCCGATCCAGGAGATGGCCGCCCAGCTCGCCGAAACCCAGCGCCAGATCGTGTTCATGCAGCAACAGATACAACTCCTCGGCCAACAGGTGCAAGGCAATGCCCAGGCCATCGCCGCGCTCGCCAGCCGCGCCAACGCCAGCGACATGTTGCTCGCCGCCACCCAGAAGCGCCTCGACATGGACGCCCAGGCCCTCTATGCCAACGGCGAACAGTTGCAACAACTGCATCAGCACATGCTGGCGGCACAGCAATCGCTGCTCGCACTGCGCGGCCAGTTAGCCCAGGTCGAAGCCGCGCTGATCAACCAGGGGGCCTGGCTGGCGCAGCACAACACCGCCGCCGCAAATCTATCCGCGACAGCCAGCGAAGCCCTGGAGCGCGCCCGCGCCGCCGGACAGCTGGCCGAAGGCAAGCTGCTCTACGAGGAAATCCTGTCCCAGGAGCTGACCCAGTTCGCCCCCTACAAGGCCGAACTGAGCGAGGCCGCACGGGAGGCCCTGAAGGCATTCGCGGCCCGGCTCAAGGAAGAAAACGAAAACGTGTTCCTGGAGATCCAGGGTCACACCGACCGGAGCGGCTCGCCCCTCCGTAACCTGAAGATCAGCCAGGCCCGCGCCGAGGCCGTGCGCGCCCAGCTCAACGCCGAAGGCATTCCACTGCACCGCATGAGCGTGGTGGCCTATGGCGACCGCAAACCGGTGGCCGACAACGCCACGGCCGAAGGCCGCGCCAAGAACCGGCGCGTAACCATCGTCGTGCTCAAATGAGCCCGAAGCCTGGCGCCATTCACCCACGACAACCCGACGCCGCCGAACCCGTCAACGCCGCTTGAACCAGCCGGTAACCGCCATGCGCGGTCTGCGCGCCGGCAATACCTCGTGCCAGAACCGGTCGGCCAGGAAGGTCACCAGGGTTCCGCCCTGCGGCTCGATGTCGATCCCCTCCGCATGCGCATCGGTGTAAAAGCGCAAGGCCCCGCCATGCTCGGGTCGCCAGTCCTCGTTCAGGTACAGGATCACCGTCAGGGTACGCCGCTCATCGTCGCGAAACCGGTCGAGATGGCGCTTGTAGAACGCCCCTGGCGAATACAGCGCGAAATGCGCCTCCAGCTCGAACAGCCCCAGATACAACCCGGCGTTGACCGCGCGGCGGAAGGACTCCATGGCATCCAGCCAGGCGCGCACCACCGGACTCGGGTCGTCCACCTCCAGCCAGGCGATGGCATCGCCGCGCAGCTCGCGGACCACTTGGGCCTGGCCGGAACCAACCCCGGCGGCATGAAATGCGCCGGACCGATGCCGCGCCAGGCACACCTCGCGCAATGCCGCCACCGCTTCGTCGGCGAGGAAACCGGGATGCACATGCCAGCCGCGCTCGGCGAGCGCGTCGATGCATTGCTCAAAGGATTCGTTCTTCACCACCATCGGACCTCACCCCCACGCATCAGCACTTCTCGACCATTTCAGGCCCCATCCTCCGGGCTGAATTGAACCCGGATTTTCCATGAGGCGGCCTGATGGCCCACACGAACGCGGGCGGCCGCTTTCGGGCGGCTTCGAGTCCGTGCGCATCGCCCTGGCATGACGATGTGCGCGTCGCCCGCTCCGAAATCGCCTCGCCATCCTCACGTGTCCTCATGGAAAATCCGGGTTGAAACCGTCCTGTAAAATAGCGCCACTCGAACGACCCGAACAGGCCTGACCATGACCAGCCCGCCTCAGGACAGACACGAGAAGCACGAAAAGGAGCTGCGCGCCCAGGAGCGTCTGCTCATCCTGCTCCTGAGCCGAGTGCTGAAAAGCGAGATGCCTCGTCCCACCTTCGAGGCCCTGCGCGAACTGCGCAACGGTTTCGTCGCCCTGCGCGAACGTGACATCCCGACCCGCCGCCGCCGCCTACGCGATCTGATCGAAACCCTGTCGCCCGACGCTGCATCACAGATCATCCGTGCATTCAACATCTATTTCAGCCTGATCAACATCGCCGAGGAAACCGTCAACCTCCGCCAGCGCCGCCGCGCCGTGCAAGACGAACCGCGCATGTGGCCGGGATCCTTCCACGACACCCTGATCCGGCTACGCGACGAAGGGGTCAAGGCCGAGGAACTGCGCACCTTGCTCGACCAGCTGTGTTACCTGCCGGTGCTCACCGCCCACCCCTCGGAAGCCAAGCGCCGCACCATCAAGGGGGCCTTGCGCAACATCTTCCTCAGCCTGCAGGAACTCGACAATCCGCGCGCGCGCGGCCTGTATCGCGACGAGGTGGTCGCTCGCCTGGCCAACCAGATCCGTGTGTTGTGGAAAACCGACGAGGTACGCACCTTCAAGCTCGACGTGCGCGACGAAATACGCGCCGGTCTGTCCTATTTCCCCCAATCCCTGTTCGAGGCGGTGGCACAGGTCTACCGCAACCTCCACACCGCATTGGCGGAGATATACGGCCGCAGCGCCGGGGAGAACCTCGACAGCCCCAGTTTCATCCGCTTCGGCTCCTGGATCGGTGGCGACCGGGATGGCCATCCCGGTGTGACTACAGAGGTCACCGCCCTGGCCTGGCGCATGCAGGCACTCACCGTATACGAGGAATACCTCAAGCGGCTGGACGCACTGTCCGACCAGCTTTCACTGTCGATCCGGCTGTGCACCCCCTCGAATGCCTTTCTCGACAGCCTGGAGGAAGATGCCCGGGTCGCCCAGCTGCTGTTCGGCGGCCGCCCCAACCCGCATCCGCAGGAACCCTACCGGCGCAAGCTCACCGTGATGCGCTACCGCATCCAGCGCAACCTGATCCTTACCCAGCGCGCCATCGATGGCCTCGACGTCAGTTTCGAAGAGCCAGGCTACGACAACGCCGGCCAGTTCCTGCGCGATCTGCGCCTGATCCGCGACTCACTCATCGGCCATGGCGACCGGGCCATCGCCGACAGCGAACTGCTCGACCTGATCCGACTGGTGGAGACCTTCGGCTTCCACCTGATGCAGCTCGACATCCGCCAGGAATCGACCCGCCACACCGAAGCGGTGAGCGAGATCATCGCCGCCGCCACCGGCGCCGACTACCTTGCGCTCGACGAGGAGGACCGCCTGGAATTGCTCGCCGACGCCGTGGCGAGCGCGCATGCCCTCCAGTTCGACGGCACCCAGCTGTCCGAAGCGACGCGCGAAACCCTGCGCGTATTCCAGCTCATCGCCCACATGCACCGCACACTGGGCGCAGAATGCTTCGGTCGCTACGTGATCTCCATGACCCACTCCGCCTCGCACGTCATGGAGGTGATGTTCCTCGCCGCCCAGGCCGGCCTGGCCGGACGCCTGGCCGGCAACTGGTACTGTCACATCGGCGTGTCGCCGCTGTTCGAGACCATCGACGACCTCAAGAACTCCGAACATGTGCTCGGCCGCCTGTACGACATGCCGGTATACCGCCAGCTGCTGCAAGCCTTTGGCCAAGGGCAGGAGGTGATGCTCGGCTACTCCGACTCATGCAAGGACGGCGGCATCCTTGCCTCCTCCTGGAACCTGTACGAGGCGCAGAAGCGCATCGTCGCCCTGTCCGACGCGCATCATGTGCGCTGCCGCCTGTTCCACGGCCGCGGCGGCACCCTCGGTCGGGGCGGCGGCCCCACCCACGAAGCCATCCTGGCCCAACCGCCCGGCACCGTGCGCGGCAAGCTCAAACTCACCGAACAAGGCGAGGTGCTGTTCTACAAGTACAACAACATGGAAACAGCGGTCTACGAGCTCACTCTCGGCGTGACCGGCGTGCTCAAGGCCAGCACCCACATGATTCGTACGCTGAAACCGGACCGCAAGGATTATCTCGGCATCATGGACGCGCTGGCGCGCGAAGGCGAGGCGATATACCGCGAGCTCACCGAACACACCCCAGGATTTCTCGATTATTTCTACGAGGCCACGCCGGTGCGCGAGATCGGCCTGCTCAACATCGGCTCACGTCCCTCGCACCGCAAGAAGGGCGACCGATCGATCGGCTCGGTGCGCGCCATCTCCTGGGTCTTCGCCTGGGGTCAATCACGCCATGCCCTGCCCACCTGGTACGGGATCGGCGATAGCATCGAACGCTGGCGCGGCAACGACCCCACCCGACTCGCCACACTGCAAAAGATGTACCAAGACTGGCCGTTCTTCCGCACCCTGCTCGCCAACGCCCAGATGGCGCTGTACAAGACCGACATGGTCATCGCCCGCGAATACGCCGGCCTGTGCGAGGATCCGGAGGTCGGCCAGCGCGTGTATGAAATCATCCGCCACCGTCACGAACGCGCCATCCAGAACATCATGCAGGTGGCCAACGTCAAGCACCTGCTGGAAGAAACCCCGCGCCTGTCCTTCTCGCTCTCGGATCGACTGTCCTACCTCGATCCGCTCAACCACATCCAGGTCGAACTGCTGCGCAAGCAGCGCGCCAACGCCACCGACCCGGAAACCCCCTGGCTGGAACCCCTGCTGCGTTCGATCAACGCCATTGCCGCCGGCATGCGCAATACCGGCTGATCGACTCACACCTAGCGCCGACAGTCGTAACAATCGAACGCCGGCGCACCTTGCGCCCACTTAGCAGGCTGTTGAAAAACGTCGCGAGGGTGATCCGATGCGAGGCGCACGGAGCGCAGCGACCGAGAAAACGAGCGAAGCGAGTTTCAGCGAAGGCTCACCTTCAGGTGATGCCGGAGCTCCATCTCAAATCGATCGGCGAGGGCGCGCAAACGAAGTTT